>NNBT01001688.1_pt1 | contig 24091 bp, 16 predicted proteins | sample 1173831 | NCBI WGS metagenome assembly NNBT01 (sample SAMN07173936, study PRJNA388173) | plant metagenome | isolation source: symbiotic tissue sample KVJ10 | place: Norway: Troms, Kvaloya island | reverse complement strand
GCTATCGGATGACGAAATATGTTTATGGAAAGTACAAAGATCTCTCCTCCAAAGGAGTTCCTTCGGAACACTACGGTCGAGATGACGACCCAACGCGCCCCTCGCCTAAAATTTATCAACATCCCATCTAAATATCAAAGAAATATATAAATTTATATTTTTAATGCCGTACTCCACAAGCTTTTAACAAAACAAACAACTAAAATTAACTTCATTCTAATGTTGAATTAACATTCTACACCTATTTTCGTAACCTAATCATTCTATATGGCGCTAAAATTACTCCAATAAAGCTTTCCGGTTAAAAAATCTTTGTCAGGCAAATGATTTTCGCATAATTGCTATAGGTATTTACGCTATATGGTGATGGTTTGCGCTGAATGATCAAAAATCTTCTAATTACAATCCTTATTATTCTGTATGGCAAAACTTTACTTCTAATCATTCGAATCCTCGCGGGACCGTTCCCGAAAACTCAGGCAGTTATCCTTAATTCGCTTCACTAACTTATTCACAAAGATTAATCATCATTTCATATCCCTAAACAAATTATATGAAAAAACTTTTACTATTATGTTTTACAATGCTTTTGGCAACTTCACTATTTGCCCAAAGTTTTAACGGAACCTACAATTTCAGTAGTGTTTCTAACACCACAGGTAAAACTGATCCAACCACTGTACCCACCGCAACGGGGGTTACCTTTGGTTCTTTTACCGCAAATGGAGCTGTATCTACCAATCCAAACGCAAGTGGCAGGTTCTCTTTTACCAGCCAGCCTACTGGTGCAACCAATGGCAGTGATGTTTTTACCGGCGGAATAGATTTAACCAAATACTACGAAGTTACCATTACGCCAGCTTCGGGGTACACCTTAAACATCACCGGAATTAAGTTTTCAGTACAGCGCTCGGCAACCGGGATCAGGCAATATAGTGTCCGTTCGAGCAAGGATGGTTATGCAGCCAACTTGCCGGCAACCATATCACCTGCCAATGCAGATTTACAGGTCGTATCCGGAAATGTATTCCAGGTAATTGACATTGCAACAGCTGCCGAGGTGGGCAGTACCATTACCTTAACAGGTTTCACCAGCATTGCTACCGCAACAACTTTCCGCTTTTATGGTTACAATGCCGAGGCCGCCGGAGGTACATTTAGTATCGATGACGTTTCAGTTTCAGGATCTGCAGTTTCTGCTACTGATAACACGCCACCCGTAAACGCCGCTACCTACCCAAAAACCTCCAATATTACCTCAACAGCTTTTAGCCTTACCCATAATATCGATGAGGCTGGCAAAACCTATTATGTAATTACTGCATCAGGCAGCCCCGCGCCAACACCTGCACAGGTAAAAGCCGGCTTAAACGGAAGCGGTACCGCAGCCATTAAATCGGGTTCATTAACCAATGTGGCCAATACCGATGTGAGTGCTTCGGTTACCGGATTAACAGCAGCAACAAGTTATGCGGTGTATGTGGTAGCAGAAGATGTGGCCACCACGCCGAATATACAAAGCACCGTATCACTTTTAAATGTAACCACACTTCCTTTAGTGGATGTTACACCACCTGTTTTTGCCGCAAATTCGCCTGCAGTAACAGGTATTGGTACCACTTCGTTTAACTTAAGCAGCAACATTAACGAGGCTGGTAAAACTTATTACGTTTTAGTAGCAGCCACTGCACAGGCACCAGGCCCTGCACAGGTAAAGGCCGGCCTCGATGGATCAAATACGGCAGCACTAAAATCAGGTTTACTTAACAATATTGCCAATACAGATGCAGCCGCAGGCATCACAGGTTTAACTGCCTCAACAGCTTATAAACTATATGTAGTGGCAGAAGATAATGCCACCTTGCCTAACCTGCAAACCGCTGCTGTATCATTTAACATCACCACTTTTGCGCCACCTACCATTATCATCAGCCAGTATTACGAAGGCTCGGGCGTAAACAAATGGATAGAACTGACCAACTTAAGCAACAGCCCGGTTAATACCTCTACCCCACAGCTGAAACTGGGTTTATGGAACATTTCGGGCGATGCAGGCAATATCAATATCACCGGGGCACCTTCGCAGGTGTATAACTTAACGGTAACCATTCCGGCCAGGGGAACCGTGCTGATCGGAAATACCAACAATTCACCAGAAGAAATCCCATACCTGACCGCTGCAAGTGCAGCCGAATCAAGCAATACTGTAATTAACTTTAACGGTAACGATGGTGTAGCACTTTTAGATGCCAACAACAACATTATCGATGCTTTTGGCCAGGATGTAAACGCGAAAGATGTTTCTTATGTAAGGCACCTTGACGTTGCAGCGGCGAGCTCAACCTTTATAGCCGACGACTGGACAAGATTAACCGTAGATATTGTAAAAGATGCGGTAGATGATGATGACGCAAATAAACTTGGCGTTCATTTCCCACCAAACCTGCCTAACTGTGCCGCACCAACCATTTTGCCAGGCAATGCACAGTTTACCAATACCACACCAAACAGCATTTCGTTTACCTTCAACAAATCAGATGATGCGACAGAATACCTCATCATCAGAAGTTTAAACAGTACACTTTCTGTTAACCCCACGGATGGAACAACCTACGCAGTAGGTACTGCATTGGGCGGCGGTGTGGTAGTGGCGCGCCAGGCCACGCCAGCCTTTAACAATACGGGTTTAACAAGCGCTACCAAATACTATTATTTTATTTATGCCCTAAACAATACTTCCTGTCTTGGTGGTCCTAAATATTTAACCAGTGCACTTATTGCAAGCGAAACCACCAAAACGCTCCTGCCTTGTGTAAAACCAGCCAGTCAGCCACAAAATTTTGTGGTAACCAATGCCAACCACAACTTTGTGCAGGCCTCTTATGCAGCGGCAACCAATGCCGACGATTACCTGGTGGTAATGGCTACCAAACCAACACTTACTGCTTTGCCAGCCGACCAAACCGTTTATACCGTAGGCGACAACCTGGGCGGTGGTATTGTTGTAAAAAGCGGTGCCGGTACCAGCTTTACCAGATACGGACTTACACAAAACACCCAATATTACTTCTTTATCTTTTCGGTAAACAGCAATTGTACCGGTGGGCCATTGTACCTGACCACAAGCCCGCTTGTGGGGCAGCACAAAACCAGTATCCTTGATGTAAATAAATTGAATTTCTATTATGGCAACTTACACAGTCACAGTAGTTATTCAGACGGCAACCAGGATGATAAAACCAAAATCCCTGTTGATGATTACGAGTTCGCAAAGAAATCGATGAACCTGGATTTCCTCGGTATTTCTGAGCACAACCACTCTCAGGCCGGAATGATGAAAGCAAACTGGCAAAAAGGCATCGACCAGGCCAAAAATGCAACAACACCAACTTTCCTGGCCTTACATGGTATGGAGTGGGGTGTAATCAGCGGTGGCGGTCACGTTATTGTTTACGGTATCGATTCGCTGGTTGGATGGGAAAACGACAACTACGATATCTTTGTACCTAAAAACACCTATACCGGCAACACCGGTTTATTCAGGATTATCAACAGGCATGGTTTAAATGCGGTAGCCACACTGGCCCACCCCAATACCACCGATTATAACAATTTAGTAGCCAATTACGATATCAGTGCCGATAGTGCAATTGTAGGAACAGCACTCGAAAGCGGTCCGGCAACATCAAAAAACATTACCTATTCAGATCCCGCCAGCTCAATGAGTTACCTGAGCTATTACAACAGGATGCTCGCAAAAGGTTATCACCTTGGTGCCACAATAGATCACGATAACCACAACCTTACTTTCGGTCGCCATACCAAGGCCAGGCTGGTGGTACTTTCGCCTGCCCTTACCGAAAACGACATCCTGGATGCCGTTAAAAAAATGCGCTTTTATGCCTCAGAAGATTCGGCTGCTAAAGTGCTTTTCACCATCAACAAACAACCCGTTGGAAGCGTATTTACCGTGGCTGGCGCACCACAGATAGAGGTCACTTCTAAAACCACAAAAGATGTAACCAGTATTAAATTAATGTATGGTGAGCCAGGTACCGGAGTAAACCCAACCGAACTGTTAACCAGTGCCACAGACCAGTTAACGTATAGCCACACCACCCTGGCCAATTTAAAAACAGGTTATTATTATGCAGACATTGTTGAATCAGACGGAAGCCGGATCATTACTTCCCCTATCTGGTATACCAGAGATGATGCAGTGGTAAAAAAAGATCAGCAGATCACTTTTACCGCCACCAAAACCGTTACCTATGGCGACCCGGATTTTGATGCAGGTGCAACCAGCGACAACACCAGTATTAATATTGTGTACACCAGCAGCAATACCAATGTTGCAAAAATCAGTAACAACGATATTCAGATTGTTGGAGCAGGTACCGCAACCATTACCGCAACCCAACCGGGTGATGCCTTTTATAATGAAGCTTCAAAACAATTAATCCTGACAGTGGCGCCTAAACCAATCAATGTGAAGGCCGATGCCAAAACAAAGGTTGAAGGAACTTCAGATCCTGTATTTACCTATACCGCTACACCAGCTTTACTGGGTACCGATGTATTTTCCGGAGCCTTAACAAGAGATGCAGGCGAAACTCCCGGCGATTTTGCCATAAAGGTAGGTACGCTCGCCATTAATCCGAATTATGCCATTAATTATACCGCAGCCAGCCTGCACATTTATGCTAAACCGGTTGCAACATTAAGCGGTAATATTTCTATTCCTGTAAATACCACCGCACCGGTAATTACCTTTACCGCAACCGCAGGTACTGCACCATTTACTTTTACCTATAACATTAATGGTGGTGCAAGCCAAACCTTAACATCAGCAACAAATACCGCAACGGTAACGGCGCCAAGCAATACCGTGGGTACTTTTGTTTATACGGTAACCAGCATAACAGATGCTTACAGTACACAGCCTCAAAATATCTCCACCACGGTTAAAATTAATCCTATCCCAGTGGCCGGCATTGCCGGAACTACCGCCTTATGCTTAAACGGAGCCGCACCAACGGTTACTTTTACCGGTGGAAACGGAACAGGGCCTTATATATTTACCTATAACATTAACGGCGGTGCAAGCCAAACGGTGAGCACTACCGGTACAAACACCACGGCTATGGTAACTGCTCCTTCAAACGTTGCAGGTATTTTTAACTATAATTTGCTTAATGTGAGTGATGTAAACGCGGGCCAGGCACAAAGCGGAACCGCAACCATCACCGTAAGGACTTTAGCCACAGCAAGTATCTCAGGTTCAACAGCAGTACCAAACCTCGCGCCTGCTCCAAATATTACCTTCACCGGTGCTAACGGAACTGCGCCGTATACCTTCACCTATAACATTAATGGCGGGGCAAGCAGAACAGTAACCTCAACAGGCAATACCGCAACGGTATCAGCGCCAACTTCGGCAGTAGGAACTTTTGTGTACAATTTAGTAAGCGTGGCCGATGTAAACTGTGGTCAGCCGCAAACCGGTTCCGCAACGGTAATTATTCGTCCTTTACCAGTGGCTACCATTGCAGGTACTACATCAGTATGTAATTTCGATTCAACACCAAACATCACCTTTACTGGCTCCGTTGGAACAGCCCCTTATACTTTTACTTATACCATAAACGGAGGCAGTAACCGCACCGTTACCACAAATTCGACTACAGCAACGGTGAGTGTGCCAACCAATGCAGCAGGTACCTTCACCTATACCTTAGTGAGCGTGGCCGATGCGTATGCCAGCCAGACACAAACCGGAACAGCAACCGTAACCGTAAACGCTTTACCGGTAGTTTCGATCAGCAGCAATAAAGGTTTGTCGATTTCCAAAGGAGATGCGATTATTTTAACGGCTACCGGCGGTACACAATACAGCTGGTCGGGCGCTGATGTGGTTAGCGGACAAAACACGCCTGCCTTAACCATCCGTCCGAAACAGAGCGGCTCTTACCGTGTTAACGTTACCAATGCCAGTGGTTGTGTGAGCGATCAAACCATTGCCATTACGGTAATAGATGATTATAAACTCGAAGCCAGTACGGTAGTTACCCCTAATGGTGATGGATACAACGATAAATTCATCGTAAAAAACATCGATTATTATCCAAACAATACCTTAAAGATATTTGATAAGGCCGGAAGGATATTATATACCAAACATACCTATACCAATGATTGGGACGGAACGATAAACGGCAGCCCGTTGAGTGAAGGAACCTATTATTACATCATCGATTTAGGTAATGGTATCGGTACATTTAAAGGTTACATCAACATCATCAGAGACTAATTACAGACATGAGAGCAATTACAAAAAACATAAAGCAAATGCGTCGCGTAACGTTTCTATTTGCAGCAACCACATTATTTTTCGGATCTGCAAAAGCGCAGATCCTTCCACTCAATGCACAGTATTTCCAGAACCGTTACCTCGTTAACCCCTCAATGGCCGGTATTAACGAAGGTTTCAACATCAACGGAAGTTTCCGCAAACAATGGTCGAACATTCCCGGTGCACCCATTACACAAAGTATGACTTTAGATCAGCAGGTGAACAAAGTGGGCTGGGGCATAAACATCTATAACGAGAAATCGGGCGGAATCCAGCGCACCAAAGCCGTGGGTACCTTTGCCTATCACCTGCCGTTAAACAGCGACGACCAGAAACTGAACTTCGGGATCTCTTTTGGGGCTAGTCAGGACAAACTCGATTTAAGCAGCGTAAGAAATAGCGACATCAACGACCCATCCATCGCCCGTTTTAACGACAGGGGTTATTATTTAGATGGCGATTTTGGTATTTCTTATACTTCAAAAGGTTTAACCGTTGAAGGTGCCGTGCCCAACATGCGCTCCGTTTTCAGAAAAGACGATTTAAACTTTGCCGATAAACCCACCTTTTATTCTGCCGTGAGTTATAAATTCATGTTAGGATCAGGCATCAATGGCATCAGCCTCGAGCCGAAAGGTGTTTTCAGGGGCATTAAAAATTACGAAAATTTATGGGATGCAGGGGTAAACGCAAACTTCGCCAACGATAAATTATACCTGATGGCGATGTACCACAATACGCAGAACGCTACCGTTGGTTTCGGCATGAATTACAAATCGACCTTATATTTCATGGCTTATTACAATACTGCCACTTCAGCCATCAGCGGTTATACCGACGGCGATTTCGAAGTGAATATCCGTGTAAATATTGGCAAGAAACCATAATTTTATTTTAAAAGAAGGGTCGTCATCCTTAATGCAAATAAACATCAACCTCCCGGATTCATTCGGGAGCGACACCAAAAAGCCGCAGATTTAATTATCTGCGGCTTTTTTATTGATCGCATTCCCACCGATCCGCCTAACCCCTATCCGCCTAACGGCACCTTTCCCCTGAAAGGGAAAGGACTTGAAAAACAAATTACCGCACCCTGCAATATGCTCCATGCGATCTGCACCCTGCTATCCGGCCTCGCAGATTTCCGCCGGAAAAAGCACGGAAATCTTTGCAGCTCCCTTCATAATCCCACAGCCTAAGGCAGGATCAAGCGGGAGCGGTGGGAATAAGCAAGGGTAAGAGCCTCGATACTGCCGCAATCAAGATTTCCGTAGCTTTTTACAAGGAAGGATGCAAGCCTTGATTGTTTGTTTCTTTATCATCAAGGATAAAGAAAGAGCCCCCTCGGTGGCGGCGAACCGAGGCAAGCCAGAGCGAAGGAAAACTCATTAGCTAGTGAGTAAACAGAAACCAATGTTAACCACTTACAGATCCTTCGTACCTCAGGATGACAGAAAACAACCAAGCAATGCCAGGCAAAAGCCAACATATTTTTACAGTAATAGCGGGCGCATTAGGGTTCCCGCCTACGCGGGAACCGATAGCTATCGGATGACGACCGTGTTATAGCGAGCGCATTAAACCCCTATCCGCCTTCGGCACCTTTCCCCTGAAAGGGAAAGGCCTTGAAAAACAAATTACCGCCCCCTGCAATATGCTCCATGCGATCTGCTCCCTGCTATCCGGCCTCGCAGATTTCCGCCGGAAAAAGCACGAAAATCTTTGCAGCTCCCTTCATAATCCCACAGCCCAAGGCAGGATCAAGCGGGAGCGGTGGGAATAAGCAAGGGTAAGAGCCTCGATGCTGCCACAATCAAGATTTCCGTAGCTTTTTACAAGGAAGGATGCAAGCCTTGATTGTTTGTTTCTTTATCATCAAGGATAAAGAAAGAGCCCTCGGTGGCGGCGAACCGAGGCAAGCCAGAGCGGAGGAAAACTCATTAGCTAGTGAGTAAACAGAAAACATTGCTAAGCACTTAGAGATCCTTCGTGCCTCAGGATGACAGAAAACAACCAAGCAATGCCAGGCAAAAGCCAACATATTTTTACAGTAATAGCGGGCGCATTAAGGTTCCCGCCTACGCGGGATCCGATAGCTATCGGATGACGACCGTCTTATAGCGAGCGCATTAAACCCCTATCCGCCTTCGGCACCTTTCCCCTGAAAGGGAAAGGGCTTGAAAAACAAATTAACGCACCCTGCAATATGCGCCATGCTATCCGGCCTGGGAAATGATGGAAGGAGAAAGCGTTAAAGCTTTTGCACCTCCTTTTCAACCTTCCACTACCCCGAGGCAGCACGCCCTCCCCGATTTTTCATCGGGGCTTGTGCTGGCGACCAAAAAGCTTTGACGAATTTATCCGACATCAGATCCGAGCCTTGATTTTTTGGTCCCTTTTTCATCAAGGAAAAAGGACTAGCCCCCGGCGGCAATGAGCCGATAGAGATTTTCATAGATAAACAAGATAAAATCTTATTTTTTAATTAAACATAGTCCAAAGATTTCTCTCCCGAAGGTTCGGGACTGCGCTTCATCCGATAGCTACCGGATCGAAATGACGAATTGATCGATGTAGAAACTACGCGTAATATCCCTATACTCCCTGCTACCGGCCTCGGAAATGATGGAAGGAGAAAGCGTTAAAGCTTTTGCACCTCCTTTCAACCTTCCACTACCCCGAGGCAGCACGCCCTCCCCGATTTTTCATCGGGGCTTGTGCTGACGACCAAAAAAAGCTTTGACGAATTTATCCGACATCAGTTCTAAGCCTTGATTGTTTGTTTCTTTATCATCAAGGATAAAGAAAGAGCCCCTCGGTGGCGGCGAACCGAGGCAAGCCAGAGCAAGGGGAAAGCCCGAGCAAGAGGCAAAGAATAGCAAGTGCTTTACGTTTCCCAAATACGCAGAATCCCATAGCTATCGGATAACCGCCATATTACCTCTCCACAACATTTCACAAAAAACATCCCCTTTTCCCTCTTCTTTCACTATTTTTACCCCTATGCCTAAAATCATCAACCTCGAAGCATTTCAGCGTTTTTTCCGCTCCGGACAAGTAGGCGGCTTTTTACTGCTCATTTGCGTCGCCATCTCCCTACTCATCGCCAATACTGCCTCCAAAGAAAGTTTCGAAGCTTTTTTAGCCGTCAAATTAGGCTTTGGTGAAGTAAACTACAGCATTTTAGCCTGGATAAACGACGCCTTAATGGCCATATTTTTCCTGCTCGTAGGACTCGAAATCAAACGCGAACTCGTAGAAGGCGAACTCTCCTCCCTTAAAAGTGCAGCCTTACCCGTAATCGCCGCTTTAGGTGGAATGCTCGTACCCGCAATAATTTATAGCCTCTTTAATAAAGGCGCAGAAACCGCCGGTGGCTGGGGCATCCCCATGGCTACCGACATTGCCTTTGCCCTCGCCATTATCGCCATGCTCGGTAAAAGCGTACCCACCAGTTTAAAAATATTCCTCGCTGCTTTGGCCATTGTAGATGACCTCGGTGCCATTCTCGTCATCGCGATCTTTTATACCCAACAGATCCATTTCGAATACCTGGCCATGGCCGGAGGCATCCTGGTGCTTTTAGGCTTAATGAATTATTTCGGCGTAAAGAAACTGGTATTTTATCTCATCCCCGGTATATTCCTCTGGTATTTCATCCACCACTCGGGCATCCATGCCACCATTGCAGGGGTATTACTGGCTTTCACCATCCCCACCAACGAAACCGACATCGAATCGCCATTAGAAAAACTGGAGCATTTTTTAACCACTCCGGTGAATTACCTCATTATGCCGGTTTTCGCACTGGCCAATACGAATATTACTTTCCAAAAAGAAATGCTCACGGGACTGGTTTCTCCTTTAGGCCTCGGCATCATCGTAGGTTTATTTGCTGGCAAAACCATTGGCGTAACCTTTTTTAGCTGGCTTGCCGTGAAACTGAAATGGGCCGATTTACCCACCGGAGCAGGCTGGAAACACATCTTAGGTTTGGGCATGCTCGCCGGAATCGGTTTTACGATGTCGATTTTTATTGCGCTGCTCTCTTTTAGCGAGGTGTTACATGTTTCGGAAGCGAAGTTTGCGATATTAACGGCTTCGATCTTATCGGGCGTGGTGGGTTTTGTGTTTTTAAAATCGGTGAAAAGAGATTAAGCACAACTTTAACCGCAAAGCACGCAATGGGTTTCGCAAGAACGCAAAGTATAAAGCTTAATTGTTACGTTATTTCGACTGAAGTTTAACAATTTTGAATTCTGTCAGATATTTAAATCAACTTGATACCAATGAATTATAATCGCTCTATTATTTTAGTATACATTTCATTTACATTATTTCTTTTGTCTTGTACTTTAAGCAATGAAAGGAAAACCAAAGCCATACCAGACAGCCTAATTAAAGCCACCGAGTACATTGCCATAGGCAAAACCAAGTTCGGCATATCACAACAACATTTCAATCAATTACATCCGGATTCTTTAGTTGAAATAAACGGAAGGATATACAATATCACATCTTACTTTAATAGCGCAGAAAAACTGAATATGATTTATTTAGTTGATACGACTACCATTAACAATAAAAAATTTGATCAAGCGCTGTTCAATAAAATGGATTCACTTAAGGAATATTTCGCTAAAACCTTTGGCGAACCAATACACAATAGAGGTTATCCAAAACAACAAAAGATGCAAAATGGCAAAGCCTTTGAAGCCTATGCATGGGAAGTTGGCAAAAAGCAAATCGCTGTAGGCATAGGCTTAGAGAAAACTATGAGTGGCAATATTTATTATGTACTGTCTCACGTAGATTTGAAGGATTAAATACAAATTTCAACTATCCGAATAATTGAGTACTTAAGATTCTGAGTCGGCGTTAAATCTGGGAAGGCAACGTAACTGGCAAAGTAATTTCTTGTAAATACAATTCTCTATACATGGTAGACTTTCTGATCTTGCCGTTTAGTAGTCGATCAGAGGCTTCAGCCGGTTCCTCAAAAACATCTTTATTTTCTAAACTATGGCTTTACCCTTGCAAAATATCTTTTACAGGAACAGTCAGAATTTTATCCTATAGCGGTATACCTGAATAAAAATAATGAGCCCTTACAGCATATTGTTACATTTGGTGACGAGTTTCCATTAAGTACCGAATTAATTAAACAATTGGAGACCGATGTAGTCAGGTTATTTGGCGACCAAAAATCTTTAACCTACGCCATTATTTACGATACGTTAGTCACCAAACCTTCAGTTGATGGCAAAATAGATGCTATTGTAGCGAAATTTTATAGCCATTTAAATAAACGCACTGGCCATTACTTTTTGCCATATCAAATTGATGAAGATCAGATTATTTTACTTGAGGGTTGGGTAGAATAAAAATTATTTTTACTGCAGGGCATATACCACCTATCCGTCTGCGGGCACCTCATTCACCTCTCCTAATTACTTATAAAGGGAATAGAGTAAGCAGCGAGTAAAGCACTGTAATTTGCATCATGCTATTTGCACCCAACCATCCGGCGTAGCAGATGTGTAAAACAGATTGTTTTTTTTATATTTATTAAATTTTAAACTTTCATAATGCAAAGCACCTTCAATTTATTTCGTCTCAATTGCATGATGGATGACAATAAATCAAAAAATTATAATGCCATAATAGTTTCATTGATTTTTGAACTCATATACGAAAAAGGAAACAAAGATGTATCTAGAACAGAATGCTATAAATATCTTGTTGATTCTTTGGATATAAAAATAGATAAGGATTTGTTTATTTCCCTCGTTGAAGCAAATTCTAATTTTGTTCAAACTTCAGGAGAAAACGATGTATTCCTAAGATTAAAAAAGGAGAAGTTTGAAGACATAGATTCTAAAGTTCATAATCATTCCGTAGAATTCTATATTAACGGCTTTCTAAATAAATATGGCTTAAAGGCAGAATTGAAAGAATCAGTAATGGATTTGTTGAATAAGTCAATTTATGAAAACGTTAATTCTTTTACAATAAACAATATTAAATCTATCCTTCCTCAATCATTAAAAGAAAAATTTAAAAAGGAAGAAATTGAGGCCTTTAATAAATTTTTGGATGAAGAGGATCATCAAAAAAACATAGCTCTTTTCAATGTTTTTTTAAAAGCTGTCGAATTTGCCATAATAACATCGGGTAAGGGTGTTAAACAGTTCACGAAGGACATTTTCAAAGGCAAGGAATATTGCTTGGACTCAAACATAATATTTCGTTTACTAGGAGTTGGAGGTGAAGAGCGTAAAGAAAGCTTAATAAAACTTTTAGAAGCATGTATTCATCAAGGGATTAAATTTAAATATTGCATAGACACCCATAAGGAAGTAGTGAGAAAAATAGAGGCTACAGTAGTTGAAATAAATCACTCAATTGAAAATAACAGTTTGCCGATTCTCCAATCTATAATTGAGAATGCTGAATTTGAATTTAATAATGGATTTGTTGTACATTTTGCTAATTGCAAAATAACTGGTCTAGTAAAATCACCAGAACAATATCAAGTTATGTTACTAGCAGATTTTAAAACTCTTAAGGACAGATATTTCATAGATGGTGTAGACGCAACTTTTAAGCAAGATAAAGTAGAGTTTTGGCAAAACAAATTATATGAAAAGAAAAAGGAAATAAATACATACACTCATTATACCAAAAGTGCTGCAAAAGTTGATGCTATAAATATTCTACTCGTTAAAAGACTTCGTGGTAATAACGACTACAATTATTCCGATATAATATCATTTTATTTGACAACAGATCGAACTTTAAATACTGTATTGGCCAAAGAGAATAGTGCGAAGATTGCTGAAACAATTCTACCGTCTCAACTTTTCATTTTACATAATGCACTTTCGGAAGATGAAGATGAAAGAGATTATAAGTCCTTTAACAAATTTCTAAAACGAAGAACTACAGAATTTAATCAAAGTGGGAAAGCAGTTCTTCATTACATAGATGAGTTAAGGAACATTACAACAAATCCGGAGAGCATCCGAAATATTATAAAGGCATATTCCGATAAGAAATACGAGACGTCACTTTTGTCGGTTGACTCAGAGCCACAATTTAAGTCTATTAGGGAATTTGCTGAAACTCAAATGGATCAACAAATTAAAAACTTCAAAGAAGACAGCAATATATATAAAAGTATCCAAAAGGATGCTTTTAATAATTTAGATAAAAAATTGAAGGCTTCGAAAAATATCGTTAAAACGATAGATATTGTATTAACAATTGCCTTACTTCCAATTTCAGCATTCTTGATAAAAAAAATAAATAATAACACCTCTGTAATTATCTTAGGTACACTTATAATTGAAGCGATTAAATTTTTAATTTCCACAAAGACAAAAATCCTAGCGAATTTAGTCAGAACCATTTTCCTCTGGAAAGTTCGAGCAAGTAGTTATTATAAGTTAAATAATCAATATGATAAAAGTTATTATACAACAGCCTTAGATAAATTATCTAAAGAGACCAATGTTTGGAAATAACAAATGCTAATACTGTTTTAGATTCATTAGTCTTGTAAATCATTTTCTTAATCGTTCAATGAATAGGCCTGATATTTAAACTTACAAAATTAAACCCATTACTTTCTGATAAAGGCAAGTTATTTATATTGCTTTTTTCAACTCTCCTAATACTTCTTTGATAAACTCTTGATAATTAGGCCCATCTATTTCTTTATGACTTAATTTATATCCAACAGTAATATCAAAAGCCATACAATAATCTTCACTAACTTCATATTTGTCACCCCATATATTCAATAAGTATTGATGCAAACTGTAAACAAAAATGGCCAGTTCTTCTTTACTATAAATATCTTTTTTGGCAATAAACCAAATAGCTCCTACTTTTTGCACACCACTTTCCTCGAAAGTAAACACGTGGTTAGGAATAACCTGAATAGGCACTCCACGCAATTCTAAAACTGATTTGGTATTTTTAATGTAAGAAACTGAAAAATATGGCTTCAAATCATGAAAATCGAATTCTTTAGCATTATCTAGAACATCAATATTACATTGATACATATCTTTTGAAATTTTAGCTTTAGCATTCTTTTTCTTTTCGCTAACACTTTCAATTTTTTCATCTAATATATCGAATTCTTCAGATTTAAAGACCTGGCTTATAGTACTGGATGAAATTCTCCAATAATTACCACCATCACTAGTTTTTACTTTTGGCTTTTTTAAATTTGCTATAAATGTAACTCTGCTAGCAGGAGTTTTTCTCCCAAATTCAACCACATTTGCAACCGATATTTTCTTCATATTAATAAGTTTTTATTGATATTTTTTAGCAATGGGTCTCTAGGTATTTTTCTTTAGAAACTCCGCTACTTCTATTTTTTTTGAAATAGGGAATATCCAACCACTTAAGCCTTTATTCCATTTACCGCCCAATTCCATTATTTTTTCTTTTATTGGTGTTGTATTTCCTTTTAACAAAAAAGACTTAATCATCCCATCTTTTTCATAATCCTCTATGTGTACTGTATCCCCTTTAATAACCTTTTTTATTTCTCTTGCCTTAGCAGCAATTTCACTTGCCGTAGCAGTTTTAACAGGATTATTATTTAAAAGCTCTCTTACATTTATTGTTAGTTGTCTTAACAACTGTTCCCTAAAATCTGCCAAATTGCTATAAGAACCTGTTAAACCTATTTTTCTCATTTTCTTTTCAAATTCCTGTAATGCTTTATATTGATCAATATCTAATTTTTTAGGATCCAATACCCTTGATGAAAAATACAGCATTACTGGCTTACCATTTTTGATAAACCACTCTACCTCCTCGGCTGTGCCACTTTCACTAACACCTGTAGGAGATCCCAACCTAGTCCAAAATACTCCCACTGCCATATCACAACTTGTTAATAGCTGATTGTTGATAATTCCTTGTGGCCTGTCGCCCAACAATGGTGCTGAATGAGTTTCCCATTTAACCGGCAATAGTACTACTTGACTACTTTCTGAATTATTATTATTCCAATCTGAAATAATTTGGGGAATAGCTATTCTTTCTTCCTCTACGTCGCCAGGACTCGCGATTAATATTTTAAAAACTTTTGCTTCGAATGACATTTTTTATTTTTTTGGTTTTAGATACTTAAGCAATTTATTTTTCCAATTTTCTAAATTTGTATGAACAACCCTTTCTAAAAACCCTCTTTCGTTCCTAACATTTTGCTTATCTAAAGTTATTTGTGGATTAAATTCAGATAGTTTAAATATGAAAGTTGCATTTCCAGATCTCAAGTTCTCCAAAATCAAAATATCATCTTTAACAAATTCAAATTGAAAGTATTCGTTAAACCCTCCAATACCATTATATACATCAGTAATATTATGCTCATTCAAAACTGCAAACCGATAACTATTTCCGGCATTAGCATCATTAGCATTATTTGATTCAATAGCTACTTTAATTTCTTGCAATTTATCCACTACATTTCCGGTTCCTTTTTCTAATATCTTTCTCCCTAGCGTAGCAGTAATTGGTATAATTGGTTCAAAAATGTTATTGTATACCTGAAAATAGCCCCCTAAATAAATCGAGATATTCATTGCAGCTTTAGCTATAGAAAAGTGAGCTTCATCATCTTTATATTCGAATAATGGGAAATAAAGAATGGTTTCATCTTGTGGAGATTTTACTCTTTTTAAGCTAAGCCTATATTTATGAAGAATTTCCTTCTCCCATACTTCAAAGATTCTATCATATTTAACTCTTGTACCAAATTTATTTACATAGTCTATACGAACCTTTTTATCTACTTTTTCAGGTGGTTGTTTTCGTCCCCACTTACCTTCAACATTTTCTTTAAGTGGACCTTTATTTCCCATCACAGTTATATCAGCAACATTACCTTTAATTAGTTCTGCTAAGTCCCGATAACCTATGCCCTCAGTCGTCAAATTTCTCGCACCAAAACCAATATAATACTTTACACCATCCGTTAATAGATTTTCGAGGTGTGCCTTAGAATTTAAAACTCTATTCATCTTACTTCTTCTCCCTCCTAATACCCTTAAAAGGTGTTCCGTCTCCTTTCACATCCATAAATTTACCCGTTTCGGTATCTCGTTTAACCCATTGTTCAGTGGTTGGGTTAAAAGTTTGCGAGCGATCTTTCACTGCTCCATGTCGGTGATTATCACCTGATTTGCCATTAGTAGCCATCCTAAAAAAATTAATAACAGAGAATTCATGCTCAATAATTGAGCACATTTAATTATTTCCAGAAAGTTTGCAAGGCTGGTATCTCCAAGGCAACCGGAGAAAAAGAATGTGAACTTAATGCGGCACTAAAGTATAATAGTTATACTTTTGCACCGTTCTAAATAACGAGGCTATCTCATGTTCGTTTCTAATTCCCTTAGTTGCGAATCATAAATTTTATTGGGCTCAGGATATGTCGAAGTCTCCTGAGCCTTTTTATTTTTATAATTCCAAAATCAATATTATTACGTATTACTAATAATACCAAGGTACATAAAACTGAAGTACTAGTTCTATGCTAGTTATTAACAAAGCCAAGTTTATTATTAAATACAAAAACATTCAATTGTCAAAAACTCATGTAGAATGATTTTCAACTGTCAATCGCTAAATTAACGTTGTGTTAACAACTTTATGAAGCTAAAAAATAATTAAATTACTGAAAATAAGGCACTTTACGGAAAACCGTAAAGTATTACATCATTAAAATGATCAATAGGTTGAGTCAAAATATCGCTAGATCAATCGCAGGGCGGTTATAGTTTTCTCAAATAACTATTATCTATACTCCAAGATAAATCACAAATAAAACTAACACTTACACGCACTTCTCTCCACATATTCCTTATTACCTTTACTATTATAATAAAAGCAACCGCCTTTAGAGCCTTGGTATAATTTTTGGCCTGATTTATAAGTACCGCATGGCGTATAAGTTTCGGTATCTGTACCTGCCCCAACTTCATTTTGTTTGCTACAGGCCAGTATACCAATGCTTAAAAACAGGATGTAATAAAATCTTTTCATGGCACCAAGATACCGGGCCATGAGACGTAAAAATTACGGGTTTCCGTATTGAGAGAAAATTTTTACTTAAAATGAATGTGTTAAGCCAACACTCTTTCAAAAATCCCTATAACCTTTAAATCAGTAGTGTCTTCATCTCTTAAAACAAGAGGCTTAAAAGACTCATCGGTCGATAAAGGATGTAAGGTAATTTCTTCATGCACCCAACTATCATCAGTTTGGGTTTTCTTACTTTTATATTCTTTAATAGTATACTGACCACCTAATTCTTTATCATAGATATTGGTCGATTCGACTAAGCAAATCAATCCATTACGTGAGCCTCCGCTATATTTTTTAAATAACACAATGGATCCGTTAGGAATAACTTTATTCATAGATTCGCCAACAATCTTGCAAGCAAATAGATCGGTGTTTGCCCTCAAGCTTTCAGGCAACTCCAAAAAGTTAATATTTTCAACTTGCTGATAATCGGAAAATGAACCCGCAGCAATATTTAAATCATAAAAAGGAATGCATTGCCCGTTGGTTTTGTTCGGATGTATATTTAGCGGCTTAACTTCAGCAAAGGTTTCTTTTAACCGCCAAAACTTTTTAAAATGATTACGCAGCGCTGGATCGCAAACGTAAACGAAAGTTCCATTAATTCCTCTTAATAAAATGGTTTTATAGATATTAATAATATAGTTTTTTAATATCTCAGGGTCTTTAATGGTGTTTTTACCATTTTTATCATGATAAAGTTGATCATGAATAATTAGTTTTTCTGATATAGGATCATAGCCGATTTCAGGCCCAATGATTACGCCAGTATAATTTAGATCATAGCCTTGAATAGTATGTATACAACCAACTTCATTTATGGCATTTGGTGTATTTACCCAATCAACGGTTACGGCATTCCACTGTAACTTTGTATCCTCGATAACAATATCAAATTTGCTTTTATCTTTATTTGAAATCCATTTCCAGGCAAAACCTGCAACTAATCTGGATAAGCCGAATTGCTGATCTTTTAATTTGATATCATTCACCATATCATCTAAAGATTCGTAGAGATATGACTCATAGTTTAAGCCAGGGGCATAAGGTTTTAATGCCTTATTTTGCTCGGTAAACAGACCTTGAATAAATTTTACGTAATCCGCCCCGCCTTTAACCCTAAATTGAGTTTTCAATATTTCGTAACGGGTATCTGCTTTTTGCTTTAAATTCTTAAATGCACTGGCCGACACATCAGAAGGTTTTATGCTTTGCTGTTCATCATAAAATAAGATGCTTTTATTGGCTTGTTTTAAAACCCAGTCCAACTCAGAACTCGTCATTTTGTCGAAACCTAGTGCCTTACAGTTTTGATCAAAGGCACCAAAATAAGCGCCTAAATTTACCCTTTGCCTTAAACGATGTGATTCATCAATAATTAATAAATCGTATTTCTTTTTAACCACATCGGCAGGCCCGATAACCATATTCGATTTTAAACCTTTAATCCCTTTAAAAACTTTTTCTATTGTTTTTCTAAACGACGACATAGGCACCACCAAAGCCATTTCCAAATGACCGTATTGTTGCTTAACTTTTTTAAATAATTCAAAAAGTTCCAGATCATTCTCGTCAAAATCAGTTAAATTAAAATCTTCGGTATCTGTTTTTAAGAGCTTAAATAAAAATATAGCTAAAATGCTCTTTCCTGTTCCTGCACCACCTTCAATTAAACTTACTTTTGCCCGATCATCCAACAAACATTTAAGTATCGTTTTTAGACCAGTAACCTGTTCATCCGACAAACTTTTATAAGGCGAATACTTAAAAAGGTCGCTATTATCAATATATTCTAAAGAATGTCTGGTAATACCCAGCGTTCGGAGTTCAGACCAAATATCTTTAAATATATCCCAGTAAAGTTCCTTTTTTTGATAAAAATGATGGTTAGCAATGCCCAAATTGCCATTTTGTAACTGATAGCGGCCATCGGCAGCTATGTATTTTATTAAATTAGATTCAATATCAAGCGTTGCAGATTTATTAAAAAGATCACTTGAAATTAAATGTGCTGATTTAAGATTTTTTTTATGATCACTTTTTAAATGGGCTTTCATCCGACTAACAAGGTCGGTAGTCTCCCCAACGTAAGCTTCATACTTATTGTTTTCACTTAAAAAGTAAACTAATGGCCAGGATAAAAAATTCTGATGTTTTAAACTTAGATCTGTTAAACTTTGTTCGGAAAATTCAGATGTGCTAATTAGATAACGCTTACTCATTTATAGTTCATTATACTTTTTAGCCGTCCCTTTAGCTTTATCAACAGGATACTTAGCATTATTAAGCTTAATCTTATCGAGGATAATCTGTTTTACATCCAAATTGTATTTTTCGGCCAGCAACAGTGCATAAGAAAAAACATCAGCCAGCTCTTCTTTGATCTTTTCAACATTGGCATCCTCTGCATTTTTCCATAAAAACAGCTCCAACAATTCAGCTGCTTCTATATTCAATGCAAGGGCTAAATCTTTGGGATTATGAAACTGCGCCCAATCGCGCTCGTCTCTAAACTTTAATAATGCTGCTGTTATCTCGTCGGTCATAAGGCTAATTGGGCCCAATTTAAGAATATAGTGTTGATTTGGGAAATTATGCGATAAAAGTTATTCGTAATAATTTTACATGTTTTTAACCTTATCTTATACTTAATAAAAATTGATTACTACGTTATTTCAATATTATGATAAAGCTTCCGTTTTGGCAATTTCAAATTCCACATCCCCATCCGAATGTTTCAATTGCTTTTTTAACTCTGGCAAATAAGGTTTTATCGACGCTTCAAGTAAATTAATATTCTTAATCAAGAAGTTGATAATCTGGGACCAATCTTCTTCATTAAAATAATTTACATGTTGTAAAGCGAAAGATATTCTAGAACTTTTCTGATCATCTGCCCGTTCCCAGTTAAGTGGAGTACCGAAAGTTTTTTCAATCTCATTTCTGTATTGCGATAGGACATCAAAAAGTTTTTTATTTTCTTCAGTGCTGCTTCTGCCCAGGTATAGTAAAACGCATGCATAGTTCATCGTTATTACCAGCTGGTAAGAAATACCAGAGATATTTAAACCACCAGCCGTTAACCAATGATCCTTTGTAGCACTCGAGTTTTGAAATAACAATGATTGCCCTTTTATTGCATTGAGTAGTTTTCCCCAAAAAGCTAACCTAACCTTATGTCTGGTTTTAGCTTCCTCTTCAGTTCTAACTTCTTCTTGTGCCTTACTTGCCATCGATATCATATAGTCCTGTGCATCCTTTATCGGGATAATCTGATCGAGGGTTAAAAAAAGTTGGTCGTTCAGCTCAAAAGGCGTAGCCTTAAAACATTTGAGTTGAATATTAAACCTCATCAACCAAAGCACTGTTGCGGTAACTTCTTTACGGAAATTCGCAGCAATGAAAATGATCCTTTGAGTACCTCCTTTATTTAAGTTGATTTCGGAATAATCTGTATGGTCAAAAAATTCAGATAAAAGCAAGGTAGCTGACTTACTATTTCCTTGTGAGACCAAATAATTTTGAAAAATCTCCTCAATTTGATCTTTGGTCAAACTACTACAATAAGCTGCATATTTTAAAGCCTGCCATGTTACATCTTTTCCTGAATCATCAAGTTTGTTTTCAATAACAACAAGATTACCTGCTTTATCTAATGCAAGCAAATCCAACCGCTCGTAAGTATCTAAAAAACCACTAAATTCTTTTTGTATAATCAATAGCTCCTCACCGAGTGCACTTGGATTATTAGCAATCCATTCTTGCAAATGTGCTCGTTCTTTTATGCCCAGGGCAGTAAAGGTTCTTTTTATTAGAGGCTGTATCGAATTTGTTTCTTTATTGATCAGGTACATTTAATATTTTTCTAAACGGTAGGGATTCTGTTAATTGTTTTCTTCACTTTGAAGCGGTATATGCCACTCTAGCCCGGGATATAAATCTGCAAGTTTCTTTATTTTGCTAAATGCCTCGATAAACCAATTTTCAATATCCTCCTCCATAGTCTCAGAACTAATGAAATCAGACATCGGCTTTAAAAGCTCGAGATAGGTAGAACCATTATTAAAGCCTTCATTGAAATCAGCAAGAAGCTTTTTAAAGTCATCAAGTTTAGGGTTTTCCTCTGGTGTCCAGATCCAAACGGTGAGGTGTGGGTAGGTAGTAAATTTAAAACCAACACCCAATTCAGAGTAATGACTGCCGAAAAGATATTCTTTCCAAAAAACATGACGTGTGTGTTCCCTAATCTGACTCATATTTTTTGCCATTTTAGATTCTCCGAACATAGCATGAAATCGAGGTTTCAATTTATCTAAATAAGCATCCATTTTGGATAATGCCGGATTAAAATTTTCGAGTGCAAGTATTTCTTGCAATGTAAAGTCTGTTGAGTTACCCATTTTATTTATTTCTAAAAATTCGAGAAAAGTTCTAATTAATTCCTGCTCGCTCCAGGATGATAAAAAATTGGCTATGTTACACCACCTAAATTGCTTAAAGTCATGTTCATTAATGTGCGCCTTATCTTGATAATATTTGGTGCAGAATCTCAAATAAGTTTTTTCATACTGCTGTAGGTCATCAAGCACTTTACAATAGTTTGAAAGTTGCCCAAAACCTTCTCCTGAATGAACTTTATTTTCTAAAAAGCATATAGATTCCTCGTTGCGAAATACGATGTCGATTTTACAAGATGAGCGCCCATTCTGTAAAAAAGAAAATGTTTCCTGAGAAGAAACAGAGAATTCATCACCCGGGATTTTTAGAAGTTCATTTACAAATCGATTTCTTATTACGGCATTTTCTTGTAATATATTAACCAAAATCTCTGTTGTAAAATCTTCTAAAGGTGTTTTAAGACCATTTGAACGGTAAAGTTTAAGCAGGGAGACAAATAAATTCATTGAGAGCATTGATTCTTAAATATGTTTAATCCCTAATCTATAGGAGTTAATCGCCAAAAATTATAATAATTACTTAGATTCTAATTTTATTTTTTCAAACTACTCATATACTTTACACAAAGTCTTTTACTATATACAAGCATATCTTCTAAATTATATTGAATATAAAATCTGTTATATTACAAACCTCCATAATCCACCTCATCATTCCTTACGGTTTCCCCCATCCTCCATATTATTCACCTGAGTTAAACCGACAGAAAATCAACCAGCAATTATCCCGATTTTCAGGAGAGAGAGAATAAGCCATTGATACCCTATTAAATCTGTGTTTATCCGTGTCCACCTGTGGTTAAAAAGCTTAGCCTGATCACATTAGCCATTACCCCCTGCTTAAAAAAAATCCACCTCACCCTTTTAAGTTGTAAAAAATAAATTCTACCTTAATGTTAACTAACAATTTTATTAACCTTAAAAAAACATGTTATGTCAAAAAACAATGACGGCGGCCACGACAAGAACGTGGTCAATTTCGAATCCATGACCACCATTATAACCGGTTATGGCGCTGTGTACAACCCCAGCAATAAAAAAATCCAGTTGAGCAGTTTAGCTGAAAAAGCAGTTGCAGCGCGGACGACTATCGGGCAGGTAAACGATTTTTCTGCCAAAAACAGCGATGCCATTGCCCTGCGCGATCGTGCATTTGAACCTTTAAAAAAGCTGAGCACCCGGATTCTTAATGCGGTAAAAGCCAGTGATGTTCCTCAACAGGTGATAGACAATGCCATCACCCAAAACCGGAGGATGCAGGGACAAAGGGCATCGGCCAGGCTAAGCGAAGAAGAAAAACAAAAGCTGGCCGCAAGTGGCACTGTTGTTAACCAGGTATCGTCTGCACAGCTCAGTTACGATAACCAGATCGACACTTTCGATAAGCAGCTTAAAGTATTGGCCACCATTCCATCGTATACGCCAAACGAAACAGAGCTGCAGCTGCCCACCCTCACGGCTTTATACAACGATTTATTGCAGAAAAACCGCGATGTAGTAGCCAAAACAGCTGAGTTGAGTACTGCCCGTCTTAATCGCAACAAAACCCTCTACGACCCCGAAACAGGTATAGTTGCACTGGCCTTAGATTCAAAGAACTATGTAAAATCCCTCTTTGGCGCAGGCAGCCCCGAGTACAGGCAAATTTCGGGCGTTAAGTTTAGAACCGTAAAAACCTAAACCATTATTACAATGAAAAAAATCATCCCAACCCCAATCATCATTTAAACAGCAACAGAGATAAAAATCGGTTGCTGTTTTTCTTTTAGGGCAATTCCTCATAGAGAGCTGCCAACAGTTAAACTAAGGCCTGCACGTATCAAACCAACACACGCACGCATCAAACTAACATACGCACGCATCAACCTAGCATACGCACGCATCAAACTAGCATACGCACGCATCAAACTAGCATACGCACGCATCAAACTAGCATACGCACGCATCAAACTAACATACGCACGCATCAAACTAGCATACGCACGCATCAAACTAGCATACGCACGCATCAAMCTAGCATACKCACGCATCAAACTAACATACGCACGCATCAAACTAGCATACGCACGCATCAAACTAGCACACTCACGAATTAACCAATCAACTCTCATGAGCAAATCTGGCACACTCACATTCAACCATACTTGATTATAAATCAATATTAAAA
>NNBT01002001.1_pt1 | contig 24228 bp, 24 predicted proteins | sample 1173831 | NCBI WGS metagenome assembly NNBT01 (sample SAMN07173936, study PRJNA388173) | plant metagenome | isolation source: symbiotic tissue sample KVJ10 | place: Norway: Troms, Kvaloya island | reverse complement strand
CTATTATAGAGCGCTGCCGAGCCTGGCGATGGATCCCGGATTGTAGCGGCTTCGCCGCTCGTCCGGGATGACGGCCTGTTTCCCGTGAAACATGAGCAGGTCGCGCGCCGCTTACTCCTCCAGGGCGCGCGCCTCTTCCGGGAGCATGATCGGGATGCCATCGCGAATCGGGTAGGCGAGCCTGGCGGCGCGGCTGATCAGTTCCTGCCTGGCTGCGTCGTATTCCAGCGTCGTCTTGGTCAGCGGGCAGACCAGGATTTCCAGCAGCTTGGGGTCGATCCGGCTGGTCGTTTCGTCGATCATATCGGTCATGGCGTGTCTTCCATCGGGCGCGCGGGGTCAGGCGCTCTTGCGGGGCAGGTCGGCGAGCATGCCGGCCGCCACCATCAGCTTCGGCAGGGAGAGGCCCGACGCGGCGATCGCCTGGACCGTGCTGCGGGTTCGGTCGGCGTCGTCCCGGCGTTCGTCCTGCCAGGCTTCGAGCGTGCCGTTGCCGTTGTGGCTCGATGCGATCTCGCGCGTCAGGCCGGCATGGGCGTCGGACAGGGTCTCGATGGCGCGCTCGCGGGCCAGGCGCTCATAGTCGTCGGTCGCAGGCACGGCGGCCGCCGAGGCGGCGAGCGCCGACAGGCCGAAGATCGCGTCGACCGCGAAATGAATGCGCGCGACATCGGCGATCCCGCGCTTCGCCTGTCCCGCGATGTCCACGATGTCGGTCGCCTGGGCGAGCGCGGGCAGGCTGGCGATGCGCGCGGCCAGGGCGTCGGGCACGCCCTCGGAGGTCAGAACCGCGATGCGGGCGTGCCGCGCGTGGCCGGCGGCATCGGGCAGCAGGGAGCCGAGATCGGCCGCCAGAGCGGCGACGCCGGCCGCATAATGGGCAACGGTGGGTTCGATCAGGCCCGGCTTCGCGACGCCCCGGCGCAGGAACCAGCCCATCCGGTCGGTGACGAGCTCCTGCACCGCGGCATACAGACCCAGCTGCGTCTTGCCGGACAGCTTGGCGTCGAGCGCGTCGATCGCGCCATTGAGCGAGATCAGGTCGAAGGAATCGCGTGCGATCGCATAGGCTGCGGCGATGGCGGGCGCCTTCGCATGGGTCAGGACCGACAGCACCGGGACCAGAGCGGGGCCGCCGCGGTTGACGATGGCGTTGGCGAGTTGCGTCGCGACGATCTCGCGGCGCAGCTTGTGGTTGGCGATGTCCGGCGCATAGCGCTCGCGCAGCGCCTGCGGGAAATATCGGACCAGTTCGCTGTTCAGGTAGAGATCGTCGGGAACGTCTGAGTCCAGAAGGGCATCGTGTAAGGCGAGCTTGGCATAGGCCAGCAGCACGGCCATCTCAGGCCGCGTCAGCGCCTCGCCGCGCTTTTCGCGCTCGGCCAAGGCGGCGTCGCTGGGCAGATACTCGACGCTGCGGTCGAGCCGGCCGTCGGCCTCCAGCGTCTGCATGAGGTAGCGCAGGCCCGGCGTCGCGGCCGCCCCTTGCGCCTCCGTCAGCGAGAGGGCCAGCGTCTGCAGATAGTTGTTGCGCAGGACGAGCAGGCCGACCTCGTCGGTCATTTCGGCGAGCAGGGCGTTGCGGTCGTCTTCCGCCAGGCGGCCGTCCTTCACGGGCTCGGCGAGCGCGATCTTGATGTTGACCTCGACGTCGGAGGTGTTGACGCCGGCGGAGTTGTCGATCGCGTCGGTGTTGAGCCGCACGCCCTTGCGCGCAGCCTCGATCCGGCCGCGCTGGGTGGCGCCGAGATTGGCGCCTTCGCCGATGACGCGGGCCCGGATGTCGGCGCCCGCGATGCGGATCGCGTCATTGGCGCGGTCGCCGACCTGCGCGTCGCTCTCGTCGGAGGCGCGGATATAGGTGCCGATGCCGCCGAACCAGAGCAGATCGACGCGGCTCTTCAGAATCGCGGTCATCAGTTCAGGCGGGGAAACCTCCGCCTTGGTGATGTCCAGCAGGTCCCGCAACGCGGGTGAGAGCGGAATGCTCTTCGCCTGGCGCGAGAAGACGCCGCCTCCCGCCGAGATCAGGCTCTTGTCGTAGTCCTGCCAGGAGGAGCGGGGGAGGTCGAACAGGCGCTGGCGTTCGGCCAGCGACGTCGCGGGGTCCGGATCGGGATCCAGGAAGATGTCGCGGTGGTCGAAGGCGGCGACGAGCCTGATCGCCGGCGAAAGCAGCATGCCGTTGCCGAAAACGTCGCCCGACATGTCGCCGACGCCCGCCACGGTGAAGGGCGTGGTCTGGATGTGGATGTCGATCTCGCGGAAATGGCGCTTCACCGCTTCCCAGGCGCCGCGCGCGGTGATGCCCATCTTCTTGTGGTCGTAGCCCTGCGATCCACCCGAGGCGAAGGCGTCGCCGAGCCAGTGGTGCTTCTCCAGCGAGAGCGCGTTGGCGGTGTCGGAAAAGGTCGCGGTGCCCTTGTCGGCGGCAACGACGAGATAGGGGTCGTCACCGTCATGGCGCACGGTGTCGGCCGGCGGAACGACCGTCTCGCCATCGAGATTATCGGTCAGTTCGAGCAGGGTCCGCACGAAGATGCGGTAGCTCTCCGTGCCCTCCGCAAACCAGGCGGCGCGGTCCGAGGCGGGTGGGAGCTGCTTGGGCACGAAGCCGCCCTTGGCGCCGACGGGGACGATGACGGCGTTCTTCACCTGCTGCGCCTTGACGAGGCCGAGCACCTCGGTGCGGAAATCCTGCGGCCGGTCGGACCAGCGCAAGCCGCCGCGCGCGACCTTGCCGAAGCGCAGATGAATGCCTTCCACACGTGGCGAATAGACGAAGATCTCGTAGAGCGGGCGCGGCAGCGGCAGCGAATCGACCTTGGCGCATTCGTATTTGATCGAGATCGTGCCGCGCGGCTGCCCGTCCGGGCCGATCTGGAAGAAGTTGGTGCGCAGGGCGGCGTCGATCAGGTTGACGAGGCGGCGCAGGATGCGGTCCTCGTCGAGGCTGGTGACGGCATCCAGCGCGGCATCGATGGCGGCGCGCTCGCTCTGCGTCTTCGCGCCGCGCTCAGCATCGTCCAGGCGCGGATCGAACTTGGCGGTGAAGAGGGCGACGAGGCCCGCGGCGATGGCGGGATGGCGCGTCAGCGCATCGGCGATATAGCCTTGCGCATAGGGGGCCCCGATCTGCCGCAGATAGCGGCCGAGCGACCGCAGCAGCGCCGTCTCGCGCCAGGCGAGATCGGCCGCCAGCAGGAGCTGGTCGAAGCGGTCGGATTCCGACAGGCCCCGGAACTGCGCCATCAGCGCGGCCTCGATGGCGGGATCGAGCCCGATGACGTCGATCTCGCCGTCGTCTGCGCGCTCGAGCGTCATGTCGTGCAGCCAGACGCGGGTGCTGTCGGCGGTGGCGCCGGCGGCGGGCTGCGGCGTGATGTTGTAGGTCCGCTCGTTAACGACGCGGAAGCCCATGTTCTCCAGCACCGGCACGCGGGCCGAGAGCGAGATCGCGGCGCCACGCGAAAACACCTTGAGATTGGCGCGCGTCGCCGGATCGCCCTCGCGGCGATAGAGATTGACCGCTCGCGCCCGCTCGGCCGTCAGCTTCTGGAGGATGTCGATGTCGGCCAGCGTGTCGGCCGGCGAGAAGCGGTCGCGATAGGCGGCGCCGAAGGCTTCCGAGTAGCGCTCGGCCAAGGCGCGCGCCGCCGGGCCGGCGCGTTCCTGGTCGAGCACGTCCTTGAGACCGTCGCTCCAGGTGCGGACGATCGCGCTGATGCCGGATTCGAGCGATGCGCGATCGATCTTCGGGGTTTTGCCCTCGTCGCGACCGATGATGTAGTGCGTGCGGGCGAGCGGGCCTTCCGGATAGGCCGGGTAGGCGGCCGAGATGCGGCCCTGATAGATGCTGGCCAGGAACTCGCCGACGCGGCGACGAACCCGCGTGTCGTAGCGGTCCTTCGGGATGAAGACGAGGATCGAGACGAAGCGGTCGAATTCATCGACGCGGGCCAGCGCGCGGATGCGTGGCCGCTCGGTCAGCTGCAGGATGGCGAGCGCGAAGCTCTCCAGCGTGGCGGCGTCGATCTGGAAGAGCTCGTCGCGCGGATAGGCGTCGAGCACATTGAGCAGGGAGCGCCCCGAATAGCTCGCCGGGTCGAAGCCGATCGTCTTGGCGACGCGGGCGACCTTGAGGCGCAGATAGGGGATGGCGAGCGCGCTGCCGGTATAGGCGTTGGCGGTCAGCAGGCCGACGATGCGCAGCTCGCCGTCGAGGCGCCCATCGGCCGTGAACAGCTTGACGCCGACATAGTCGAGATGGACGCGGCGATGCACCCGGCTCTTGACGTTGGCCTTGGTGATGATCAGCGCCTGCGGCCTGGCGAGGAACGCCCGGATCTCGGGCGTGGTCGTCACCATCTCGCGGCCCTTGCGCAGGACCTTCACCGATGGGTCGCGCAGGATGCCCAGGCCGGACCCTTCGATCGGATCGGCGGCGACGTCCCCACCGGGAAAGCGATAGGCCCGGATGCCGAGCAGGGTGAAATTGTCGCCGGCGATCCATTCGAGGAACTGCAGCGCCTCGTTGACCTCGTCTTCCGGCAGTGGCGGCGGGTTGCCGCGATAGGCCTGGATCACCTCGGTGATGCGCCCGCGCATCGCCGCCCAGTCCTCGACCGCAAGGCCGACATCGGCATAGACGCGCTCCAGCCCGGCGCAGAGCCTGTCGCGCGCCTCGGGCGAATCGATGCGCTCCAGATGAAGCTGGATCAGGCTTTCGCGGCGCGCGCCTTCGGGCGCGCGGCCTGCGGCCTCGCCCGCCAGCGACAGAAAGCGTCCTTCGGAATCGCGCACGACCGCGAGAATGGGATGGGCCACGAGGCGCGGCTCATAGCCCTGCTCCGTCAGTTCGGCGAGCGTCGAATCGAGCAGGAAGGGCTTGTTCTCGTTGACGACCTCGAGAATCGTCAGCTGGTGCTCGCGGCCGTCGGCCGTGAAACTCTCGTCGCGGAAGCGCAAGTTGATCTGTTCGGGGCGGCGGGGCGCACAAAGATGCTCATAGGCGGCGGCGGCCGTGCGGGCCAGCAAAGCGGCCGGCAGGGCTTCGAGATCCTCGGCGACGGCGCGACCATAGAGCAGGCGTGCAAATTCGGGAGGAGTCGATCCGGACAGGCCAGCGACCGCGGTCTCGATTGCGGAAACGGCCGCAGCCGTCGCATTGGTCACGCGCTTGCCCATCATCCACCCCTGTTATTTTGCCCCAGCGATGACATAGGCTGGGACGCCTTTCAATTGCGGCGCAGCGCGGGGACGACCCGGACGACACGACAGGACCTACCATGGCGACCAATCATGACAAACCGAAGCCCGGCGAACAGCCGGCGCGGCAGGACGCGTCGGCTTCCGCCATGGCGCTCGATCTGGCGCCCGGTTCGCTCTCGGCGGAGAACCAGGCCTATTTCGATACATGCCTGGAAAAGCTCGGCTTCGTGCCGAACGTGCTGGTCGCCTACGCGCATGACGATGCCAAGCTGTCTGCTTTCTCAGCCTTCTACAACGACCTGATGCTGGCGCCGTCGGGCCTGTCGAAGCTCGAGCGCGAGATGATCGCGGTCGCGGTCTCCAGCGTGAACCGCTGCTACTACTGCCTGACCGCCCATGGCGCGGCGGTTCGACGGCTGTCGGACGATCCGGTGCTGGGTGAGCTGATGGCGATGAACTACCGCGCGGCCGACCTCTCGCCGCGCCACCGCGCCATGCTCGACTTCGCGGTGAAGCTGACCGAGACGCCCCATACCGTCGGTGAGCCTGACCGCGCCGCGCTGAGGGCGGCAGGATTCGGCGAACGCGACATCTGGGACGTTGCCGCCGTCGCGGCCTTCTTCAACATGTCGAACCGGATGGCGTCGGCGGTCGATATGCGCCCCAATGCCGTGTATCACCGTCAGGCGCGCTGAGCGCGGAACGGCGCTCCAAGCCACGGGTCAGGACCGATCGACCAAAGAAAAACGGCCGGCGCAAAACGCCAGCCGTGAGTTGGCCTCGACTCGATGGTCCGACCCCGCCGGATTCCCGGGGGGCTGGGGGGCTGACGATCCGAAAATCAGCAAGGCCGAACCGTCGAGGCAACAGGGCCATTCCAACCATGCAACGGGGCGGACGCTTGGCCTGATCAGGGCGAAATTGCGGCGATCCTGACAAAGCCGTGATCGCCGATCGGGCCCATAGCCCATGGTCCGGATTGCTTGCCAGCGCAGGATCGCGGGCGCATCATCCGGCAAAGGCATCAGCGTGGCCGCGTGGCCGCCGATCAGGAGGCGCCATGAGCGAAAGCGATACGCCGCAATCGCAGCCGGTCTCCGGGGTGATTCCCTTCCCCGGGACATCCAGGCCGGCAACGGTCACCTTCGACCGCCGCGAGCTGTCAGAGCTCCTGAATCTCTATGGACGCATGGTCGCGGCCGGCGAATGGCGCGACTACGCCATCGACTTCCTGAAGGACCAGGCCGAGTTCTCCGTCTATCGGCGCTCCTCGGAGGTGCCGCTCTACCGGATCGTCAAGAATCCGGCGCTGGCCAAGCGCCAGGGCGCCTATTCGGTGGTCGCCGCCACGGGGCTGGTGCTGAAGCGCGGCACCGAGCTGTCGCGGGTGCTTCGTGTGCTCGACAAGAAGCTGAGCGTGGTCGGCTGAAGCTCGGGTCGAGCGTCAGAGCGCCGTCGCGCTGCCCTCGCCCAGTTCCTTCTGCATCAGCATCTGGTCGAGCCAGCGGCCGTGCTTGAAGCCGATCTTCTCGGCGACGCCGATCAGACGGAAGCCGAAGCGCTCGTGCAGGCGCCGCGAACCGATCGAGGCCCCCGTGCCATCCCCGATCACGGCGATCATCTGGCGGAAGCCACGCGACGTGCAGTCTTCGATGAGCTGCGCGAGCAGGGCGCTGCCGATGCCGCCGCCCTGGGCATCGGGCGCGATATAAATCGAGTTCTCGACGGTGGCGCGATAGGCCGGGCGCGGCCGGTAAGCGCTGGCATAGGCATAGCCGAGCAAGCGGCCATCGCGCTCGGCGACGAGGTACGGGTAGCCGCCGGCCAGGATCGCCTCATGGCGTCGCAGCATTTCGGCCTCGTCGGGGGGATCGATCTCCCAGGACGCGGTCCCGTCGCGCACGGCGCGGCCATAGATGGCCGCAATGGCGGGGATGTCGGCTGGCGTCGCCGGGCGGATGGAGAGCGCTGTCATGCCTCGATCATCGCCACGCCAGCCCAAAAGAAAAGCCCCGGCCTTGCGGCCGGGGCTCGTTGTCTCAGCATGTCCTGCCCGGATGACGGGCAGGACCGCGGATCACTCCTGCTTGCTGCCGAACAGCGAGAGCAGCATCTGGAACATGTTGATGAAGTTCAGGTAGAGCGACAGCGCGCCGTTCACCGAAAGCTTCGCAGCCTCCTCCGCGTTCATGTCGGAGTAGAGGTACATGTCCTTCAGGCGCTGCGTGTCCCAGGCGGTCAGGCCGGCGAAGACCAGCACGCCGATCGCCGAGACGGCGAAGGACAGGGCGCTGGACTGCAGGAAGATGTTGACCACCGAGGCGATCACCAGGCCGATCAGGCCCATGATGAGGAAGGAGCCCATCGCCGACAGCGACTTCTTGGTGGTGTAGCCGTAGAGGCTCAGCGCACCGAAGGTCGCGGCGGTGATGAAGAACACCTTGGTGATCGATTCACCCGTGTAGACCACGAAGATCGACGACAGCGACACGCCCATCACCGCCGCGAAGGCGAAGAACATGGCGCGCGCGGACGAGGAGCTCATGCTCTCGGCCTTGAACGAGAAGAACAGGATGAAGGCGAGCGGCGCCAGCATCACGACCCACTTCAGCGGGCTGAGATAGAGGGCCTGGCCGAGCGGCGTCAGCGCCGTGACCTTGCCGGTGGGCGAGACGCCGGCGATCGCCAGCATCGAGATGCCGATCGCAGCGAGGCCGGTGAGGGCCAGGCCGATCGTCATGTTGTTGTAGACGCCGAGCATGAACGAGCGCAGGCCCTGATCCATCTCGACGGCGCTGGTCTGCTGGGCGCGGCCGGCACCCCAGACTGGAGCATTGCGGTCGAAGTTGCTCATGGAGCGAGTTTCCCCTGACAGTGATTCCGAAGACGGCCATCGCGTCCGGCGATGCCCTGTCGTCGCGCACAATCGTGGCGATGGGTGGAATATGAGGGGGTTCGGCGGTTCTTACAAGGGGGGCTCATGGTTAAACGCCGCGCTCCATAGAAACGCGGCGGCGCTTTTGTGAAAAATTACACGGCCGTAATGTCTAGTATGAGTCGTCGGCAGCTAGTCGTCATAAATTCCTCAGGTGAGAAGCGGGCGTTTTTGACAGTATTCTCAGCGTGCCGGTCAGCCCGAACAGGACAGTGATGCCGATGGCAGCAGTCGCGGCCAGTAAAGCGCCCGTGGGGTCACTGACAAAATCGATCCTCATCACTTGAGTCACGACGCCCCAGCCGGCGAGAGCCCCCGCGACAACGCCGAACACCGCCGAGACGAGGCCGATCGCGGCGTATTCGAGGGCGTACGACGAAAGTATGAAGCGCCTTGTGGCGCCCAGAGTCTTCAGGATCATCGCGTCATAGAGCCGCGCGCGCTGTCCGGCCGCCAGCGCGCCGCCCAGGACAAGCAGGCTGGCGGCGATGGCGAGGCCCGATGCGCCGCGGATGGCGGTGGCGAGCTGTCCGACGATGGTGTTGATCGCTTCCAAAGCGTCCTTGACCCGCACGGCCGTGACAGAGGGGAACTCGACCGCCAGCCGGCGCAGCAGCGCAGCGTCGGTTCCTCCCGCCGGGCCGGCGGCCGGGGTGATGGTGGCGAGGTTCGTATGCGGCGCGCCGGCGAAGGTGTTGGGCGAGAACAGCATGACGAAATTGATGCCGAGCGAGCGCCATTCGACGGCGCGCAGATTGGCAACACGGGCGGTGATGTTGCGGCCGAGCACGTTGACGGTCAGCCGGTCGCCGATCTTCAGGCCGATGCCGGCGGCGTTCTGCGCATCGAAGGAGACGAGCGGCTCGCCGCTGTAGCCGGCCGGCCACCACTCGCCCTGCGCCAGCTTCGAGCCCTCGGGAATCGATTCGGCGTAGGTGATGCCGCGGTCACCGTCGAGGACCCAGGAGGATTGCTCGGAGGCCTTGATATCCTCGGCGCGGACATCGTTGATCGAGACGATGCGGCCGCGCATCATCGGCACGCGGGCGAGCGTCGCGCCAGGCCGCTCCTCGTGCAGCACGGCGTCGAAACGGGCGGCATCGGCATTGGGGATGTCGAGGAAGAAGAAGCTCGGCGCTTTCTCGGGCAGGGACTGTGTCAGCTGGCGCGTCAGGCTGGTGTCGATGAAGGCGAGCGCCGAAAGCAGGGCGACGCCCAGGCCCAGCGAGAGCACGAGCGAGGGCGTGAGTGCGCCCGGGCGATAGCTGTTGGCGAGCGCCATGCGCAGCGACGGGTTTTTCGGCCGCGGCAGGGCGCGGGCGAGCGCCATCAAGCCCCAGGAAACCCCGCGCAGCAGCAGGAAGATGCCGGTCATCACGGCCATGTAGATCAGCGCAATGCGCCGGTCATAGGCAAAGGCGAGCGCGACGCCGACGAGGCCCGCCAGAGCCAGCAGGCAGATCGCGAGGTAGATCGCGCGCGGCCTTCGCGCATCGGGCTCGATCTGGTCGCGGAACAGGGCCGAGACCGGCACGTCATGGGCGCGGCCGAGCGGCAGGATGGCGAAGACGAGCGCGGTCAGGAGGCCATAGAGCGCCGCGACACCGAGTTCGCCAGGCGCGAGCGTCGGCTGGAAGGGCACCGGCAGGACGGTCTTGAGCGCGGCGCCGAGCGCGAAGGGCGCGGCAGCGCCGAGAACCAAGCCTATCGCGGTGCCGAGCGCCGCGACCAGCATCACCTCGGTGAGGTGGATCGCGACGACGCGGCCGCCGGTGGCGCCGACCGCCTTCATCGTGGCGAAATCGAGCTTCTTGGCCTCGACGAAGCGGCGCACCGCATTGGCGACACCGACGCCGCCGACCAGCAGCGCGGTCAGGCCGACCAGCGTCAGGAACTGCGTGAAGCGTTCGAGATTGCGCTGGAATCCCGGATTGGCGTTGGCGCGCGAGCGGATCTCCCAGCCGGCGTCCCTCTGCTGGGCGCCTGCGTCGGCGATCAGCGCCTCCAAGGCCGCATCGCTCGACGCCTCCGGGGGCAGGGCGACGCGGTAGGTCCAGCGCACGAGGCTGCCGGGCTGGAGCAGGCCGGTGGTGCGCAGCGCCTCCTGCGAGATCAGAAGGCGGGGCCCGAAGCCGACGCCGGCGGCAATCTTGTCGGGTTCGGAGACGAGATTGGCGCGCAATTGCACGCGCGCCGAGCCGACGAGGACGACATCGCCGGGCTTGAGGTCGAGCCGGCCGAGCAGGACGGGATCGGCGACCGCGCCGAAGACGCCGTCCTTCGCTGCCAGTAGCTCCGCGACGGGCGCCTTCGGCTCCGTGACGAGGTCACCGATGCCGGGATAGCCGGAATCCACGGCCTTGATCTCGACGAGGGCGGCGCCCTTGTCGCCTGCATTGGCCATACCGCGCATGGTGGCGATCGTGGACACCGTGCCGCGGCCCGACAGGAAAGCCAGTTCCTGCGGTGTCGCCTCGCGGTGGATCAGGCTGAAGGCTGCGTCGCCGCCGAGAATGCGCCGCCCCTCGCGCGACAACCCCTCCGTCAGCCCGCGCGAGGCCGAGGCGACGGCGGCGATGGTCATGACGCCGAGCGCGAGACAGGCGATGAACACGCCGAAACCGCGCAGGCCTCCCCGGAGATCGCGCCAGGCGAGGCGGAAGGCGAGGGCGACACCGGCCGCGCGCGAAGGCTGCGCCGGAAGAGGCTTGACGGTTCCGTGCATGGTCAGGCCACCGCCGCTTCGGTGCTGGCGGGGGTCTCGATGCGTCCGGCGCGCAGCCGCACCGTGCGGTCGCAGAGCGCCGCCAGCGAGAGATCATGGGTGACGAGCACGAGCGTGGCGCCGCGCTCGCGCCGCAGCGCAAAGATCAGGTCGACGATCGACCGGCCGGTGGTCTCGTCGAGATTGCCCGTCGGTTCGTCGGCGACGAGGATCGCGGGGTCGGGCGCCACGGCCCGCGCGATGGCGACGCGCTGCTGTTCGCCGCCCGAGAGCTGGGCCGGATAATGATGCATGCGGTCTCCTAGGCCGACATTGCGCAACTCGGCTTCGGCCCGCGTGAAGGCGTCGTCCACGCCCGCGAGCTCAAGCGGCAGAGCGACATTCTCGCGCGCCGTCATGGTCGGGACCAGGTGGAAGGACTGGAAGACGATGCCGATATGGCGGCCGCGGAAGACGGCGAGACCGTCCTCGTCGAGCGCGCCGAGATCCTGACCGGCGACCCTGACGACACCGCTGTCGGGACGCTCCAGGCCGGCCATCGTCATCAGCAGGGTCGACTTGCCGGAGCCCGATGGCCCGACCAGTCCGGTGGCCTGTCCGGCGGCCAGCGACAAAGAAACGCCCTTGAGGATATGGACGCGGGCGGCTGCACGCCCCAAACTCAGCTCGACATCCTGCAATTCGATCGCCGGCTGATCTGTCGGCGGGACGCGTGTATCGCTCATCATCCCATGATCCTGACTTCGATATCCATCAGCGCCCCTGCTCGCACGCAAACGCGGCCCGAGCGGGGCAAGCGGTTTCTACGCCCCGCAGAGCCGCGATATGGGCGTGGACGGACGCTTGTCCAATCTCTCTGCGCCGCTTTTCTGCTCTGTCTCTCCTTGCTGCCGGTCGCGACCATGGCCCAGACGCCCTCCCCAAATCCCGGCTCAACGGCGACACGCACGCTGAAACTGGTCGCGCTCGGCGACAGTTTGACAGCCGGCTACAACCTGCCGGGCAGCGCCGCCTTTCCGCCGGTTCTGGAGCAGGCGCTGCGCCAGAAGGGCGTCTCTGTCGAGATCGTGAACGCCGGCGTCTCCGGCGACACCGTCCAGGGCGGGCTCGAGCGGCTCGACTGGTCGGTGGCGGATGGCACCGACGGGGTCATCCTGGAGCTCGGCGCCAACGACGCCCTGCGCGGACTCGACCCGGCGGTGACGCGCAAAGGCCTGGAGGCGATCATCATCAGGCTGAAGGCCCGCGGCATCCCGGTGCTGCTCGCCGGCATGTATGCGCCGCGCAATCTCGGCACGGAGTATGCAGCGCGCTTCGACAGCATCTATCCCGAGCTTGCGAAGAGCCACGGGCTGGTGCTTTACCCCTTCTTCCTGGAGGGCATCGCAGGCGACCGCGTGCTCAACCAGCCCGATCTGCTCCATCCCACGGCCGAGGGCGTCCGCGTCATCGTCCGCAACATCCTGCCCACGGTCGAGCGCTTCCTCGCGACGCTGCCGGCCAAACCCTGACGAGCCCGCCGGCGCGTCAGGCCTCTCAATCATCGACCGCGCGCTGTTGCCCGCCGCTTTACGGAGTGCCTTGCCATGGACTACCGCCGCCTTGGGCGCACCGACCTCCAGGTGTCCGTGATCTGTTTGGGAACCATGACCTGGGGGCAGCAGAACACGGAAGCCGAAGGCCATGAGCAGATGGACTACGCGCTCGACCAGGGCGTGAATTTCTTCGACACGGCGGAGATGTATTCGATCCCGCCCCGGGCGGAGACGCAAGGCTCGACCGAGCGGATCATCGGCAGCTGGTTCAAGGCGCGCGGCAACCGCGACAAGGTCATCCTCGCCTCCAAGATCGTCGGGCGCGGCACCAATGACTGGATGCGCGACGACAAGGGCCCGACGCGGGTCAACCGGGCCCAGATCCGCGAGGCGGTCGACAAGAGCCTGAAGCGGCTGCAGACCGACTATATCGACCTCTACCAGATCCATTTCCCCGAGCGGCCGATGCCCTGGGGCTCGAACCCGACGCGGTTCTCGAAGGCCGCCTTCGAACGCCCGGCCGACGAGACCCCGATCGCCGAGCAGCTCGACGCCTTCGCGGAGATCGTGAAGGAGGGCAAGATCCGGCATCTCGGCCTGTCCAACGAGAGCGCCTGGGGCACGATGAGCTTCGTGCGCGACGCCGAGACGCGCGGCGGGCCGCGCGTGCAGTCGATCCAGAATTCCTACAACCTGCTCAACCGCACCTTCGAGACGGCGCTGGCCGAGGTCGCGATCCGCGAGGATGTCGGGCTGCTCGCCTATTCGCCGCTCGGCCAGGGCTTCCTGACCGGCAAGTATCTCGACGGCGCCAAGCCTGCCGGTGCGCGCACGACGCTGTTCGACCGCGGCCAGCGCTACCAGACGCCCGGGGCGGAGGAGGCGATCAAGCGCTATATCGCGCTGGCGCGGGACAACGGGCTCGACCCGGCGCAGATGGCGCTGGCCTTCGTCAATTCCCGCAGCTTCGTCACGGCCAACATCATCGGCGCGACCTCGATGGCGCAGCTCAAGACCGACATCGCCTCGATCGATGTCAGCCTGTCGCCGGAGCTCGAGGCGAAGATCGACGCTATCCACCAGCTTGTCGGTAATCCCTGCCCGTAGGGACAGGCTCGATGGTAGGTGCTGCCGCATCGGGCAGCACCCGCCCGGCATTTCGTCTCGCCAGAGTCACAAAAAACTGGCACTGATTCGGGCATGCCGAGGCTGTTCACAGCGCTTGAGATTCCCGCCGAGGTCGCTTCGGCGTTGACGCTGCACCGGGGCGGACTGGCCGGGGCACGTTGGATCGATCCGGCCGATTACCACATCACGCTGCGCTTCCTCGGCGATGTCGACCGGCGCACGGCCAATGATCTCGACGAATTCCTCGGCGATATCCGCAGCTATCCCTTCGAGGTCGCGCTCGACGCGCTCGGCACCTTCGGCGGCGACAAGCCGCGCTCGGTCTTCGCGCGGGTGCAGCCGAATCCGCGGCTGATCGAGCTTCAGGCGGATCTGGAGCGGCTGATGCGCAAGCTCGGTCTGCCGGCGGAGAGCCGCAAATTCGTGCCGCATGTGACGCTGGCGCGGCTGCGCGATACGGCGCCGGTCGATGTGGCGCATTATCTCAGCCTGCATCCGATCGTGCGGCCGATCAGCTTCACCGCGCGGCGTCTGGCCTTGATGTCGTCGCGTGATTCGGTCGGCGGCGGGCCTTATGTGCTGGAAGCGGCCTATCCGCTGGGGCCGTCCTATCCGAATCGACTGGCGCGGGGCGAGTTCCAGCGGAGATGACGATGCCCAAGCGACTGGGGCCCGACGCCCGCAACGAGGCACTGACGATCCTGACCGGCTGGAAGCTGGCCGAGGGGCGCGAGGCCATCACAAAACGCTTCGTCTTCCGCGATTTCAATGAGGCCTTCGGCTGGATGACGCGCGTCGCGCTGCTGGCGGAGGCCATGGACCATCACCCGGAATGGTCGAACGTCTACCGCACCGTCGAGGTCACGCTCGCGACGCATGATGCCGGCGGCCTGACCGAGCTCGACGTCAAGCTCGCCCGCGCCATGGATGCGCTGGGGAGCTGATTCGCCGGTCAAGGGCTGGCGACGGGTCGCGCCCAGCCGCAGGCGATCAGCGCCGCTTCCATATGGGGTGGCGGCGGCGCCTCGATCCGGATCGGCGGCTTCTTGCGGTAGAGCGGGACGGTGACGGCGCGGGCGTGAAGCTGCAGGCCGGGACCGCCCTCGCGCGGGGCATCGCCATAGATCTCGTCGCCCAGCATCGGCCAGCCCGAGGCCGCGCAATGGACGCGCAGTTGGTGCGTGCGGCCGGTCAGCGGTTCGAGTTCGAGCCAGGCGAGAGGGCCGGCCGCGGTGGTCCCGCGGCCCCTCACGCGCCAGCGCGTCTGCGAGGGCAGGCCTTCGGGGTCGACCTTCATCCACCAGCCCCGGTCAGGTGCGCGCTTGCCCAGCGGCAAGTCGATCAGGCCTTCGTCGGTTTCGGGGTTGCCCTGCACGATCGCCCAATAGGTCTTGTCGATGGTGCCGTCGCGGAACATCTGGTTGAGTTCGGCCATGGCGCGGGGATGGCGGCCGAGGATCAGGCAGCCCGAGGTGTCCTTGTCGAGGCGGTGGGCGGCTTCGGGTCGTCGCGGCAGGCCGAAGCGCAGCGCGTCGAGATGGTCGGTCAGCACGGGAATGATGCGGCGCTTGGCTTGCGGCCCGCGATGCGAGGGCAGGCCGGCGGGCTTGTCGATGACCAGCATCATCGCGTCGCGATAGAGCAGCGGAAACGGCAGCGGCGCCTCGTCGCGCGGCGATTCGGGGCGCGGTCGATCCGGGCTCGCCTGCGAAATTTCTGGTCGGTCGGGCGCTGTCATGGCATTGCGCTAGCGAAGGCCACCCTGCGGCGCAAGCACGAGCCGTTGCGCGGCACGGCCACGGGAAGAATGATGAGCGAGAACGAACAAAAGAAGCGCGGCTTCTTTTCGAGGTTGTTCGGCACCGAGCCGGAGCCGGCAGCGCCAGAGCCGCCATCGCCTGCCGCGTCGTCAGTGCCAGCGGAAACGCTGCTCGAGGAGGCCGCGATCGCGCCCCCAGCGGCTGAAATCGCACCGGTTCCGGCCACGCCTGCCATCGTCGCGCCCGAGCCGAAGCGGAGCTGGTGGCGGCGGCTGACCGAGGGGCTATCGCGGACATCCTCGGCCCTGACCACGGGCATCACCGACCTCTTCACCAAGCGCAAGCTCGATTCCGACACGCTGGAAGACCTCGAAGACATCCTGATTCAGGCCGATCTCGGGCTCGCCACTGCCGCACGCGTCGCCAAAGCGGTGGGCGAGGGGCGCTACGACAAGCAGATCGAGCCGTCCGAGGTGAAGGCGATCCTGGCGCGCGAGGTCGAGGCGATCCTGACGCCCGTTGCGCAGCCGCTGGTCATCGACGCCACGAAAAAGCCGTTCGTGATCCTGATGGTCGGCGTCAACGGCTCGGGCAAGACCACGACGATCGGCAAGCTCGCCGCCAAGTTCCGGGCCGAGGGCAAATCCGTGATGCTGGCAGCCGGCGACACCTTCCGCGCCGCCGCGATCGAGCAGCTCAAGGTCTGGGGCGAGCGAACGGGGGCGGAGGTCATCTCGGGCAACCAGGGAGCGGATGCCTCGGGGCTCGCCTTCGAGGCGCTTCAGAAGGCGAAGGCCGCCGGCACCGACGTGCTGCTGGTCGACACCGCCGGGCGGTTGCAGAACAAGACCGGGTTGATGGACGAACTCGCCAAGGTGGTCCGCGTCATCCGCAAGCTCGATCCGGAGGCGCCGCATGCGGCGCTTTTGGTGCTCGACGCGACGGTCGGCCAGAATGCGCTCAGCCAGGTCGAGGCGTTCAGCGACACGGCCGGGGTGACCGGGCTGGTGATGACCAAGCTCGACGGCACGGCGCGCGGCGGCATCCTGGTGGCCCTGGCGGCGAAATTCGGCCTGCCGGTGCATTTCATCGGCGTCGGCGAAGGCGTCGAGGATCTCGAGCCGTTCTCGGCGCGCGATTTCGCCCGGGCGGTGTCGGGACTGGACGAAGCGGCGTGACCACGCGCGACGTCGAGGCGAACAAGACAGGCGGACAGGACTCGATGACCGACAGCATGGCCCCGCCCCCGGCGGGCAAAGGAAAACCGATCAGTCCGCTGCTCAAGCTCGCGCTGGAATTCGGGCCGCTGGCGATCTTCTTCTTCGCTAATTCCTATGGCGACAGGCTGTTGGGCGTCGCCTCCGACCGGCGGATCTTCGTCGCCACGGGCATTTTCATCGTGGCGTCGCTGGTCGCGCTGGCGGCGTCGCGCATCCTGATGGGCTATCTGCCGCGCATGGCGATGGTGAACGCGGTCGTCGTCACGGTTTTTGGCGGGCTGACGATCGCGCTCGACGACGCGTTCTTCATCAAGGTCAAGCCGACGATCGTGAACACATTGTTCGGCTGCGTGCTGCTGGGGGGCCTGTATTTCGGCCGCTCGCTTTTGGCGCTGGTGCTGGAATCGGTGATGCAGCTCGACGAGGAGGGCTGGCGCAAGCTGACCCTGCGCTGGGGGCTGTTCTTCTTCGTGCTGGCGGCGCTGAACGAGATCGTCTGGCGCACGCAGACCCAGGATTTCTGGGTCGCGTTCAAGGTCTGGGGCGTGATGCCGCTGACCATGGTCTTCGCGCTCGCCCAGACGCCGCTGATCCTGAAGCACGAGATCAAGGCCAAGGCCGCCGAGTAGGGTAGTCCTTGCCATTTGGCGCGGTCTCTCCCATTTTATGCCAAAGGGGAGATGGTCGATGCACGCCGTGATGACTGTCGATACAAAGCCGCGCAATTTTGCGGCTGAGCCGATCTCCGATACGGAGGCGGCCGCGATGTTTCGAGCTGCCGTCAACCTGTTCCGGCTCTGGCGCCTGACCGACGAGCAGGCCGCGACGCTGCTCGATCTGCCGCTGCGCAGCTATGGCCGATGGAAGAGCGGACAGATCGGCCGCATTTCGCGTGACGGCAAGGCCCGGCTGTCGAACCTGATGGGCATTCACAAGGCGCTGCGGATCATCTTTCGCGAGCCGCAACGCGGCTATGACTGGGTCCAGGCCGGCAACGCCGTCTTCGGGGGCCGCTCGGCGCTGCAGGTCGTGCTCGGCGGCGATCTCACCGACCTGATGCGCGTCCGGCGCTATCTCGACGACGAGCGCGGCGGCTGGTGATCGACCTCGCCGGCATCCCGGTCGCCGATATCGGCTGGCGGGGCGCGGTCCGGATCATCCGCAGCCTGTTTCCGCCGATCGACCTGTTCGAGGACATCGCCGATCCCGCCGACTGGCCGTTGCTGCTCGCGGCGGAACAGAAGACCAATCCCCGGCTGATGGAGACGATTGGCCAGCTCGATCTCGTTCCGCCCAGGCGGCGCGTGGCAGGCCCGGGCGCGAGTTGGCTGATGGCTCCCTTCACCCATGTCAGCCCCGACCGTCCAAGCCGTTTCTCCGCCGGTCATTTCGGTGTGCTCTATGCTGGCGACAGCTTCGAGGTGGCGCTGTTCGAGACCGTGCATCACCATGCCCGCTTCATGGCGGCAACGCAGCAGCCGCCCGGCTGGACCTCGCAGTTCCGCGAGATCCAGCTCGACGTCTCGGCCAGGCTACATGATCTGCGCGGGCTGGGGGCGGCGGGCGAAGCGATGCTGGATCCGGCCGATTATGCGCCAGGCCAGACGTTGGGCGGGCGGCTCCGCGATGCGGGCTCGGACGGCGTGGTCTATCCGAGCGTCCGCCGCGCAGGCGGAGAATGCGTCGGGCTGTTCTATCCGGACGTGGCGTCGAATCCGGTGCAGGGCCGGCATCTCGACTATCACTGGAACGGCGAGCGGGTGGACCTTTATCGGGATCTCAGCGCCGGCAGGGTCTATCGGATCGTGCAGGCGTAGCGGCTTTCGCGATCAACTCCCGCTGTTGCGCATCCGCGTGACCTTGTAGGGCTCGCCCTTGGCGTCATACGTCGTCCATTCGCCGACCTGCTGGCCTTTGTGGAAATGGCCCGAGCGCAGTCGGGTCCCGTCCTTGCGGAACCACTCCCAGTAGCCGGCGGGGACGTCGTCCACGGTCTGGCCCTTCGCCCAGAGGCTGCCATCCTTGTGGAGCTTTTCGAACGGGATCGCGTCGGCCACCGCAGGTCGTCCTATTTCGGCGCCATCCGCAGCGCCCCGTCGAGACGGATCGACGAGCCGTTGAGCATGTCGTTCTCGATGATGCTCATCACAAGCGCCGCATATTCGGCCGGTTTGCCCAGGCGCGAGGGATGCGGGACGGACATGGCGAGCGAGGCGCGCGCCTCCTCGGGCAAGCCGTCGAACATCGGCGTCTCGAAGAGGCCGGGCATGATCGTCATGACACGGATGCCGTAGGCCGCGAGTTCGCGCGCGATCGGCAGGGTCATCCCGGCGACGCCGGCTTTTGAGGCGGCATAGGCGGCCTGGCCGATCTGGCCGTCTTCGGCGGCGATCGAGGCGGTGCAGATGAAGACGCCGCGGCCGCCATCGGCTGTGACCGGGTCGAGCCCGGCCAGCGCCGCCGCCGATTTCGCGATCATCCGGAAGGTGCCGGTGAGATTGATGGCGAGCGCCTTTTCGAACAATGCGGTGTCGTGGGCGATCAGTTCGCCGGTCTCGCGCTTTTTCGAAACGATGCGGCGGCCCGGCGCGATGCCGGCGCAGTTGACGACGATGCGGGCGACGCCATGGGTGGCACGGGCCGCCGCAAGTGCCTGATCGACGGAAGGCTCGCTGGTCACGTCGCAGGCGACGAACACACCGCCGATCGCGGCTGCGACCGCCTCGCCGCGTTCGGCGTTGAGATCGAGCAGGGCGACCCTGACGCCGTGACCCGCGAGCATGCGCGCGGTGGCCTCACCGAGGCCCGAGGCGCCGCCGGTCACGATCGCGGCGACGGAGGAATCGAGCTGCATCGGGCTGGTATCCTGTCCTGAGAGGTCGATCCTCAGGCTAAGGTGCCGCACGGGCCCGTCCAAGCCGGTTTCTTTGCAAGACCCGTTGGGCAGACCACTTGTGCGCGGTTTCTCGCGGGGCCACATCTTTCGACATGGCGGGCGAGGCTCCACCGGGCCATCATGCCGCTCCCATCACGCGCCCTCAGGAGGGGCACCATGACCGACGGCTTCACCTCCCGCTTCACCGACGAGGAAATGGCGGCGATCCGCAAGAGCCTGCGCGACGAAGCCCGCTTCGGTTCGGAGTTCCTGGGCCGGCTGAAGCGCGTGGCCAAGCGCATCCCCTTCGCGGAGGATCTGCTGGCGGCGTGGTTTTGCGCCCGGGATCCTTCGACGCCGCGGCGCGTCCGGCTGACACTGCTGGCGGCGCTCGGCTATTTCGTGCTGCCGATCGATGCGTTGCCCGACATCATGCCGATCCTCGGCTTCACCGACGATGCGGCGGTGATCGCGGCCGCGCTGGCGGCCGTCGCGGGCTCTATCACGGTCGAGCATCGCGCGGCGGCGAAGCAAGCCATGACGGCGCTTTGATAGGCTTCAGAACGTGAGTACGATCTTGCCCTTGGCCTTGCGGTCGCCGATCAGCGCATAGGCCTCGATCCAGCGTTCCAGCGGGATTTCGGCATGGACATGGGCGCGGATCCTGCCGTCCGCCGCCCAGCCCAGCAGCAGTTCCATGTTGCGGCGCTGGGTGGCCGGTTCGCGCTGGACGAAATCGCCCCAGAACACGCCGCGCAAATCGCAACCCTTCAACAGCAGCAGGTTGAGCGGAATCTTCGGGATGGCGCCGCCCGCGAAACCCACGACGAGATAGCGCCCTTCCCAGGCCATGGACCGCACGGCTGGCTCAGCCAGATCGCCACCGACGGTGTCGTAGAGCACGTCCACGCCGCGCCCCTCGGTCAATCGCCGCAGACCGGCCCGGATGTCCTCCAGCGCATAGTCGATCGCGTCATGCGCGCCGTGTTCGCGGGCGAGCGCGAGTTTGTCCGCCGAGGAGGCGCAGGCGATCACGCGTGCGCCGAGCAGGGCGCCGATCTCGACGGCGGCGAGCCCCGCCCCGCCGGCCGCGCCGAGGATGGCGAGCGTCTCGCCCTGCTTCAGCCCGGCGCGCTGGATCAGGCCGTGCATCGCCGTGCCATAGGTGACGAAGAGCCCGGCCGCCTGCGCATCGCTCAGGCCGTCGGGCACCCGCACGGCATTACCGGCCGGGATGACGACACGCTCGCGGGCCGCGCCATATCCGAGCCAGGCGGCGACGCGCTCGCCGACGCGCCAGCCGGTGACGCCCTCGCCGATGGCGGCGACCGTGCCCGCGCATTCCGCCGAGGGCGAGAAGGGCAGCTCGGGCTTGGTCTGGTAGCGGTTCTCGATGATCAGCGTGTCGAAGAAATTCAGCGCGGCGGCTTTGACCGCGATGGCGATCTCGCCCGGCCCGGGCTGCGGTTCGGGCAGATCGCGGATGACCAGCGTCTCGGCCGGCCCATGGAGCTCGCAGAGAAGTGCCTTCATCATCCGGTCGCCCCTCATCCGCCTCGTGAACCCATGACGTCGCCGCCGAGCCTGCCATGGCTGGCCCCCGAGCGGAACGCCCCGGGCGCGCACCAGCATTCGTATTTTCGCCAGGATCGTGGCACTCTAGTGCGCCTGCCTGCTCCAGCGCGCTTCCTCAACGGCTGGTAAAGGCAGTGTTAAGATTTTTAATGATTGATGGCGGTCATGATCAGTTCGTTTCTCCGTGCCGGCGTTCCCGCCACGCCCCGTTCGACCGTTGCACTGACCGTGTTGGCCAGCTGCCTTGGCCTCACGCTCGCTCCGCTGTCCGCCATGGCGCAGCAGCGGGCGCGCCCTGCCGCACCGGCGGCAACGCCCGCCGCCGCCGGCCAGGGCCAGGCGATGCTGCTGGAGACGGCCGGCAAATGGCAGGCCTTCTCCTCACAGCAGGGTCGTTCCAAGGTCTGCTATGCGTTGTCGAAGGCCGAAAGCCGTCTTCCGGCTAATCTCAAGGACGTCGAAGGGCTGCTCTTCGTCGCGACGCGGCCCGCCGAGGGTGTGCGCAACGAAATCAGCTTCGTTTTGAATTTCGACCTCAAGGAAGATGTCGAGCATCAGGCGATCATCGGCTCGGAGCGCTTCGCGCTGGTCGCCAAGGGCCAGAACATGTGGCTCAAGAACCCGGCCGAGGAGCCGCGCATGCTGGATACGCTGCGCAAGGGCTCGGCGCTCGAGATCAAGGGCACGTCAAAGCGCGGCAACCCGACGGCGGACAAATACTCGCTCGCCGGCATGAACCAGGCGGTCAAGCGCGCCGAAGACGCCTGCAAATAGGGCCGCCGCTGGGCTTCTACCATCGCGCGCGTCTGACGCGATGGCCTGCGCTTCCGGTGCTCACGGACTTTGGTCCGCTCCGCTCCGGTTCTCGTCCATCACGCCAGTCACCTCGCGCTGGCGAAGCTGAGCGACAGCCCTGCGTGGTGCTTGAACAGTCATGATTTCGCGGTGCAGCGTTCTCGTGCTATGAGCCGCAGCCATTCGGGCGCGTGACGCCCGACCCGAGCCAGAGTTCCGATGACCGTCTCCGTTCTAGACCATGCCGCGCCAGCGGCCGAACCCGTTTTGCAGCGCCTGTCGCTGGTCGGGCGCACACGCGCCGGGCTGGCCGAAGCGCTGGCCGAGATCGGTATCCCCGAGAAGGAACGGCGCATGCGCGTCGGCCAGCTCTGGAACTGGATCTATCATTACGGCGTGCGCGATTTTGCGGAGATGACCACGATCGGCAAGGGGCTTCGCGGCGCTCTCGCCGAGCGCTTCACGCTCGATCTGCCGGAGGTCACGGCGGAACAGATCTCGACCGACGGCACCCGCAAATGGCTGATCCGCATGGCCTCGACCGGCCCACGCGACCGCGGCGCCGAGATCGAATGCGTCTACATCCCCGAGGTCGATCGCGGCACGCTGTGCGTCTCCAGCCAGGTCGGTTGCACGCTGACCTGCACCTTCTGCCACACCGGCACACAGCGCCTGGTCCGCAACCTCACCACCGAGGAGATCGTCGCGCAGCTGATGGTGGCGCGCGACCGGCTCGGCGACTTCCCCAACCGCAGCGCGCCCGGCGGCGCCTTCGTGCCCAAGGATGGCGGGCGCTTCGTCTCCAACATCGTCTTCATGGGCATGGGCGAGCCGCTCTACAATTTCGACGGCGTGCGCGACGCGATCGACGTCATCTCCGACAATGAGGGGCTCTCGCTCGGGCGTCGCCGCATCACCGTCTCGACCTCGGGCGTCGTGCCGCAGATCGGCCCGCTTGGCCATGAGATGGGCACCATGCTCGCGATCTCGCTGCATGCGGTGCGCGACGATCTGCGCAACGAACTCGTGCCGCTGAACAAGAAATACCCGATCGCCGAGCTGATGGAGGCCTGCCGGACCTATCCGGGGCTGACCAACGCCAAACGCATCACCTTCGAATACGTCATGCTCAAGGGCGTCAACGATTCCGACGCCGAGGCGCGCGACCTAGTACGGCTGCTCAAGGGCATCCCGGCCAAGATCAACCTGATTCCGTTCAATCCCTGGCCCGGTACCAAATACGAGTGCTCGGACTGGGACCGGATCGAGCGTTTCTCCGAGATCGTCTTCCGCGCCGGCTATGCCTCGCCGGTTCGGACGCCGCGCGGGCGCGACATTCTCGCCGCCTGTGGCCAGCTCAAGAGCGAGACCGAGAAGCTCTCGGCCCGGGCGCGGCTGATGCTGGACCAGGACGATGCGGCCGCGGCCGCAACGGCCGGCTGAGCCGCCATGCTGCGCTGGCTGCTGCTGATTCCGTTCGCGCTGGTGATGGCGATGGCGGCCGGCCTCGTCGCGATGATGGCTGCCAGCGTGGTGTCGCCGGGCATCGCGCTCCTGATCGGCGGCGGCTTCGAGCGCCTGCTGGATGCGCTGTTCGGCCTCGCGGACATGGGCATCGACCCCGGCCCGACGGCTCAGGCCGCCTTCGTGCTGCTCGGGCGGCTGGGGTTTGCCATCATCGTCGCGCCGGTCGTGCTGGTCGCGGTTGGCTGCGAGCTGTTCTCGCTGCGCAGCGGTTTGATCCAGAGCGGACTGACAGGCCTGCTCTCGGCGCTCCTGCCGCTGGGGATGCTGGGCCTGACGCGGACGCCCACTGGTGCGGAGGTTCAGGTCATCGGCGCGCTGGTGCTTGTGGGGGCGGCGACGGGGTTCGTCTACTGGCTGATCGCGGGCCGGAGCGCGGGCGGCGAGGGGCGCGAATCGGCCTAGAGCTTACCCAGTCTGACCCGGTCAGGCCAAGTATGACCCGGAGCTACTGCTCGCTAACATGCTAAATTTCAGGCTAGATTTGTGGTCAACCCGAGATTCTGCATTGTATCGTTCGTGGTGACGCGCGTTTCAGGCAGCGCGAGGTTCCTTGCGAGAGCATCCTGATTTCACTCGGAAACAGACCGTCATTCCGAACAAGCGGCGCAGCCGCGCCGATCCGGAATCCATCATAAATCTGCGGAGCCCTCCGATGGATCCCGGGGCAAGCCCGGGATGACGGCGGTGGTTACGAGAAAACTCAGCACGCTCTAATCTCCGATGGCTACGCCCTCCCGCCTGCCATCAGCCCCGCCGACGAAGCCTTCCGGCGTCTTGACGATGGCTTGGATGCCTGAGGTCATCTCAAGCAGGCGCACCTCGTGGCCCTTCGCTTCCAGCGCCGCCTTCCAGCCTTCGGCTTCGGTGCCCTTCTCCAGTTCGGTGGGGCCGTTGCGGCTGCCGAAATTGCCGAAATCGACGGCCGCCTGCGGATCCATCTTC
>NNBT01002518.1_pt1 | contig 24337 bp, 10 predicted proteins | sample 1173831 | NCBI WGS metagenome assembly NNBT01 (sample SAMN07173936, study PRJNA388173) | plant metagenome | isolation source: symbiotic tissue sample KVJ10 | place: Norway: Troms, Kvaloya island | reverse complement strand
AATAATTGGAACAAAATCTATAAACGGTGAAGTGCCTGAGAATTTAATTACCCTACGCACCGTGCTGGTAGAAGACAGCGCTACGTTACCTGTTAAACTGGATTTCCTCGCATCAGTTGCAGGCCATGCTGCATCTGCATATATACCTGCACCAGTTTGGTTTAGAAAATATTCTACGTTACTGTTGTAGTAATACCCAAGCTGATTCTGTGTTCCGGGTGCATTGGTATCTGCCATTGGTAAAGAGAAAATCGATTCAGAAGTAGTATAAGGAGCAGCAAAAACATTAGCAACATTGGCCTGTAAAGCATGGGGCGTTCTTGCTGCGTTAATAAACGGCGCAACTTGCGGAATCAGTTTATTTCCTTCTTCAATTACTTTTGCATAGTTCCCCATAGCCAGATAAACACGTGTTTTTAATGCAATGGCTGTGTTTTTATGCGCACGTGTTGTACGGAGAAGTGCTGTTTCTGCGGCACCTGACGCAGAATAAGTATCAGGTAAACCAGCTTCTGCATCATCCAGATCTTTTAAAATCTGTGCGTACACTGCTGCAACCGTACTGCTTTTTAAAGCATTATTGGCCAGTGATGTTTCAGGCTGCAAACGCAATGGTAAACCACGTGACGTACCATTATTCTGTACATAAGGTTTAGCAAAAATCTGTATTAAAGAAAAATAGCTTAATGCCCTGATAAATTTAGCCTCACCAATATAGTTGGCGTTTAAAGCAGGGGTTAAAACAGTTGAGTTGGTTTCTATCCCTTTTAAAAAGAGATTTACCCTGTTTATGGTTAAATAACCCTGCGACCAGAAACTGGCAATATAGGTGTTGGTAGAGTTATTGGTACCCCCATAAACATCATAACCGGTAACATTATTACTTAACCTGTTCGTAAATTCCTCGGCCCTGATATCGTTGTAAATCTCGTACCTGCCACCCAGTAACGAACCGGATTTAAGTGATACATATAAACCATTTACCTGTCCTAAAATCCTTGTTGGATTAGCAAATGCGTCCTGATCGGGAAGGGTCAATTCTGGTGCTGCCACCAAAAAATCTTTTTTACAAGAAGATACCAAGCCTATTAATGGCAGTGCTGTTACCGCCAATGTAGCAACCTTCAGTTTGTATGAATTGATATGAAAAATTTTCATGTTGATTTGTAGTTAAATTATAATCCTAAACTAATTCCGAATGTAAAAGATCTTCCCTGAGGAATACTATTACGCTCGACACCGCTTGCAAGGTTTGAGTTACCATTGGTAGATATCTCTGGGTCGACACCTGTATAACCTGTAATAATAAAGGCATTGTTTACAGAGGCATAAACCCTAGCACCACTGATACCGGTTTTACCAAACACAGATTTTGGAATTTTATATCCCAGGGTTGCCGCCTGTAAACGCAGGAAGTCTCCTTTTTCAACATTGGCATCAATAGGGAATGATGATCCATTGGAAACGTTATCTCCATAAACCACTCTTGGAATATTGGTTACCTGACCAGGAGTAGTCCAGGCATTTAAGATCTCTGTTGAGTTATTCCAGAAACGTTGGTCTAATAATCCTGCGCGTGAACCATTATAGATATAATTACCACCCGAGTAAGTAAACATGATGTTTAAATCGAAGTTTTTATAAGCAAAGGTATTGTTAAATCCACCGTACCATTTCGGTAAAGTTCCTCCGATTACCTGAGCATCACCTGCTGGCGAAGAAGCCGGTGTACCATCAAGATACGTCCATGCATTTGCGCCCCCAAGGTGTAAGTATTGCACTTCACGGCCTGCCGCATTAATGAAAATCCTACGTCCGTTAGCCGGATTAACACCATTTGTTTTAACAGCATATATGCTTCCGATCGGTTGTCCAACAGTGGTAATACTTGCCGATTCTAAAGTACTGGTTGTACCAATAATCTGTTTTACATTAGGATCTAACGCAGTTACCTCATTTTTAATCGTGGTAAAGTTTAGGTTAGTATTCCAGGTAAAGTTTGTTGTTTTTACAGGAACACCTGAGATAGCAAACTCAAATCCTTTGTTATACATCGAGCCCACGTTGGCAAGAATACTTCCGCCAGGGATACCTTTAGATGGCGCCTGAGGAACATCTAAAATCAGGTTGTTGATATCCTTATGGAAGTAATCAGCCTCAAAAGTAAGTCTGTCTTTCAGGAATCCAATATTTAAACCGATATCGGTCTGGTTACTGGTTTCCCATTTCAAATCCTTATTTCCAGCTTGGCCATATAACCAGGCAAAAGGAATAGCGCCATACAGAGCAGGGCTGTAAGTGGTATATTCATTATATGAACCCACGTTTGCGTTACCCACTCTACCATAACTTGCACGGATACGCAAATTGCTGATGGTATTCGATAATGATGAATTTTTGAAGAAATCTTCCTGAGAAATAGACCATCCGATTGATCCACCACCAAAATTACCCCATTTGTTTTCTTGTGCTAAACCAGAATTACCATCTCTTCTAAAATTACCACTTAAGAAATATTTACCCTTGTAGTTATAACTTACACTTGCCAGATAAGCTTCGAAAGAAATTTGGTTAATGCTGTTTCCTCCGGGAACATTGGTTACATAAGTACCTTGAAACTGATCGAAGAAAGTAGGATCACCTAAACCCTGACGGACGGCTCCCCAGTTTACTGTTCTTGTTTTTTGAACATCCGAACCTAAGGTTAAGTTTAGATTATGGTCGCCACCAAAAGTTTTGTTATACTGTAAGGTATTAATCCAGTTCCAGTTGTTACGGCGTGCAGTGTTATTATATGCATAACCATTAAAAGTAAAACCGTCACCAGATAAAGGGTTCCAGAACTGAATGTTTTCGGTATTACTTCTATCCCATGAGTAATTTGACCTAAAAGTTAAACCATCAACAATTTTGAAAGTTGCACCAAGATTGGTTAAAAACCTGGTATTTTCTGATGTATTTAAATCTTTTTCAACCAATACCGTTGGATGAGCCCAAGTACCTGCAATAAGGTTTGCATTGTTACCAATATATTGACCACTTAAGTTATAGCTACCATCTGGTTTATATACCGAAACGTTTGGTGCAGCAGCAATGGCAATACGGCCTAAACCTGAAGACGCAAATGCTGAACCAGGAGCAGATCCACTTTGTGGAGATTTATTGAAACTGTTGTTATAATTCAGGTTTAAATTTAATTCTAACCATTCTGTGGCTTTATGCGTTAAATTGGCACGTGCAGAGTTTCTTTGGAAAGAGTTTGCTTTTAAGAAACCGTCCTGATCAGAAATACCGCCAGAAATGTAATAAGTCGTCTTGGCTGTTCCCCCGCTTATGGTTACGTTATGGTTTTGCGAATAAGCCGTTCTATAAACCTCATCATACCATTTAGTATCTACCAGTGAACCATCTGCATTGTAGCTTGGGAAAAAACTCAATCCGTTAGCGTCTCTCTGAGCAGCAGTAAGTGCATTCGGATTGATCCCCAATGCGTTTTTAACTGCAGCATTTTTCGAATCGATATATTGTTGAGCATTTAATACTTCAGGCAAACGAACGGCATTGTTTACACCCACCCAACCATCATAAGTTACTTTGGCATCGCCCGTTTTTCCTTTTTTAGTGGTGATTACCAATACACCTGCTGCAGCTCTAGAACCATATAATGCGGTTGAAGCCGCATCTTTTAAGATATCGATTGATTCGATATCCGCAGGGTTAATATCACCCAATGGGTTATTTGCTGCAGAGTTGGCTGAAGCGTCACCAGTAGGAAAGGGGATACCATCAACGATGACCAAAGGGAAAGAGCTCAACGAAATTGAACTTACTCCCCTTACACGGATAACCGGAGGATTGTTTAACAAACCATTTGGCTGAATAATACTCACACCGGCAGCCTGACCTGTTAAACCCTGTACAAAACTTTGTACCGGTTTATCTTTTAAATCATCACCCTTAACGCTGGAAGCCGATCCGGTAAAATCTTTTTTCTTGGTTACGCCATAACCAGTAACCACTACATCTGTTAATGTTTTAGAGTCGCTCTCTAAAGCCACATTGATTACCGATCCACCTCCAATTGTTCTTGATTGAGTAGTGAAACCGATGTAAGAAAATTCTAATGTTGTTGCTCTTGATGTTACACGGACAGTGTATTTACCATCTGCGCCAGTTGTGGTTCCTCCTGTTGCGCCTTTAATTTTAACACTTACACCAGGAAGCGGCATTCCGTCTTCCTTACCCGTAACTGTACCAGTGATTGTTCTTTCTTGCGCTATTGCCGATAAGGCAATAAACAGCAATATGAACAAACTTTGTAGAAGTTTTTTCATAAAAAAATTTAGTTTAGTTTAGTTAATAATCGTGCAATGGTTCTGTATTCTGCAATACAAATTCAACAATAAAAACTGCACCTATTTTTATTGCGCTTGTTTAAAGATTAATGATTAATGCTGGAAATTAATGATTGGGATATTTGAGTGAATGAATAGGATGATTTACTTTAATTTTTTAAATGCGCCAATGGTGGTTCTTAAGTCGCATCTTCAATTTGAACGCTTATTACGGGGGGATCTTTGTAGCCTTCTCTGGCCACATCAGTGCTTTTGATTGTTCTTTCCTGTGCTATTGCTCCGGTTGCAATGAACAACAATGAGAACAAACTCTGGGCGAGTTGTTTCATAAATAATTAGTTTAGTTTCCGTTTAACAACCCAATATAGGATTTAGAAAAACGTCATGCAAATTTTACAAAATAAAAAATGACTTATTTTTTTCGTGATTATTAAGGAAGAAACTAAATATCCCCTACAAAACCCACTAAAAACAGCTAAAAACGCTAAAAAAGCAGTATAATTAAACCATTAGCAGTCAATAATCTATTTAAAAAGATACAATTACATTAAAATAGGATTAGAAAAACAGAAGATTAAAGCACAATAACTAAAATAATGGTACTTGCCAAGTATAAAGAACAATTAATCAACCAAATCCTTTATAAAACAAAAAAGGGCACCCATTACTGAGCGCCCTTTTAAATAAATAGAATGAAAAACTATGGGTTTTGAGCACTCTGTGGAATAAGAGGATTTGCATTCAACTCATCACGAGGAATCAAGAACAAAAATTTAACATCGCCCGCAGGGATAGTTAAAAGATTTGCTACTGATGTACCTACATAATTAGGAACATTTGCAGCAGTTCTATCCAAAGGTAGATTTAAACGTTTTAGGTCTAAGTATCTGAAACCTTCACCCCAAAGCTCTACTCTGCGATTAATCATTATTTCATCAACCAATGCGGTTCCGGTTTTACCGGTTTTAACTGCGGTTAGATCTCTTACTTTAACTAAATCAAACAATGCAGTTTGTGCGAGAGGATCCTGACCACTACGTGCATATGCTTCTGCTAAAATCAAATACATTTCTGCACTTCTCATCCAAGGTGTATCTCCTAAAGAAGGATCGCCAACCGTTTTTACAGAAAACTTTCTGCTCATATATGCACGACGGGTAAATGCTGCTGTAGGAAGTGGAAAGTTAGCCGCTGTAGGAGCTGGTTCCCATAATTTTCTTCTCACATCATTAACAGGTATTTGATTGTATAAATTTGAATTAATCATTTTTGGCGTACCACGCATGTAAGTGGAATTTGCGTTATAAGCAATCTGTGCATAAAATGATCCAAATGTATCACCTTGTTCAGTAGTCGGCATTGCGCACCACATGAATTCGGATAACGCATTATTATTAAAACCACTTACATAATCTGATTGACTCATTAATGGATATTTACCACCATCAATCACATCTTTTGCGTATTTAATTGCGTTTGGATAATCTTGCATGGTTAAAGCAACTCTTGCTCTTAAACCTCTTGCCACCCAAACATCAGCATGTGTTTTATTTGCCTTAGTGGTAGAATTTAAAGCAATTGCCTTATCCAAATCAGCTACTATCTGAGTGTAAACATCTTCCACTGTAGCACGTGGCTTTATAAGGTCAGCAGTAGTTAATACCAATGGAACGCCCAATTGAGCATTCGGTTTTGACGCAGCATTATATCTTGTTCCGTAAAATTGAACTAGATATGAATAAGCATAGGCTCTAATAGTTAAAGCTTCTGCTTTCAATCTTATTTTTTCCGATTCTAACCCTGTTACACTTGGTAAATCTATGTTATCAAGCACATAGTTAGCGTTGTTAATCATACGGTAAAATGTACGGTAATAGTACAGGTTGCTCGCATGGTTATCGGTTCGTGGCGACACATAGTTACCTTCACCTGTTGAAGTAAACCATGTAGCTGCTGCCTGATGCAAATCCTCACCCATAAAATCAATACCCAACAATATGCCAGCAACACCTGGTTTACCTTGTGCGTTTGAAGTTGTGGTTGTAGTTCTGGTATTCATATAGGCATAAATACCACTAATTACTGCATTTGCATTTGTTGTTGAAGTGAACACCTCTTCCAAAGCAATCTGATCAGTTGGTTTGGTTTCAAGGTATTCCTTTTTACAGCCGGGAGCGATTAAAGCTACCACTAAGCTGGTTAATATTAAAAGCTTTTTCATATCTCTTTCTACGCTATTTTTAAGATTATAAGGTTAAATTGATACCCAAACTAAAGTTTCTGCTTTGAGGATAGGTATTAGCATTTACACCGTCAAAAGATTCAGAAGGATTTAAACCTTTTCTTTTTGAATGAAGGTATAAGTTTTCGCCAGTTGCAAAAATACGGGCACTTGGCACCTTAATTTTGTTTAACCAAGCTTTAGGCAAGCTATAAGATAAGTTAACATTACGTAAGCTCCAATAAGATGCATCAATTAACCACCTGCTGGATGTTGCGTTAGTATTCGCAGTAGCTCCAAAATCAGCTCTTGGTGTATCTGAAGTATTATTTGCTGGAGTCCAAGAATTTAAGATATCTTGATGCAACGCACCACCATAAGAACCTGTACTCATTAAACCTTGATATATAGAATCATAAGCTTTACCACCAACCTGGTAATTTACCATAAATGATAACGTTAGATCTTTGTAACTGAATGTATTTACAAATGAGCCCATCAAATCTGGAATTGCCGAACCTGAATAATCAAATTTTGCAAATGATTGATTAGTTACATATTGTACACCATTCACAGTACGAATGTTTGCAGCAAGAGTTCCATCAGCAGGTACATACAATGCAGCGCCATCGTTTGGATCAACACCTGCGTATTGTCTTAACCAATAATCATATATTCCATGTCCTACCTCACGTTTTTTAGTCCCACTGATAATTGTTGGAGTTTCTGCTGGAAGCTTAGTAATCTGATTCTTAAAAATACTCCAGTTGGTAATTAAGCCCCAGGTAAAATTCTGTTCGCGAATAATGTCTCCACCCAATTGAAGCTCAACACCTCTGTTATACATCGAACCAATATTACGATAAACACTGGTAACCGCCGCAGATAATGGCTGAGGAACGCTGAAAATTAAATCATCTACTTGTTTGTTATAGTATTCTAATTCACCATATAATCTTCTTCCAAAAAACGCAAATGAAATTCCTGTATTTAGCGTGTTTTGTTTTTCCCAGGTTAAATCAGGTGTAGCGATAGATGCCAATAAAACACCACCTTCAGTATTACTGTTCGAACCTAGATCAAAAAAGGCCCTATCTCCGTAATACCTGTTATTCCCATTACCATCAAGCAAGGCGTTATTACCCACCTGACCGTAAGAAACTTTTATTCTTAAATCATCTAACCAGCTTACATCTTTTAAGAAGTTTTCTTTTTTAATGGCCCAAGTAGCTCCTGTTGAGAAAAATGTTCCCCATCTTTGTTCTGCAGAAAATCTTGATGAACCATCGCGTCTTAATGAAGCATCAATGAAATATTTATCATCGTAACTGTAGCTAGCCTTAGACAAATAAGACTCGATACGGTCGTTATCCTCTCTACCATATGAACTAGTTGATGTAACAAAATTTGCAAACTCTGTGTTACCACGAGCAACCATATTTGTTCTCTCAGCCTGGAATATTCTATATTTAAAGTAATAATTTTCGTGGCCTGCTATTACCGAAATCGTGTGTTTTCCAATCGTTTTGTTATAATTTAAGATTTGATTAAAGGTATATGATTTAGTAACTGCATTACTTTGGAATTTGTAACCGTTCGAACCTGCACCATCACCAACGATTGGATTTTGGAACTGATCAACATTATTATTTCTCAAATCCATGCTGATTGTTGGTGTGAAAGTAAAATCTTTCAAGAACTTCACCTCAATATAACTTCTTGCGCTTAACTGGCTTCTTCTATAAGCATTATCATTAAGCATAGTTTCATAAACAACGTTTCGACCAGGAGAAGCTCCTGCTGGGCGGTTTACAGCTCCTGGATGGATACCATAATCATACCATTGCTCACCTGTTAAAGAATTGGCGATTGGTTCTCCAGCAGCATTAAAGGCATGTACTGGATAAATTGGGCCAATTCCTCTTGCAAATGAAAACGGGTTGACAAAACTTGAACCGTTTCCTGTAGAGGCATCACTTGCAGTATTTGCATCAGACATTGCACCTGATAAATTCAAACCTGTTTTTAACCATGACCTCAGTTTAGTATTTACATTTACACGTGCGTTAAAACGTTCGAAGTCTGATTTCAGAATGAAACCACTATCCTTTAAATAGCCTAATGACACGAAGTAATCTGTTTTATCGCTTCTTCCTCCTGTGTTAACATTTGCATCTGTCCTTTTCCCTGTGCGCTCTAAAGGTGCATACCAGTTAAAATCGTCATATAATAAAGATGCGTTTGGATTAAGTTTACCATCAGTACCTACAACTTGACCTCCGGGAACATTGAACGGGTTATAAACTAAGTTTGTAAACACATCTGCCGACGCTTTTGTTGACGCTGCAGCATCTGTTAACACTGGAGAAGCTGAAAACATTAAATTATTCTTAATCGCTTGCCAAACCGCAGGATAATATTGAGTAGCATCCAAACGATCATACTCAGGAATTCCACGGGTAGACCATCCTTGACTAAAGTTAACATTGATTGCTGGTTCTGCTGATTTACCTTTTTTGGTTGTAACGATAATTACTCCATTAGCTCCCCTAGAACCATACAAGGCTGAAGAAGATGCATCTTTCAATACCGAAATACTCTCAACATCATTCTGATTAATATCACCAATACTACCATCATACACCGCACCATCTAAAACGATAAGTGGGCTATTTGAAGATGAATAGGAACCAAAACCACGAATACGGATAGCAGAGCTATTACCTGGTTGCCCGTTAGATGCCAATACAGAAATACCTGGCGCTGATCCTTGTAATGAAGCCGTAATATTTGTTACAGTTCTTTTTTCCAAATCTTTAGCACTAATACTAGAAACAGAACCTGTAATCGATTCTTTTTTCTGAGTACCATAAGCTACAACCACTATATCAGTTAAATTTTTAGCATCAGGAGCCAATGCACTATTTAACGTATTTGAAGAAGTAAGATTAACAGTTTTGGTTGTAAATCCAATATAAGAGAACTGGATTGCTGTAACAGAAGAGCTGATCTTAAGGGAGTATTTTCCGTCACCGCTCGTCACTGCTACCGCTTGTGACCCGACCGCTTTAACACTTACACCTGGAAGAGGAATGTTATCCTCTGCAGATGTTACTGTTCCAGTAATTGTTCGCTCTTGAGCCATCGCTGTAATTGCAACAAACATCAATACGAACAAACTTTGTAAAAGTTTTTTCATGAAATTTAAGTTAGTTATTGAAATAGTTATTTGAAGCGTTAAATATAATGTAGATGTACAAGAGTTTAACAATAATTAACAAACGATCAACTATAAYGACTTTATTTTGACAATAAAGCTGTATGATAAATAAGTAGAAATGAGGCATTTTTCACATTTAATCTGGTTATTTGGCCATTGTTTAGGGCATTTTTAAAAAAACGATAAAAAAAATGATGAATAAAATGTGCAAAAATCTTTTTCTGCTAATGTAGGAATTAAATAAAATCATGCCAAAAGATGCCGTTTAAAGAAATTTTTACAAAACTTGAATTTCTAAAATATATGATCTCAACAAAATTAACTCAAACAAAAAGAGGGTTGCGAAATCCGCAACCCTCTTTTTAAACTAATGATCTGTATTGAATACTAAGGTTTATCCCACCATAAACGGGTGCTTAAAGCATCAGGACCTTGAGCCGCTACAGCAGCATCATAATTCGTCTTGTTCAAGTCACTTTCCGTTTTAGGGTATGCTTGTCTTCTTGGAATTTGTTTATCCGCATTTGCAGCATCACGAGCCGGAACTAAAACTGGGTAACCAGTTCTTCTCCATTCTGCCCATGCCTCATAACCATTGTTCATATAGAAATTTAACCACTTTTGGGTTTGAATTTTCTCTAATTTTTGGTTGTGGGTTAAAGCAGCGGTTAATAAAACATTAGGTTGTGCCTCATAAGTTAATTTATTCGCAGCTGTAATAGTAACAGCTGGAGTAGCATTTGTTGAAACCTGAATAGCAGCCCATTGATCCATAGATGCATCAATACCTTTGATATACCAATTAATCATTTCAGCATCACCACCAGGGATCCAACCTTCTAAAGCAGCTTCAGACATTGTAAAGCACATTTGAGAATAGGTTGTTAACTGTAACGGGAAAACGTTGCTGTAAATTGCTCTTCCTAATAATGCTCCATCAACACCAGCAGTATACTGATCTGTAACACCATACGGAATTCCTTTATAAGCAGCTGGAGTTCCAACTGTTCTAGAGAAAATAGGCAAACGTGGGTCAGCATTAACCACCATGTTTTTATCAACTACAGTTTGCGAAACACCATAATCTATACGACCGTTTCTTACATAGTTGGTATACCAAGGGCTCTCATAAGTTGAATTTGCCTGGTAAGCAAAAATTGCATTATCAGCATTAGAAGTCATTAAGCCAGCAGCTACTGCTTCTGTGAATGCCACTTTAGCGCTAGCAACATCCTCAGTTTTCATCATTCTTAAAGCAACGATCGCCCTTAAAGAATTTGCCCATTTTTTCCATTTAGTGATATCACCACCAAACAAAGGATCATTAGGCTGCGCTGTTGTTATTTGCAACGGAGCTTCTTTAAGTTCTTTCAAAAGATCATTATAAATGAATTTCTGCGTATCAAATTTAGGCTGAGTATTCAATAAACCTAAACCTGATTCAGTGTAGGGAACATTACCCCATCTATCAGTTATCTGAAGCATTAAAAAGGCTTTCAGGATCCTGGCATGACCAATCTGATTGGCATTGCTACCATTATCTGTTACTTCCTTAGTTGCCTTTGTAGCAGGATCTGTATTTAACTTAATAATACGCTGTAAATCTTGTACAGGACCTGAATAGATTCCATCATAAGAGTACTGGATCTGTGAATACCTCGACTCATTGGTATAAATAAATTCTGCCATGTGCTGCACATACAACAAACCTGCCGCACCATTCGGAACACCTCTTGTTCCAATAACCGCACTAGCGAACAAGAATTTCGTGCTTGGAGATAACGGCGTATTTGGATTCGTATTTAAATCTCCGAAATCCTTTTTACAAGCTGATAAAAAGCTCGCACCCGCCATCATCAATAATATATATTTTTTAAATTGATTTTTCATCTTTCCTGTCCTTAAAATTATAATGAAAATTTAACGTTGAAACCAACTGTTCTGGTTCCTGGAAGTTGAGCTGTATCAATCCATGAAGATTGTAATTCTGTTGGATCAATACCTTTCACTTTACTATAAATCAGCCATAAGTTCTGTCCGATAACCGAAACGTCAATTCTTTGGAATGGCAATTTCTTAAATAAAGTTTTTGGAAGGCTATAGGTTAATGAAACCTCTCTTAATTTAACATAAGAAGCATCATAAATCCAGTTTTCAAAAACATTCTGCAATCTGGTTTCATAAAGTTCTCTTGCATCTACATAAACGGTATTAGGTAAACCAGTAGTTGCATTAATACCCTCTAACCTGATACCACCACCATTAGCCGGATCGTCTCTTTTAGGCTTACCTTTATCATTTAAGCCTGCTGTTTCTTCAGATAAACCTGAACCTGCAGTGATCATTTTCGTTAAAGAAAGTAATTTACCTCCATTTTGAAAATCCAATGATCCACCTAAGGTAAATTGTTTGTAAGTGAAAGATGTTGCAAAACCACCAGTAAATTTAGGCAGGATACTACCTAAATCCATATTGTCTTTCAATACATAGAAACCATCATCATCAATTAATTTATTTCCGTTGGCATCTTTAACAATCCCCTGTCCGGTTATAAATCCAGAAGCCTCGCCAACTTTAGCATTTAATGATGCGGATGGAGAGCCTACAAATCCAAATGATCCGGCAGATCCATCGATTCCACCTAAAATGTTATCAACACCTGGTGCTAAAGCAATAACTTTGTTTTTATTAATACCAATGTTAAAATCAGCATTCCAGGTAAAGTCTTTACTTCTGATTGGAGTACCTCCCAAAGTAATCTCATAACCATAGTTTTTAATGTTACCTGCATTGATTGTACGCTGAATGTAACCAGAAGAGCCAGGGGTAGTTACATTGATGATCTGATCTTTAGTCTGTCTTGAATAGAAGTTAAAATCACCTCTCAAGCGGTCTTTAAAGAACCTTAATTCAGCGCCAACTTCATAAGCTGTAGATAAAGCAGGTTTTAATTCTGGATTTGGGATTAAGTTCGCTACCGATTGTGAAGGGTAGATTACACTAGATTTGCTGTAGTTGGTAGTTGCTAAAGGAAATGTTTCAGCCAGGGCATAAGCGCCAACATCAGTACCAACACGGGCAACCGAAGCACGCAATTTACCAAATGATAATGCTTTGAAATCTTTTGTAAATTCAGAGAAAATGAATGAACCTGATGCACCACCATACCAGTAAGAATTATTAGCTGTTGGCAAAGTTGAAGTTACATCGTTACGTAAGTTCAGATCCAAAAATAAATAGTTTTTATAACCTAATGTAGTATACGCATACAAACTGTTTACCTTTCTACGGCTAAAAAAGTTTGTAGCAGATTTTTCATTTAATGAGTTCGAAACGTTGTATACATTTGGAACAATAAATCCACCAACAGTTCCTGTTGCCACGTTATTGTTGTCTTGAGTCATCAACTCACCATATAAAGCTGCCTTTAAAGAGAAAGAACCGAATTCTTTGTCATAAGCAAGATTTGCTAAATAGTTGGTCTCAGAAAATTTAGTCGACCCACTATTAAATGCAGGTGTATTTAAAGTAAATGAAGCTGTTCTTCCATCTGAATTTACGTTAGTTACGTTAGTTCTAGCAATTACCGAAGCTTTTAATCCAGAACCTATATCATAAGTTGCACTTGCACTACCGTAAATTCTTTGAATAAAACTCTCAGATAAGTTCTTGTAAACCTCTACGTAAGGGTTATCCCAGAATTTTGGTGTTAAGTTATCCGGACCAGAAATGTTCCAAGTGGTGAAAGTACCATCTGGACGCTGATATCTTTGAAGTTTTTCCATTTCGATATCCCTGTGGAACCACTGGTTAAATGAACCAGCAGTTTGGGTACCGTAACCTTCTCTTGGAATATTAAATCTTTTCTCGTAAACATAATTGAAGTTACCATTTACAGATAATCTATCGCTTAGATTGGTTGTATTGTTGAAAACAACCCAATTTTTTTGCTGACTTGAGTTTGGAGAAACACCACTTCTGGTTAAGTTAGTGAAAGAGAAACGGGTTGTAGAGTTATCGCTCGCTTTTGATAAAGCAACAGATGTGTTATTTGCGATACCAGTATCATAGAAGTTTTTAACGTTATCTGGTTGAGCAACCCAAGGTTTAGTTTTTCCGTACTCTGGATCGGTTGGATCGAAAGCATACCAAGGAGCATAAGGTTGTCCATCAAATTTTGGACCCCAGCTTTCATCAATTGAAAAATCGTAATATCTCGCACCGTTCAATACCGAATTTGCGCTTCCTGCCGGAGCAGTATAAGTAAGCCATGTTTGACCGTTACCACCACCATATTCATTTTGATATTTAGGTAAAATGTAAACATTCTCAAATGTTGTAGAATGGTTCACATCTACCCCAATACCAGATTTTTTAGATGCCTTTTTAGTTGTGATTACAACTGCACCTTCAGAACCACGCTGACCATAAAGTGCCGTTGCACCTGGGCCTTTCAAAACGTTCAATGTTTCAACATCATCAGGGTTAACTCCATCAGGACTTGTAATTACACCATCAACAACATAGATAGGGTTACCACCACCTAACGAGTTGATACCACGGATACGAATAGTAGAAGTTCCGAATTTAGCGCCAGAACCACCACTGATTTGCGTACCAGCGATCTTTCCAGCAATGGCAGTATTGATATCAGCGATCTTGGTAGGGCTGATTTTCTCTGCTGTTAATTGCTGTTGTGCAGTACCAATTGATCTTTCAGACCTTTTAACACCCAAAGCTGAAGTAACAGTTACTTCGCTTAATGTTGTTGCATCTGGATTTAGCGCAACGTTAATTGAATTTGAAGAAAGAGGCACTGTTTGGGCAATGTAGCCTAGATAAGTAAAGGTTAATCCTGTTGCAGCTCCAGTAACTCTAATAGAGTATCTTCCGTCTGCACCTGTTACAGCACCACCTTGTGCCCCCTTTACTTTAACACTTACGCCCGGAAGGGGTTTTTTATCATCCGAAGCAGTAACTGTTCCTGTGATTGTTCGATCTTGTGCCATTGCCGTAATTGCAACGAACATCAATATGAACAAACTTTGTAGAAGTTTTTTCATAATAAGAAAATAGGTTAGTTAATGATTATTTAAAGGCTAAATATAGTGGAGATAAGCTATACTTTAACAAATTTTAACAAAACCAAAAAACATAATGACTTTATTTTGACAATTTTACTGTCTGACTAAAAAGGCTTTTTGGTGAAATTATATACAACTTGTGAAATATTTTACACACCTATAGCCATATTTTAACTTTAAATATGAAATTAATGCCTGTTAAATGCACTCATTCCACAGATTTCGCAAAAAAACTACGCCAAAAATTAAAGAAATAATATATACACTGATTTTTCGAGAATATTCAGAATTCATTATAAGAACCAAGCAAAAAAGTAACCACAATAATCGGTTAGGTTCAAAACAGAGCTAAAGAAATGACCGCTTTCCTAAAATTGACTATCAATATAGGCGAGATAACTCGATGTAGCGAGACCAAATAAACGAAGAGTATTAGTAGATGCTTAGTAAGAAAGCAGCGCTATAATATTGATGCAGGCAGATAATAATAAAAAAAGAGAGGCAAAATTGCCTCTCTTTTAACTCCAAATAAATTATGTAAATCCGTATGAGATTATAAATCTTTTAAAAAGAAATCTCATCTATCAAAACGTAGTTCCGTTTCTAAAATTTATCCCAGAACAATTTGGTTGTTACTTTATCACCACCAATTTTAGCCGCAGCTGAAGCTCTGTTTACATCATTTACATTTTGTTCTTTAACAGGATAGGTAAAGCGCACCGGAAAATCAGTTAGTGCATCTGTTGCTTCCGGTAATTGAGGAAAATCTAATCTCCTGTTCTCTACCCATGCATCTAAGCCCCTGTTATATAGAGCCAACCATTTTTGGGTACCTATTTTTTGTTTCCAAGTGCCTGTTGCGGTCGCGTATGCGACTGTTGGTTGTGCCAAATAGCTTGTTGCACTTGCTAAGTTGCCACCCCAATCTAAAATTGATGCGGTTATCGCGTTGCTATAAAATGTACCTGCTGTGCCACCAACTGTATATCCTCTTTCTGCTGCTTCGGCCAATAAGAATTGAACTTCAGCATTATCAATTAAAGAGCCTGGAAAATCGGCTTTGGTAATATTAACCGCTGGCGCTGAAAAATTTGCATAAGGACTACTTTCACCGGGATTACCACCAGAATAAAGGCCATCAGCATCAAGCGTAAAGTAGAACGGCCTTCTTGGATCATTAAGGATGTTCATCTGTGTGGTTATCGTATTGTTGGCAACAAAATCTAACCGCCCACTCTGTACCAGATCAACCCATATTGGATTGGTATTGGGTGTAATCGTAGTAAATGGATATCTTGCATTATCTGCATTGGGGCTTCCTGCATTATAAACAAATACACCAGATGTTACAGCCGATTCGACAGCTGCTTTTGCAGTAAGGTTATCCGCATCGGCAATGGTTAACGCAATTTTAAGCTTCAGCGAGTTGGCAAGCTTTTTCCAATTCTGTGGATTTCCTGCGTAAATGGCATCTGCCGCTCCCAATGAGGTGGATGATGGATCAAAGGCTGCAATATCAACATCTAATCTCTTAAGCAATTCTTTAAAAGCGGTTAATCCGTCATCATACTTTGGAAACGCGTTATCAATATTCAAAGCCTCTGTATAGGGTACGTCTCCATAAGTAGTAAGCAGATAGTACCAAGTGTACACTTCCATAACATCCGTGATGGCCAGCTGGTTTTTAAGATCAACAGCTGATTTTCCTTCAGTAGCAGCTATACTTCTCGATTCTTTAAAATTTTTCAGCACATCCCGATAAAACGCATTCCACAAATTATCAGGTATCGTTCTGGTTTGCAGATCGTATTGACTTTCATCTATATAAGTAGTTTCCTGCCAGTGTTGTTCGATCAACCTAAATATATTTAAATTAACATTGGATGAGGTGATTGTATTTACAAAACTTCGCTGAGCGTTTGTAAAAAGAGAGGCAGATGATACATTTAATGGACGTTTCGGATCGATGTTAACACTAGTTACATCTTTTTTACACGCTCCAACAAGTAGCACTGCGATCAGGGCTAATAATATCTTTTTCATAACTAATTGTAATTAAAATCTAACTTTTAAATTGAATGCAAAGCTTCTAACACTTGGATAAGAACCTACCTGATACCCCTGAACATTGCCAAAGCTCAATCCGTCTTCCGGATCTGCATTTGGCAAATTCTTATGGATAATCCATAAATTTCTTCCAATTAAAGAAAGATCAACCCCTTTTACAGGGCCTAGTTTACTTACAAATGTTTTAGGTAATGAATAGCCTAAAACAACTTCTCTCAACTTTATAAAACTGGCATCATACACAAATGCCGCGGCGGGCAAACGCCTGTAGCCATATGATCCAAATTCTGAATTGGTAACCCGTGTTGTATTTGGTGTTCCATCTGCATGAACGCCGGGGTTGATAAAACCTCCACCCTGAGCAATCTCGTTACGCGAAGGATTCCCCAAATCATTTAAACCCGCTGTTTCAACATACCCCCCTGTTGCCAATCCATAGTATTGATCCAGAGAAAATACACTTCCTCCATGTCTCATATCAATTAAGAAACTCAAATTGAAATCCTTATACCTGAAACTATTGTTGATGCCTCCGATCCATTTAGGATTCATATTACCGATTACCTCATTTGAAGTTTCAGACTGTGCATATCTTCCATTTGCCAATACAACTTTTTCTCCATTTAGGTATACAAAGTTTTTTCCTCTTATTGTTCCATAAGGCTGGCCTAGTGTAGCATTTACACTGACACCACCCTGAAAACTTTGGATCAATAAATTTTGTGCTTCATTACCAGTTGCATCTTTAAATAACTCGGTTACTTTATTGCTGTTCTTGGTGAAGTTTACATTAATTTTCCACTCAAAATCACTGGTTTTAAAAGGGGTACCGTTTAAAGATAGCTCGACACCCTGATTTACAACACTGCCCGAATTTAAATATTGAGAGTTGTAACCTGTTGATGTAGACAAGCTTACCGGAATAATCTGATTTACCGTTTTGGTATTGTAATAAGTGAAATCTATCCCGATCCGGTTATTCAGGAAAGATGCTTCCAAGCCAATTTCTTTACTTTTCGTTTTCTCAGGCTTTAAATTTGGATTATTTTTAGTTGTTGGAACGGCTGTTTGTGCACGGCCATTAATTGGCGTGATTAATGAATAGGTATCTAGCAGGCTATATACAGGAGCATCAGAACCAACTTCTGCATAATTTGCCCTTAATTTACCATAAGAAAGCCATTTGTAATCTTTAAGCATTTCTGAGAATACATAGCCCAAAGAAACAGAAGGATAATAGTATACATTGTTTCCCTTTGGAAGGGTAGAAGAAACATCTCTCCTAATCGTCCCATCGATAGTTAACATATTTTTATAAGTAAATGATGCGCCGGCAAATAAACCATGAACTTCTCTATTCTGATCCAGCTCAACAGGGGCTTCGATAGGATTTGATGAGTTACTTAATGAATAAATCCCCGGTATACCCAATCCTCCATTGGTAATTGCAAAAACTGATTGTGTTCGCTGCTTTCTAATGTTTAAGCCCAGAAGTCCTTTAAAATTCAGATCTGTAGAAATATTCTTATCAAAATTTGCAAGGAAATCGACGTTGCTTTCTTTATAATCTTCTAAATATTTAGAATAAAATGGCACATCTAAACTTCCTATCGCCTGTCTTTCTTCTTGCACTTGATTATAGGTATCCATTGAATAGCGACCCAATAAATTTAGCCAGTCGGTTACCTTGTAATTTAAATTTACATTGCCCAGATATCGGTTACGGGCATCCGTTTCATAATTTTCATACCTGGAAAAATATGGGTTATCCCAGTAGATTGGTTTTGTTCCAGTAAGGTCAGACCAGTTCCAGGTTACATTTTTTCCAGTTCTTAGATAGGCGTTTTCAAGTTCTTTTACATCCACGTTAGTTTGCCACCACTGCCTGAAGTTTGTTGCAGGGTTATAAACACCATTCCCATTATAGCCCGTTCCATACCTGCCCTTACCTTCAACATTAAAATAGTTCACTTCTGCACCTGCTGTTAATTTGCTGGTAATATTATAGGTTGCTCCGAAATTAAATACATTCTTCTGAATACTTGAATTGGGTAAAATTCCATTTTGATCATCCCTATTGAAACCTAACTTATAAGTCCCTTTATCATAGCTATTGGTGAGCATAATACTCTGATTATTAGAAACAGGTCTTTCAAAAAAAGTTGTCGGATCGTTTGCTGCTGCAACCCACGGAGTTGCCTTTTTATAGTTCGGAGAAGAAGGATCAAACGCATCCCATTGATAAACTAATAAGTTTGGATCAAACTTACCACCATAAGAAGCATCCTCAGTTAATGGGGCTACTAAATCAGGTGTACCGTCGCCATTAATATCGGCTAAATTGAAATAAGAATCTTCATTTGGCCCATAATATGGTCCGTAACCACCACCATATGTTTTTTGATATTTTGGAAAAGTTGATTTATCAATAATCGAATAATTAAGCCCGGCATTAACTGTAATATTCAACCCAGATTTTCCTTTTTTGGTGGTAATCAAAATTACACCATTACTACCTCTTGAGCCGTATAGTGCAGAAGCTGCTGCCCCTTTCAACACTGTAATGTTTTCAACGTCATCCGGATTGATATCTGAAGCAGGGTTACCGTAATCGTAACCACCCACACCACTTGTTTGGCCAGTGGTATTCATACTTGTGTTGGCAACAGGTACACCATCAATTACAAATAGTGCCTGATTGTTACCTGTGATTGATTTCACTCCACGAACAACTATATTCGTTGAACCGCCCATTGTGTTATTCTGACGGATTTCCAAGCCAGACACCTTGCCAGATAAGCTGCTTCCTATGTTAGGTGATCTATTTTCACTTACTGATGCACCATCAAGAGATTGAGCTGCGTAAGCAACCTCATTTCGCTTCCGCTGGATACCCAATGCGGTAACAACGACTTCTCCCAAAGCCTTCGAATCGCTAGATAGGACAGCATTAATTACATCCGAATTCCCGATTGGTTTGGACTGAGACGCAAATCCAATGGAAGAAAAGACAATTATTTTAGCATCTGAAGATACTTTAATGGAAAACTTTCCATTAGCATCAGTTGAGGTGCCCCCTGTGGCCCCCTGAATTTTCACGCTTACGCCAGGGATTGGCAGTTTGTCTTCTGAAGACGTAACTGTTCCATTGATTGTTCGATCTTGTGCCAATGCCGCTAGTGCAAAAAACATACAGATGAACAAACTCGGTAGAAGTTTTTTCATAGTAGATATAGGTTAGTAATGTATTAAAATAACGCAACTAAAATAGAGTTACTTAGATGGTTAGCCAAATTTATTTTAACATTTTTTAACAAAAACCTATTCAAAGCACAGCCAAAAGCCGATTTTGCGTCTAAGTAAGAATACAAAAACGTAATTTTTAGCCTTACTTAAAAGTGCTCGCTGTATGAATACTAATAGCTACAAAACACAATATTCCCGAAAAGCGTTTTGCCTCCTTCCCAAAAATTTCTGAATAACGGATCATTAGCGAGGTAAACCACCTGTCCACGGCCAAAATCTTGCACACCAATGAGTAATCCGGTTTTAAGCTCTTCGCGGGCTTTTTTACCCACTACACCAGCCATTAAACTTTTATCATTAATTAACCCTACATTCCAGCCTTTAGCAAAAGGTTCGTAAATCTTACGGTCGGTTTTTAAACTGTAATAAAATTTGCCCAGGCCATAAGAGAAAGGGTGGGTAGCATCAAGGTTAATCTTATAAATGGCTCCGGGTATGGTAGTTTCGAAATCATCCCTGTCTTTATCTTTAAAAAGCAGTTTGTTCGCTTCAGGTTTTTCGTCTTTTTTTACCGCAGCTTCTTTCTTTTTAATATCAAATCCTTTTTTTTCCAATACACTTTCAATGGCATCCTCCATTAAAATCAGTTTACCGCCTTTGTTCAACCAGGCAGTTAAGCCATCGCCAATAAAAGGAGTATAGCTTCCATCAGGCAGGATAAGTGTATTGATTTTATTAATGTCCAAATTGTTGATGTCTTTAGCATTGATAATGCTCGGCGAAAGGTTTAAATCATGCTCCAGGTAAAACCAGGTTTCGCCAAAAGCCAGGGATGAAACCTCCATGCCCGATACAATGGCTATTTTTGGCTGCTTTAATAATGGATAAACATTAGAGCCAAAATCCTTACCTTTTTCTACAAAACCACTGCTTACCGCCTGAATGGGTTTATCGAGCATTTTGGCAACAAAAGCAATCTTATCTTTTACGCCTTTAGCCAGGCGTTCGTTTTCTGCCCTTAATACAATCAAAGTTCCCGCGGGGTAATCTTTACCGTTCACCGAAAAGGGCTGATCGGCCTGCCTTACTTTTATCCCTTCTTTTTGCAATGCGATTAAAACATGGGCATCTTCACTTGTTCCCCAGTTAAATAGCCAGGCCAATGGCTTCTCTACATCTGTATTTACCAATTTGGTTTCCTCTAATGAAGAAAACTTGCCCTTGATGCTTTCTTTACTGGCATAACCTTTTAAACCATACACATAGGGCAGGGCCCAGGCCGTAATATCATAAGTATTGGAGTCGGTTACAAAGGTTTGCGGCTCTAATAAAACATTAGCTAAAACAGCCCTTGGCTGTTGAACATTCACAATTAAGTCGTTCCGGCCAATGGAAAAGTTTTCTTCCTTTTGGGTATCATAGTCATAAGCCCTTCCGGTTTTATCTCCGCCATAAGCAAATTCGATCTTATTTTTGGTTAAGAGTTCAGCCAGTTTTTTCAATCGTGACAGGTTGGTTGGCTTAATGATATAACTTTTATAAATACCCGGGGCGTTAGCCATTTCCTGCTGAAAATATTTTTTATACTCCTCTAAAAGCTTGTTGTGGTTTAAAGAAGTTACTTCGAGGGTCGACATCCCTGTAGTAAAGTGGTGCGCAATACGATCCTTTAAGGTTAAGGTATCGCCATCATTGGTTACCACCGATAATCCGGCCCTGATTCCGCCCTGCTCGTAAGTCATACCAATTGATCCGTTATATAAAGGATAGGTATCGCCGTAAGAAGGATAAAGCAGATCGAAACGTTCTTTGGTAAAATATTGCCAACCTTCTGCATCAAAATATTTAGCATTGTTTTTTCCTACGACCACCTGAAAACTTTTTTGCCATGGCGTAATATCCTGATGTACCGGCTCTGCCGCTGGCGCAAAATAATAAGGCTCGTTGTAACCCTGCTCATGAAAATCGACATGCACCTGGGGCATCCACTGGTTATACAAGGCCAGCCTTTGCTGACTTTCAATCTGCGTTTGCCAGGCCCAGTCGCGGTTTAAATCGAAATAATAATGATTCGGTCTACCACCCGGCCATGGTTCGATATGTTCTCTGGAAGAGGGGTCTGAATTGGGTGTTTTGCCCACCACACTGTTAAAATAATTTACATAACGATCTCTTCCATCCGGGTTTAAGCAGGGATCGATGATCACAACCGTATTTTTTAACCACTCGGTAGCTGGCTTATTCGTACCCGATACAAGTGTATAAATCATTTTCATAGCCGTCTCGGTAGAATTAGCCTCGTTACCATGTACATTGTAACTCAACCAAAGTAGAGTTGGCTGTTTGGTTAAATCAACACTGTTATTGGTACCAGTAGTTAAAGCAAGGTTATTATTTCTGATCTGTTCCAGTCTATCTATATTTTCTGCAGCAGAAACAATTGCTACCATTAACGGCCTGCCCTCATTCGTTTTGCCGTATTCGATGAGTTTGATATTCTTTGGCGCGGCAGCAGCAGTTTGTCTAAAATATTCGGCCACTTTATGGTGTGGTGTAAAATGCGAACCCAGGGGATAACCTAAAAAATCGTCAGGAGATTTTAGCTGGGCCTTTACAAAAGATATAGAAATAAGGGAGATTAAGCAGAACGTTAACAGTCTCTTCATGTTAAAATAATTTTACCTAATGTACTAATTTTGTTTTTTGTTGTTGCTAAAGCTTAATTTTACATCATATTTTTTACGATAAGCATGATCACAACCCAAAAATTATACGATTACTACCTGGAAAACCCTGTTATTTCTACCGATACAAGAAACATTAGCCCCGGTTGTATCTTTTTTGCACTAAAAGGAGATCTTTTCAATGCCAATGAATTTGCGGCCCAGGCTAATGAGAAAGGTGCAGCTTATGCCGTAATCGATGAAGAAAAATATGCTCAACACGATAAATGTTTATTGGTAAAAGATGTGTTAAGTACTTTACAGGATCTGGCGCGCCATCACCGCAAACAGCTCAACATCCCTGTGATTGGTTTAACAGGTAGCAACGGAAAAACCACCAGTAAAGAGCTGGTAAACGCCGTATTAACCGAACGTTATAAAACCTTTGCCACTTTTGGCAACTTAAATAACCATATTGGTGTTCCTTTATCCATATTATCCATCACGAATGATGTGCAGATTGCGGTAATTGAAATGGGCGCCAACCACCAACAAGAGATAGAACTGCTCTGTACCATTGCACAGCCTACCCACGGCATCATCACCAATGTAGGCATGGCGCACTTAGATGGATTTGGCGGATTTGAAGGTGTAAAAAAAGGCAAGGCAGAACTTTATGCTTACCTCAAACAAACCAATGGTTATACCTTTATTAATAGGGATAATCCCAATTTACTCGAAATGAGCACTGTAGCCGGATTAAATAAACTGATTTATTATGGAACGGAAAACGGCAACACGATTAAAGGGGAACTAAAAAGCAGCGATCCTTTTATCGAAGTAGACTGGACCAATCACGAGGTTTCATCGTCTGTAAAAACCAATTTAACAGGCAGCTATAATTTCGAAAATATACTTGCGGCAATTTGTATTGGTGATTTTTTTGATATGAGTCCTGAAGAAATCAACACTGGTTTGTCAAACTATCAACCGAAAAACAACCGTTCGCAACTCACCAAAACTGAAAAAAATACGGTGATCTGCGATTTCTATAATGCCAACCCCAGCAGCATGACCGCAGCACTGAAAAATATTGCAGTGTTATCGGCCGGTAAAAAGACTGCGATTTTAGGCGATATGTTCGAATTGGGACCTGAGTCTCCTGGCCAGCACGAACTCATTGCGAAACAGGCCAATGAAAGCGGTTTGGATCAGCTAATTTTCATCGGGCAGGACTTTTTTCACTATAGAAATGATGTAAAGGGCATTTTCTTTGAAACACCTGCCGAAGCAGCTACTTTTTTACAAGAAAACCCGGTTAAAGATCATTTGGTGCTTTTAAAAGGATCAAGAGGAATGAAACTGGAAAGTTTGCTGCAGTATTTGTAGTTTCAATCTTCAAAAAAAGCTGTCTCAAATTGAATATTGTTTTAACGTTACGTCATTCCCGCKCAGGCGGGAACCTTAATGAATATTGCATT
>NNBT01002460.1_pt1 | contig 24579 bp, 18 predicted proteins | sample 1173831 | NCBI WGS metagenome assembly NNBT01 (sample SAMN07173936, study PRJNA388173) | plant metagenome | isolation source: symbiotic tissue sample KVJ10 | place: Norway: Troms, Kvaloya island | reverse complement strand
CACACTATCACTACCAGCAATGCCTTCTATCGAACCACGGATGTGCGTGGCGTTTAACAACACTTTTTCCAATTGTTTTTCACGGGCTTTCCATAAACGTTCCATCGCATCACGCTCCCTTTGGATAGATAACTTCATGCTCATAAAACCTTCACGGATTGCTTTCCATTGTTCTGAAAACTCCGCTCCCATCAGATAATCGTAAAGCATGTGCATTTTATCACCACGGTTTTCCTGCGATTTCATCGCACTTGACAATCGCAAAATCCCGTCACGTAAAACATAAGCTACAGCATTTACCTCTTCGAAAGAACAGATCCATACGCCATCCCGCTGACCGAAACAATCCATGCCTTTAGGGTAACATTGACTCACGATAACCGCTACGTCAACACCCATACTCCGCATATCTTTCTTCAGTTTTTCGATCCAGTCGCCCCCAAAATCTTTGGTACGCTTACTTTCATAAATAATTTTGCCACACTCTTGTCCAAACTGATTGCGTACCACCTGCACACAATCGGCCCCGCGAACGCCTTTACCAACTTCTTCAATTAAATCGAATGGAAAATTGCTTCGCAGCAATTCTTCTAAAATCAGTTCCTGCACCTCGCCCTGCAACTGCATACTGCCCTGCTCGGCCTTGCGTTTCATCTCTTCGGCAAGCTTTTTCTGATCATCGAGCTGTTTTTCCAATTCTTTTAAACGCAACTGATGCTCGGTATCCTTAATGCTGTTTTTTTCGGCTTCCTGTTTACGGATTTGCTCTACCAGTTCGTTGCGCTGTTCCTGCATTTTACGCTGAAAAGCCAGTTCCATTTCTTCCTCTTTCACTTTCAGGCTTTCCTCGCGACGTAGAAACTCCAGTTCTTTCTCGCGGGCCAACCTTAATTTTTCGGCATTGTCTTTAGCAGTACCTTCCAGCATTTGCAATTTCGTTTCAAAATCAGCAGCAATGCTTTTGCGCAGGTTTTCTTCCAGGTTATCTTTAAGCTTTGTTTTTTCTTCAGCCAGTTGTGTTTCAAAAGCCTTTTGTTGCTGCAGTTTTTCAGCATCTAAAGCCGCAACCTTATCCTGATATTCCTTATCGCGCTGCTTTGTAAAAGACAACATTTTTTCACGGAGCTCTTTTTTATAATCTTCGGCCATGGCTTCTTCCATCGGAAAAACATGGGCACAGTTGGGGCATTTTATTTCGGTAGGCATAAATTATTTTTTTACCGCTGCGAATTTGCGGTTTACAAAGATATTAAAGCTTTTTCAGGATTGGATAGGCAAGTTTTGCACCATTAATTAAAGCACTTTCGATCTTACTTCGTGCCCTACCGTCAAAATTTTACTCACCGGACATTTAGAAGCAATATCTTCCAGCCTGCTTTTTTGCTCTTCAGTAAGCTGTCCTGTACAGGTAATCTCTTCAAAAAACACCATTTCTCCATTTTCTGTATCGGTATTTACTTCTACCTCTATTTTATCAACCGGCCATTCCTTTCTATCCACGTACATCCTTAAAGTAATGGCTACACACGATGCCAAAGAAGCCATTAACAAACCTTTTGGCGCAAAGCCTTTATGTGTTCCGCCTAATTCTATCGGTTCGTCTACTATAATATCGTGAGAACCATTACTTACCGAACACGCATAGTGCTCTTTATTTATTGTTGCTTTTACCATTTACCGGATATTTTAAAAAATTAAACTTACCAAATTTTATGCTTTGTTGAGATTTTACGAAACATTATAAGATAGCATTTGTTCCTTTTAAAAATGCTACGTTATGAAATACAGAAAGTTAATCGGAAAATATTTAAAGCACGAAACAGATAACAGTGCAAAAATAGCGCTTGCCGTTGTGGCCGGTTTAGCCGCAGGTGCAGTGATCAGTATTTTATTTGCGCCTGATAGCGGTGCAGGTACCCGTGGAAAAATTGCAGGCGGTGCCAGAAATCTGCGTTACGGATTTCAGGATAAATACAACCTTTTGAAAGAAAAGGTTTTTGGTGTTGAAGCCATTGAAGAAGATATAGTTGAACAGGAAGTTCCTCATTTTAAACACACCGTTACGAAGAAACGTAAATCGGATGTGAAAGAGATCCTGGAAAATGCACATGAAAATGGTCAGGTGCAGGAAGGCCAGGGATAAAAGATCTTAATAGAAAGGCCGTCATCTCGACTGAAGCGCAATCCCGAACTTTCGGGGGAGAGCTTTATAATAGACTTCTCAACTGCATTGCACACAGCTCGGAATGACGGCATTCCAAGGCTAATTTCTTAGCTTTACCGGATAATAACTGCACATGTTTTTTATCCTCTCCAAAATCTTATTATTCCTCATTAAACCAATTATTTGGGTTTCTGTCCTTTTAATTTTGGCACTTGTAACCAAGCGTTCCAAAAAAAGGAAGCAATATTTAATTTTAAGCTTAATCTTTTTCTTCTTCTTTTCTAATGGTTTTATTGTTGGCAAAATCATAAACAGTTACGAGGCCGGCTATCCTAAAATAAAGCAATACGATGTTGGCATTGTGCTCGGCGGTTTTTCGGGTTTAAACAAACGCAATGATGAAATTGCCTTTAGCGGCGCTAGCGATCGGTTATTTCAGGCCATTGCCTTGTATAAAAAAGGTATTATTAAACAGATTTTATTGAGCAGCGGAAGTGCAAACCTGATTGATAAAGAAGTAAAAGAAGCTGATTTAGCCCTAAAATATTTAAAGCTGATCGGCATACCGGATTCTGCCATATTGATCGAAAACCAAAGCAGAAATACCATCGAAAATGCACGATATAGTTTGGCATTGATTGCGAAAAAGAATCCACACGCAAAAGTTCTGGTAATTACCAGTGCCTGGCACATTCCGAGAGCCAAAATAATTTTCGACCGGCAAGCCAAAAATAAAATTGAATATTATCCCACCAATTTTTCAAGAGGTACTGAATTTGAATTGGGCGATTTTATTATTCCAAACACAGCTGCTTTAGGTACATGGGAGCTATTGTTTAAGGAATGGATAGGTTTGCTTGTAGATCGTATAAGGGGTTAATTGGTTAAGCGTTTAAATTGGTTAATTGTTTAAAATGGGGCTAATACAGTTAACCAGTTTATACAATTTAAACAATTAACCTTAAACTATCCTTCAATCGCTTTCCAAAGCATATCTTTCAGCTCCAGAATGTTTTTTTCTGCTACTGATGAAATAAATATTGATGGGATTTTTGGCAGATCCTGCTTCATTTCTTCCATCAGTTCATCATCCAGCATATCCGATTTGGTGATGGCCAAAACATGTGGTTTTTGCATCAATTCGGGATTGTAGGTTTCCAGTTCGCTTTTAAGAATTTCGTATTCTTCTTTAATGCTTCTGCTTGTATCGGCAGGAACCATAAATAACAGCACCGAGTTACGCTCAATGTGACGAAGGAAACGGTAACCTAAACCTTTACCTTTTGATGCTCCTTCGATAATACCCGGAATATCGGCCATTACAAAAGATTTACCTCCGCGGTAACTTACAATGCCTAAATTAGGAACAATGGTGGTAAATGGATAATCGGCAATTTCTGGCTTGGCCGCTGAAACCACTGAAAGTAAAGTCGATTTTCCTGCATTCGGGAAACCTACCAGACCAACATCGGCTAAAACTTTCAATTCTAAAATGTTCCAAACCTCTTGTCCCTGCTCGCCTGGTTGCGCAAAACGTGGTGTTTGTTGAACCGAATTTTTAAAATGCGCATTACCTAACCCCCCACGACCACCGGCCGTTAAGATTTTGGTTTCACCATCTTTGGTAATTTCGAAAAGTACCTCTCCTGTTTCAGCATCTTTGGCGATGGTACCCAGTGGAACCTCTAAGATTTCATCTTTACCCTGCTTGCCAAATTTGTGCGAACTGCCGCCAGCGCCACCATCTTCGGCAATGATGTGTTTGCGGTATTTAAGGTGCAATAATGTCCAGATATGGATACTCCCTTTAACGATGATGTGGCCGCCACGACCGCCATCACCACCATCAGGCCCACCCATTGACGTCAAAATATCACGATGCAAATGTGCCGAACCTGCCCCGCCTTTACCCGAACGGCAACAAATTTTTACATAATCTACGAAATTCGAACCCTGTGACATATTTTATTATTGAAATGTTTTAATGTAGGAACGTTGAAATGATAGTTCCTTTAAAATTAAAGAGTTATAACGTTTTTAACATTATAACTCCTTTTATGTTTTTGAAATACTAGCGGACTTAGAACTGTGTCTTAATCCCTCGCTAAATCATTGTTAATTTAAACTTTATACTGATCAATTACTGCGCAAAGATCGTTATATACTGTTTCTATTTCACCAATTCCGTTTACCTTGTTTAATTTTCCCTGCTCCTCGTAATAAGGTAATACATGGATGGTTTTATCAAAATATTCTGAAATACGTTTTTTAAGTTTTTCAGCGTCATCATCTGGTCGGCCACTAACTTTATGGCGCTCTGCAATACGCTTTGTTAATTCGTCCTGATCTACATCTAAAGCAATTACGCCGGCAACTTTGCTGCCTTTGCGCTCTAAAAATAAATCAAGCTCTATCGCTTGTGGAACGGTACGCGGAAATCCATCAAACACAAATCCTTTTGCATCAGGATTTTTATCCACCTCTTCTTCAAGCATGGCAATTGTAATCGCATCAGGTACCAATTCTCCATCAGCTAACAATTGACTAACTTTTTTTCCTAATTCGGTTTCTCCTTTAACGTGTGCTCTAAAAAGATCGCCTGTTGAAACGTGTACCAACTGATATTTTGCAATCAGTTTTTCAGATTGGGTGCCTTTACCCGCCCCTGGAGGGCCAAAGAGAACTAAATTAAGCATTCAAGTTGTTTAGGTTGTCTTCAAAATTAAAAAAAGCCTTATTCCTATGGCTCTGTTAAAAGTAATAATCAAATCACTGATTAATAGGATTAGACATTGCTTACTTTCAAGGCTGCAAATATATAATTATTAATTTAGATGCCATTTATAATTGAGAATTTATTTAAAAAAGGGCTATTTTGATGACATTTATCTTATTCTACAAAGAATCTTGTGCCATTTTTATATTTATCAGAATATTCTTGAAATTGTAAGCCAATCTACCAAACAATACTTTTAAAATCTGTTTGAAGTGGTAAAAAAAGAGCTTCCCATCTGAATATTTAGCGTGCATTTAGTACTGATAGGATTTGTATATAATTAATATTAGTTAGAAGTTTCGTGGGCTGAGCATGCGAATCTCTTTTTTATCAAAGAAATAGCCTACAGAGATTTCATGTGTGCCACCGCTATTGGTTTTTAGCGAACCTACCGAAAAGCCATAGGCGTATCCGATCCTGAAATTCTGGTCGGCAAAAACCTGTACTGCTGCTGCAGCAGAATTTCTAGACGTTAAGTCTTTTAGCAGGTACGATTTATTGTAGAGCTTTACCCCTGTACGATATGATCCACCGACCCAGAGTCTTTCACCTAATACCAGAAAGGTACTTAAATCCAGACTGGTTGGACCTCCCCTATCGTCCTTCAGCAGGAAAGAAGGCTTTACCTGGATATTGTCCGAAAGTGGCAGCATCAACCCCGCACTCAGGTAATAATGTGGCTTGGGCTGTGGCACAAAGGCAAAGCGGTCAACATCCAGGTATTGGGCAATCAGGTTGTCAACAGAAAAACCTGCAAAGAAGCGGTTGTCCGAATAATATACACCCGCCCTTGCATCGGGTACAACGGTATGCTGCATACCGCTGGGCTGATCCGATTCAGGAATGTTAGGGTTTAGTAATGCACCATCTATCCCAAGCTGTACCACGCCTATACCCACCCCTAATGCGAGGCGGGAGCTGCCATCACCTTTCAGTCTGATCCGGTAGGCATAGTTCGCATAAGCAGCCGTATTGCGTTGAGCACCAATCCTGTCGCTCGATACCTGAAGTGCAAGGCCTACATTACCATTATTGGCGATGGCATCTACCACCAGGGAAAGTGTTTGCGGAGCACCTTTTATTCCGGTCCACTGGTTATGGTAAAAAGCGTTAACATTAAGTTGCTCGCGGTACCCCGCATAAGCGGGATTGACATAAATCCCGTTGAAAACATACTGACTAAGCTGTGCATCCTGTTGTGCCACAACCCCTTTGGGAAACAGCAGTGATATCATTGTTGTTATGATCAACAATATTAACTTTTTCATCTTTTTGATATTTAAGGCGTGCCAACAATAACCGGCCGCACGATATAACTTCATTTATTTTTTGAATGTTCTAACCAGTGTGATGTAGCCCTTGAAAACCTCATAGTACTCACTATTAGCTTTTTTGACACGCAGGAGGTAATAGTAGGTGTTCTCGCTCAATCCCTCACCAGTCCAGTTATTTTGATATCCAAAGGCATGGAATACTTCGTTACCGGATCTGTTTACTATCTGCAATTCATTGGCCTGATATTGGTTCAGGCCTATGATCTCGAAAGTATCATTAATACCATCACCGTTCGGTGTGAACAGATTGGGAACCTTGATCTTCATGAAATCTATGGTCAGGGAAACAGATGCCGCATTGGTATAATAACCTTGGATATCTTTTACGCGATAGGTAAAGGTATCCTCTCCAACATAGCCGGGATCTGGCTTGTAAGTTACGGTACCGTCTGCATTTGCTTGTACCGAACCATGTTTAGGCTGACTTACCATTTCAACGGATAGTTTATCGAATGTGGAATTACCTGGATCATCATTGGCAAGCACACTAATCACAACTGGCGCATTAGCCACCGTTTCTCCTCTATCACCAATAGCAATTGGCGATTTAGTGAAAGTGGTAATCGTTGCCGTATTGTTTGTTTCTGCTGTTCCTGAAACGTCTGTTACCGTTGTACCACTAAGCGTTTTGGCATTTACGGTTGCAGTATTGGTTACCGTACCTAAATCCTTATCTGCCTGAGTTAAGGTGTACACTTCAACATCAGATGTAGTTGTGCCGGGGGCAAGTCCTCCAGCTACCGTGATTACTTTATTGCTTAGCCCAATTTTAGCATCGGTTAAAGTAATGGCATCAAGGATAACATTGCCGGTATTTTTAATGGTGAAAGAATAGCTCACCTTGTTTCCATTTAGAACCGAAGTTTTAACTAATATAATAGCGGATGCAGGAATCAATGTCACCATTACCGGAATAGTTATCGTGGCTATACCATTTTTACCATCGTTTACTGTTACTGTAAAAATATCGCTGCCAGCATAACCAATAGTTGGCGTGTAAATGTAAGTACCATCAGTGTTCAATTTTACTGTACCATGTGCTGGTACCGTGGTTAAGGTATAAGTTAACACGTCGCCATCTGGATCGCTGGCTGTGATATTTCCGTTAGCAGGCGTATTTTGCGAAGTGGTAATTGCCGGTGCAGTTGCCACCGGAGCATCATTAACAGCACTTATCGTTATATTTACTGTAATGGTGGTAATTCCGCCTTTGCCATCACTTACTGTTACCGTAAAACTGTCTGAGCCATTATAATTGAGGTTTGGCGTATAAGTATATGTTCCATCTGAGTTTACAACCACTTTACCATGCGCAGGGTCTGTGCTCTTGGTAAAGATTAACGGATCGCCATCTGCATCACTTGCTGTTATCTTACCACTTGCAGGACTATCCTCCGGACTGGTGTTGTTCTCTGGATTCACAACAGGTGCATCATTTACAGCAATTACCGTAATGTTTACCATACCGGTGACGGTGCCACCCTTGCCATCATTTACCGTGACCGTAAAGCTGTCGGGTCCGTTATAGTCGGGGTTTGGTGTATAGGTATAGTTGCCGTCCGGGTTTACAATAACCTTTCCATGGGCCGGATCTGTGGCCTTAAAAAAGGTCAATGGATCACCATCAGCATCACTTGCTGTTATCTTTCCACTGGCAGGGCTATCTTCCGGACTGGTTTTATTTTCAGGGGTTACCACAGGCACATCGTTCACAGCGCTTACCATAATGTTCACCGTAGTGGTGATCGTGCCGCCTTTACCATCACTTACCATTACTGTAAAGCTGTCGGCTCCATTATAGTCGGGATAGGGTATATAAATATAAGTACCGTCCAGGTTTACAATAGCCGTTCCATGAGCAGGTTCAGTGACCTTAGAAAAGGTTAACGGATCACCATCAGGATCACTTGCTGTTATCTTTCCACTGGCAGGGCTGTCTTCCGGACTGGTTTTGTTTTCCGGGGTTATCACAGGCGCATCGTTCATGGCACTTACCGTAATGTTTACGGTAACGGTGATCGTGCCACCTTTACCATCACTTACCATTACCGTAAAGCTGTCGGGTCCGTTATAGTCAGGATTTGGCGTATAAGTATAGTTGCCATCCAGGTTTACAATAACCGTTCCATGGGCCGGATCTGTGGCCTTAGAAAAGGTCAATGGATCACCATCAGGATCACTTGCCGTTATCTTTCCACTGGCAGGACTATCTTCCAGACTGGTTTTGTTTTCAGGGGTTACCACTGGCACGTCGTTCATGGCACTTACAATAATGAAGCATCGGTATAAGTAAACTGGTTGGTGCCAGCATTGTATTTCACCACTTCGGTGGTTTTACCTGCAACCTCCTGTAACGCAGTTTTAGCAGCGGGATCGTTCAGAATATCTGAGATCTTGCCTTTTACGTCACCTACCACATCGATGTTCACTTTGGTGCCGTCTTCGCTCGTATAAGTATAGATAGCAGTTGCAGGATCTTTTGTTAGGGTGGTGATTGTCTGGTTACTCTTCACTAACTGACCAAGGTCCAATGTTTGTGGCTTGCCAGAAGCATCGGTATAGGTAAACTGGTTGGTACCAGCGTTGAACTTCACAACCTCCGTAGTTGTTCCGGCAACCTGCTGAAGGGCGGTTTTAACTGCCGGGTCGTTCGCTATATTAGAAAAATTGTTCTTTACATCACCAATTACATCAATATCAACTGTTGCGCCAACCTCATTGGTATAAGTATACACCGAAGTGTTACCATTTTTGGTCAGCGTAGTTACTGTTTGACTTGCTTTTGTAACCTGGGCGAGATCTATATTTTGTGTGTTTCCTTGCGGATCCTTATAAGTAAAAGTCTTATTGGTTGCATCATAACTTACGTTACCGGCACTTTGATTTACCAACTGCGCAATGGCTACTTTTACCGCGTTATCCGCAAGGATATTTTGGATATTACTTTTTACGCTGCCAGTGACATTAATAACTGTTATGGTTTTATCTTCACTGGTATACGTATAGGTACCATCTCCGTTATCCTTTAAAACGGTAACGGTTTCGGGTGTGGAACTACCTCCATTACCTGCATACATGGCATAAGGGACACTTAACAATTGTGCAGTACCGGCCAAATTAAAATTAGACCCATTATTTGGATCTACCTCGACTTTTATAAATTTCGAACCATTCTGCCAGGTTACCCCGGCAATGCTTCCGGTAACACTTGCTGCACCCGGACTTCCGATAGCGATGTTATACAAACCAAGTGCATTTGTAGTAACATTTCTAACTTCAGAATATTGTGCAGAACCATCAGATGATCCATTCAGGATACTAATCCTCAAGGATATACTTTTATTGGCTAATGGCGTTCCGTTTGAATTTCTTGCTGCTCCCTGATAGTTGAACTGTTGTGGTGCCTGAGCATAAGATTTAATTGTAAATCCAATTACAAAAATTACAAATACCAAGAGTAGTTTTCTCTTCTTCATATCGATTGTTCGTTTAATTATGGTGTAAAAGCGTAAGGTTAAAAGGCTTATTTAATTCTATAAATTGAATGCCCTAATTATTCTGTTGCTATCAAAGTAATAAACACAGTTGTTTAACGTTATCAGCATCAAAAGTACAGTAGGTATAATCTTATCGAAATAGAGTATAGCCCAATGAGGAAAAACACTCCATGAATGGCGAACGTCTCTCTATGAAGACAAAACAGGCGAGATCTGCCAGCGTGGGTAAAGTGGCATTTTCATACAGGTAACACAGTATTCGGCCTTGGTTCATCTTTATGAGCAGTTCTCATATTTCACGTCAAACTGGGTAAAAAATTTAGGCTGAATCTTTCCGGATGTCTATTTTGAAAGTCAAAATAGATTTAAAGTGTGATTAGCTGTTTTGACAGTTTAGCTTAAAATTTGAGACATAAGAAAATTATAGATCCCGTGTTGGACCCGAACATCTACAATATCATCTGAAATGAAGGATTTATACGATGTGATTGGAAACAAAAAAAGGAGGATTTTAAAATCCTCCCTTAGAGTACACTTAAAGGAACTAATGTTGAACAAATAACTCCATTACTTATTCAATGCTATAGAATCCAATCCTGATAGCCTTTTTACAATGATCACAACAACATGATAAATGATTACGCTCCATTATAACAGCATATTAACGAAGTTATTTTTTTGTTTTTGTATCGTCGTTTCTCACTTTTCTTTCTGCCGCATTTCCATTACGGCCATGGTCGAAACCTTGTGCCCGCTCCAGCGCGATCATGGCTTTTGGCCTTAAGTTTATGATAAAAGCACGGCGGTTACTTGCTGTTGAATTACCACGGCTGTAATGGAGTGTGCCTCCGTGATGAAATACGCAGGAACCCGGATTTAATTCAATATAAACGCCTTCTTCTTCTGTTGCATCACAAACCAGGGCACCACCTTCTTTACCTGCAAAACGATGTGGCCGCAGCGCTTTCAAATGGGATGCCGGAACGTACCACATACAGCCATTATCTTTAGTTGCTTCATCCAGGGCAAGCCAGCAACTAAATGCTCTTTTATCCGGCATATTTATCCAGTATGCTGCATCTTGATGCCACGGTGTTGGTGTGTTGGTAAAAGGCGCCTTATTAATCAGCATATCAAAATCCACTTCGATATCTTCTCCAAGCATTTTTTTTGCAATATCAAGGATCCTCGTGTGGTAAGGCATGCTGAGCAGCTCAGGCACAAAATCGGTAGGCCACATAATCTGTGTAATACTTTCTTTTTGGCCAGCTCCAATACCTGCGCCAAGATCGGAACGGTTCGCACCCGTGTCAATTGTGCCGTCAAGAAAGCGGTTATAAATCTTTTTATACTCCTCTGCTTCAGCTTCGGTGATGATGTTCTGAACAACCAGATATCCTTGTTCATTAAAAAAATCAATCTCTTGCTGTGTAATCTGAAAAGGTTTTTGCATAGTGATATTATTGTAACGTTGGTTTTTAATGATAATGTAGGAACTATTTCCCGACACTGGTGCTACCGTCCTTATTTATTTTAAGCCAAGCACGCTATTGGGGAATCCTGATTAATTCCCCTTGGAGACAAAAGCTTTAATAAAATGTTATACACCAAAGTACGTTTTGTTAGTCTGCCATTTACCTTTTGTAAAATCAGGAAACGGTAGGGGTTTATTTTGCGCTATTGATTGCTCTGACAAAGGAATAATTGCACTCATCACCACTCCGTCATAAATATTTGCCGGTGATGGTCTCTTTTCCCTGACGGCATTAATAAATTCCCTTATCATCACAAAATCGGTCCCATCATGCGAGCTTGTTTTGGTACCATCTGTCCACCATTTGTGTGCATGTTTAGTTTGATAAGGCTCAAATGCCTCCCATTGGTCGTATTTCGGGCTATGATCGAGCATGAAAAGCGAAGCTTTTTCTTCATCATAAACCCCTTTTGTTCCCTGCATTACCCACCTGTTAGAATAAGGACGTGGAAGACAGACATCGTTATTCAATACAATGGTTTTCCCGTTTTTAGTTTTCAATAACGAGGTGACCAGATCACCCTGTTTATAGTCTTTCCGGGAATTGGGATGATCCTTTCCAAATTTATTTTCGAAGTAGAAATGAATGCCTTTTGACGCCGAGGCCATGCTATAAATTTCAGTGATCACATCGCCACAATTAATGTCCATCCAGCTCATCATCGGTCCCATGGCATGTGTTGGATACTGAGACCGGTTGTGCTGTAGCGGATATTTGGCATGCCATCGATCCAGGCCAGTTTTGGCATCGAAAAACCAGTGATCTACCAGGTTATGCGAGTACGCACAATGCCCATGCACAATCTCTCCAAACATACCTTTTCTTACCATATTCAATAAGGCCAGATTATCTTTTCTGAAGCTCCAGTTTTCCAGCATCATCGGCTCTACACCTGTTTTCTCAGCTACCTCTACTAATTCCCAACAATCTTCAACCGTAAGTGCACAGGGCACTTCTATCCCAGGCCTTATGCCTTTTTTCATGGCATATTTAGCGATTTCGGCATGAGAATCCCAATAAGTAGCTATTAAGATTGCATCCAGCTTCTCTTTATCCAGCAGTTGCTCATAAGTTTTTTCGTTGTTTACATAAATTTTCGGCTCTTTTTGCCCTGCTTTCACACACATTTCAGCGGCCCTTTTTGCATTCTCCAACGATAAGTCGCAAAGGGCTACTATTTCTACGTTTTCTACCAGTAGCGCATTGGCCAACAGGCCAAATGTACCCCTTCCCCCTGTCCCTATTACAGCAATCCTGACTTTGCCGGCTGGATTTCCAAATGAAGGAAAGCCCATTAAACCTACGCCGGCAGCGGCTAATGAAGTTTGCTTCACAAAATTCCTGCGTGATAATTTTTTCATAATATTTAGTTTAAATGTCAATTTGGATTTTCTTAAAATTACCAGCCTGGATTTTGGCCAAGTTTAGGATTGTATGCCCGCTCATTTTCTGGTATAGGCAACAGATTGTCTTTCTCTTTATATCCGTTAGGAAATTTGGTCTCTATAAGACTGCCATCTGCTGCTTTTATCTGCGCCGGATAAATTTTTGATCCGATATTCCAGCGTTTGATGTCTGCCCAGTAAGTTCCTTCCAAAAAGAATTCTATCCTGCGCTCATGTCTTAGTTTTTCAACAGCATCCTGCAATGAGAGACCGGCAGGCAACAAGGAAATCTTGACATCGGTACGTTCGGTTCTGATGCGGTTAAGAATAGCCACAGCGTCAGCCACACTTCCACCCGTTCCAAGTATAGCTTCGGCTTTTGAAAGCAATACATCTGCATATCGAAGCACTATAAAATTAATGGGATTTTGCATAGCGGTATTTACTTTCACCCCCTCTGCGAGATATTTCCGCATATTGAAGCCTACACGCTGGCCGGTATGGTTTTTTATAACCGTTGGATAAGCTTTGCCCTCAAAAGTTGCACCAGGCCTCAATATCGTAAAGTCCAGACGCGGATCCCTACCGGTATATGGATCGGCGGGGTTTACGGGCAATCCGCTGATCGTTTCATATTTATCTACCATCTGCTGTGTAGGCGCCACACAGCTTGCACCACCCAGATCGGTTGTTATACCTACCGGTTGCCCTAACCAGGCGAAGTAGTTGCCCTGGCCCTGCTCGCCATCAATATACTGTATATCAAAAAGTACTTCATTGTTGTTTTCATTTTGTACCTCAAATAAACCCTTGTAACTGGGAAACAAGGAATATTTGCCCAGGGCATCAATCTCTTTTACCACGGCCAGCACTTCTGTATATTTATTCTGATATAAGTAGGCACGCATTTTTAAACCCAGTGCAGCCCCTTTTGTTGCGCGTCCGGGCTGCGCAGCATTTACGGGCAGCACGGCAATGGCTGCATCATAATCCTTTATCGCCTGGGCCCATGTATTCTCCCTGGTCTCCCTGCTTACTGCTGTTGCTTCACGCACATCATTAAAACTTTTTAGCACAATGGGTACACCCCCATAAGATTCGGCAAGCAAGGCATACGCAACACCTCTTAAAAACGTCGCCTCACCTTTATACACCGCTTTGACATTATCTGCAACAGGTGCTTTACCCATATTCTCCAGCAGATAATTGGTCCGGTTTATAATCCTGTAACACATGGTCCACCGCTCGGCAGTTACCCCGTCAGATGTCGGCGTTATCGATCCGTTACCGATCTGTTGTATAGTACCATTCCAATATGACCATTGGTAACCATCTGGGGTAGCGGCTTCAAAACTGGGACCAGCGCCATAGACCGCTCTTTCCCTTAACACAGCATATACCCCACTTAAGGCCATTTCCACATCTGATGCGCTATCCCAAAATTTAGTCGTTATAATACGGTCTTCTGGTAATACATCCAGATAATCTTTACTGCAGCTGGTTAATAAAAGACAACTGCATATATAGAACACATAAAGTTTTTTCATGATTTTAATAAGTAAATTATAGTGTTACATTAAGGCCAAATGATACGATTCTCGGAAGTGGGTATTGCCCCGCACCTGAATCAAACGTATTTCGCTCAGGATCGAAACCTTCGTAATTCTTATCGGCAATAGTGAATAAATTCTGTCCGTTCAGGTAGAAATATAATTTTTGCAGACCAAGTTTCGAGCTAAGGCTGGTAGGGACTGAGTAGCCCAGCTGAACATTTCTCATTTTAACAAATGCCAGGCTTGATACCCAAAAAGAAGATTGATTATTGTTCCAGGTATTGTTGATCTGTATGGCAGGCAAAGTGTTGCTCCTGTTTTCCGGTGTCCAGGAGTCTTTCCATCGGTTGGTGATAATACCTCCTGAAATCCCCAAAGGCTGTGTCCAGGCACTTTGCGTATAACCATTAACCCCGGCAATGCCCTGTAATAGAACACTAAGATCAAATCCTTTATAATTAAGGTCCAGGTTAATGCCATAAGTAAATTTTGGAATCGTATTTCCCAGCTCCATCCGGTCATTGAAATCCAGTTTACCATCGCCGTTCACATCTTCGAATTTCAGTTCACCAGCTTTAGGTACATAGCCGTTGGCATGCATGTGCTGCGCACCTTCTGCATTACTTTGGTATACACCTATAGATTTAAAGCCATACAGCGTCTGGAAAGAATATCCCTCCCTGATCAGATAAAGCTGGTCAGGCGCATTGTCCCTAAATTTAACCACTTTATTTTTGGTGTAGGTTACATTACCACCTATTTTGTAGCCAAACTTATCACCACCTCCGGGCTTTTGATAAGCCAGTGAAAATTCTACCCCATTGTTTTTCATTTTACCAACATTTTCGAACGGGGCGGCCACTCCTCCCAATATTTGAGGTATAGGTAACTGCACGATGATATCGCTTGTATTTTTCACAAAATAATCAGCTTGCACAGTCAGTTGATTATTTAAGAAGGCCATATCCAGCCCCAGGTTTGTACTTGCAGTACTTTCCCAGGTAATATTTTCATCAATCAATGAAGTAATAGATGCTCCCGGGCTAAACTGGCCTCCAAAATTATAGCTTTGCGCATTGTTTTGGGTAATTGCCACGATATACGGCCAATAATTATTAATATTCTGGTTACCCAACTTACCCCATGATGCCCTTACTTTTAAATCAGAAAAAAGTTTTTGGTCCTTCATAAAGTTTTCTTGCGTAATCTTCCATCCTACCGAGAAGGATGGGAAATATCCCCAGCGGTTTCCCTTCATAAACCTCGATGATGCATCTGCCCTAAGGTTAGCCTCAAAAAGATATTTGTTATCAAAATAATAATTTATACGTCCGAAATAAGATAACATGTGCAGGGACTGGAAATTACCCTGGGCACGATAACCCGTGGTTCCGGCATCGATTTGGGTCAGTCCCTCTTTAGGCGGGTTGGAACTACGCGCGAATGAATTTTTGATCAGCGTATTTTCCACCTGGGTGCCTGCAATAACTGCTATCTCATGTTTATCGCCAAACGTTTTGTTATAATTAAGTGAGTTGTACCAGGTGTAGAAGAAGTTGTTTAAATTGTTGCGGCTGGCTTCCAGCTGGGTAGGATAGTCCAGGTTTAAAAACGGTTTGCCTTCATTCGTGTAACCATAAATTACCTGATTGTTTTTGTCGGTAATCACATTTTCTACCTGTGAGGAAAAATTACTCATCAGTTTCAGGTTTTTGGTAAAGGAAATATTGGCATAGGCGTTCATCCGCATGTAATCATTTGTAGAGGTTGTTCTCCCATTGGCTGTTTCTATTAAAGGGTTACGGTTGCCAACAATCGGATTACCGTTCAGCAGCGCCTGTGGCGCTCCGTAGCTACCATTGGCGGTATAGGGAGCAGTAAAAGGGTAGCCACCGTTAGAGAAAATATATCCAATACGGCCAAGGTTAAATGGTTCTCCGGAAACCCGTCTAAGCCCGTTTATGCGTCCTCCCAAGGTAAGCCACGTTTTTACTTTGGATTCCACATTGACAGTGAGACCGTACCTTTTTGAATCTGTATTGATCAGGATCCCATCCTGGTCCAAATAATTTGCAGATAAATAAAATTTTGTTTTTTCTGATCCTCCGCGTACCGATACCGTATTCTCCTGTATAAAAGCTGTTCTATATAATTCGTCAAAGAAATTCGTGTTTGGGTAAACAAAAGGGTCATTATTATTACGAAAAGCATCAATAACGGATTTAGGAAAAAGATCACTGCCACCCGCATTATTAAGGGCGCGGTTCCAGAGCCCCATATAATCCGCACTATTGCTAATAATATCAAACCGGCGACCCAGTTGTTGTACGCCAGCATAACTGTTAATACTGATCGTTGCACCATCGTTGAAATTTCCTGATTTGGTGGTAATCAATATTACCCCGTTTGCCGCCTTTGAACCATAAATGGCTGCACTGGCGGCATCTTTAAGGATGGACATGCTTTCAATATCATTCGGATTTACCTGGCTCATACGGCCTTCGATACCATCTATTAATATCAAGGGATCTGAATTGTTGAGCGTGCCCCAGCCTCTAACCCGCAACTGTGCACCGTCATCACCCGGTTTTCCTGAGTTTTGGCTTACCCACAAACCGGTTACCTTGCCGCTTAATGCCTGTGAAGCATTGGTAATAGGCCGGTTTTCAAGCGTTTTGTCAAACTTTACTACCGATACAGCCCCGGTTACTTTTGCCCGGCTTTGTGTACCATATCCTACTACAACTACCTCATCAAGTTTTTTGTCGTTAAGTTCTAATATAATATTTAAAGGCCCAGTGCCCGCAAGTACTTCCTTTGAAATAAAAGAAGCGTGGGTGACCACAAGGGTATCACCGGAAGCTGCATTGATCCGGAAATTGCCATCCTTATCAGAGGCGACCTTACTGGCAGAATGTTTAACTGTTATTGTTGCTTGCGAAACAGGCTTCCCCGCTATGTCTTTGATCCCCCCTATTACTTCTTTCGTTTGAGCACTGGCATGGATATACATCAACATACACAGCAGTACCATTAAAGGTTTTCTTCCCATATTGTTATTTGGTTTAAGAGATTATAATGTATTGAAGTTGAATATTTTACAATAAACAGTTGTTCAGATTCGTACCTAAGTATTATTTTATAATAATTAGCTTATCTGATGAAGCTGAATATTCCCTAAAATGGGCAACGAGTTGATAATTGCCTGGTTTCAGACAGCATATCTATTTTTTAGAGCAGAAAGCATCCATAGATTTGCATCCCATTGAGATAAAAAGGGCTGTTTTGTAAAAGGAGTTGCCGGCAGATATGGCCATGGGCCAAATTCGGTTGTTATGGCGAGTTCAGGAAGGCCTTTGTTTTTTTGAGCAAAAACAACAGCATCCCAAATACTAAAGTGACGGGCAATCGTTTCTTCCCATTCCGGAGCTAAGGGATTATTTACCTGGGGTCCTTGTGTATAACCAATACGGGCATGGATATGCCTGGTATGACGAACAGCTTCGGCAATTGCTTCAGGTTGATTAAGTAAAAGGCTTTCCGCAACGCACATCCAGTGTGAAACATCCAGCGTGATCGCTATGGGCTTGTGATTTATCAAATAATCCCGCGTGATATGGGCGGCATAAGAGAACCGCCCCCGATGTGTTTCATGGGTGATGAGCAGACTATTCTGTTCAGCGATCCGGTCAGCGATTTTCAGTAGTTCCAGATTCTCTTCTAAGGTAAAAAAATCCTTTCCTGTATGGGAATTCAATAAAAAAGGTTTCGCAGCCGCAATTCTTTCGAGATTAGATACGAATTTATCCCGGTGATCTGGAAAATTATGACTATCTGTTTCCCAATGCTGGGCAATAAACTTTAATCCGTGATTGTTTATTTCTTCCAGTAGCCGCTCCGTTTCCGACCGGTTTTCGGGAATTCCTATCTCAACGCCATCATAACCCGATGCTTTGACTTTTTGGAGGAATATTTTCCATGGGATATTCTCACTTCCCCATCTGGGACAAAAATAGGTAATGTGCATGCTGTTTTGTTTTTGCTGTACTGTATACAGAACCAGAGATTAGATTCGGTTTAATAGTGAGTGGATCACCTAACTAATTGTTACCTGTGTCCTGGCTTTTATCGAGAAATATAAAATATAAGCAAAACAGAGTAGCGGAATGAAAAATGAATAATGGATACCAACAAAAGGGAGGTCGGATATTAAGCCCTGCAAAGGAGGTATAATCGCCCCACCCACTATCATCATAACCAGTAGCGAAGAAGCCTGATTGGTATGTTGTTTTAGATTTAAGATGGCCAGCGAAAAAATGCATGGCCACATCAATGAGGTAAAAAAAGCTGAACTGATCATACAATACATAGCCAGTTTACCTTCGAGAAACAAGCCAAAGATAACAACCCTGATGGCACTTACAGCCGCCCAGAACAATAATCTGGCAGGATTTCTCCTGCCTAAAAGTATACAGGCTATAATTAAAATGATAAAAGGAATATATCCATATAAATCCGACATCGGGCTCCCTTTAATCTTATTGGCCAGCAGTACAATGCCATATACCGCAAAAGGAACAACAACAACCAGAAGGAAATAAAAACTTCTTTTTAATTTTAGATTGGATAAAGCCCCCGTACAGCGGCCAACCATTAAACTCCCGCCGAATAAACTGAACAGATGCGCAGCATGATTGGTATCGAGCCCCATGATATCGGCAGAACTGATCAGTGCCGGCAAATTACTCTGTAGGGTTACTTCAGCGCCTACATAGCAAAATATTGCAATCATTCCGTAACGCAATTGCGGGTATGAGAGTGCACCGAACCTAACCTTCTCAACTATTGTATTTTTTTCGGATTTAGGTATAAAAATAAAGAAATACATCAATGCAAAAACCAAATAACATGCAGAGAGGATGATGTAGGGTATTTTAACGGAATCCAGATTGATATCTACCACAGTTTTCACTGAACCGAACAGAAGCGTAGCGAGGAGCAGTGGTGCTATGGTATTGCCAAAAGAGTTAATACTTCCAGCCAGGAGCAATCTTCCAGCGCCCCCATTGGGTTCCCCCATCTGGACCAGTAATGGATTTGCTACTATTTGCTGCAAGGTAAACCCCAGCCCGATAATAAATAATCCCAATAAAAAAAGTGGATAACTGATAATAGCCGCTGCAGGAATCATGATTAAAGAGCCTGCTGCAGCCAGGCACAAACCGGTAATCATCCCTTTTTTTGCACCGAACCTGTTGATGATATCCCCACACTTTATAGAAAATAAAAAGTAGATCACGGATCCCAGAAAATAAGCCATGTAAAACGAAAGCTCAACTAATTGAGCCTGGAATTGACTGAGACGGAATGTGGTCTTAAATATGGGAATCAGCAGTGCATTGCCCGCAGCCGCAAACCCCCAAAAAAAATAGACCAATATTGTTAAGTATACCGCTTTTGCACTTTTTCTATTACTACCTGCAATTGTTACTTCTGCCATAAAAAAGAATTACAATACTGGCAAATCTAGCTTCTGTCGGGATTTGAAAAGAATACTATAATACTATGATATTATATCGTACTTTAAATATCGGTTTCAATCATTTCCAAATCTCGCACATCTTGAAGGTCATTTTAAGGTATCTGTTACTATTTTACCTTTTTTTAATCGCGCCTGGGGTTTTCCCTGTATACTTCTTGATTACCGAACTGAAATATTGCGGAGAAGAGAAATTAAGTTCATAAGCCAAATGGCTAAGTGGAGTTTTTGGGTTCTCAGCGAGTTTGATTAAAGCATATTCTACTTTTTTCCGCTGAATATAATCACCAGGAGTGTAGCCTGTCAATTCCTTAAAAAGACTTTTAAAACGTGATTCGGATAAATTTACCAAATCTGCTATTCGCTCGATAGAAATGTTTTCCCTTACGTTATCATCAATATAATTCAGAATTTTGTTTAATCTGCTATGGTCGGTATCCTTCTTTTCGTGAGTAATGCTGTCTAAAACCGATAATAATAATGATTCAGCGATTACCTGCAACCTTATTTTCTTGATCTGAAGGTTTTCTTCACGCTCAAAAGCAGTAAATAGTTCCTCTAATTTTTTCTTTACTTCTTTATCAGACCGGAAATGCCTTATTTTTTTAGAGACAAGCAGGTTGCATAAATCAACCAATTTACTGGGTGATGGATCTTCTAATTTGATGATAATCCAATAGAGACAACCCTTTTCCTCAGCATGTCCACCGGATCCATGTACCTCATTTGGAAAATGAAGGAAAATATCTCCTCCTTTAACCAGATACTGTTCATTATTAACAGAAAAGTATTGGCTTCCTTTATCACAATAACAGATTTCAACCATATTTTCATGAACGTGATCTGTCAAATTTGGCTGGACGGTGTTATAATTATATCTTCCGAGTACCACAAGCTCTGAGAAGCCATAATTTCTAAAATCAATAATTTTCCGGTGAGTTGTTGATGTAACATCTACATAACCGTTCTGGACATTGTAAAATAAAAATGGTTCGGTTTTCATTATTATAATTTTGCACAATCGTGTTAATACATATAATCATATTTCATAAATATATCAATTTATTCCCAGGCCGGAGATTTCGTTAAAGTGACATTTTAAACATCGATCCAAATATATCCCATCCGGCCGAATCAGGCCCGTTCATTTTTCACGCCGCCTCCAATACCTTTGATCCGCCAATTCTTCCCAAAAACACTCCAATGACGATTAGTCAATAATAACTATATTTTTTAAAGTCCATTATACCGTTTCGGTTTCTCCAGGCAAAATGATCATTGAATCGAGTCCTCATTTCCAAAAACCTAAAACCGTTTAAAATTGAACCTCCAGAAGAAAAATGGATAAAAGGTGAAATGGAGCTGGAGACCTACAAAAAACTACATCTCAAACACAAAAGCAATCAGACAACCTGGAAATTGTTAAAGGAAGGCTAAACACCAAACAAACGGAAGCTTACGAAATACTCAATAAACAATTAAATGTTCTCAAAAGCACAACCCATAAATAATTAATCAACTTATAATGAGATGCTTACGGATTAAACTGCAGACAAAAAAGGGAAGATTGTTAAATCCTCCCTTTAAGTGCACTTCTGGGGACTACAGTTGAACAATTGATTCCTTTACTAACCTTGTTCAACGTGGTGGAAACTAGGTTAAAATAGTGTGTTTTCACTATCGAAAATGCGGATTTAATAAAATCTCTCACAAATTAGAAAACTAAAAAAGGATTTTTTTGAGGTCGAATTTGTAAAAAAAACAGGCTCGAAAATGCAAAAAAAACAAAAAGTGGGATTTAATTCGAACCTCATTTTTTATGCCATCGAGGCACTTTTTAGACCAAAATAGATTATGGTCTAAATCAATTTAAAAAAATTCTAATAGAGAGGGAAAATCGCACATCGGCCAATCACCTTCCTGACAAACCGCTCAAGGCCATTTCTACCAAATCCAGCGGCTGCTTGCCAGAAATATGTTCAGGATATTTCCGACTGTGATGGAGCAATAGATTTCAGAAATTTATTTGAAAGGATTAGCCTCAATTAGGATTATCTCTGCTGACACTAGATGGAGAAAAACCTTTAAGAGCGCTAAAAGCTAAGAAACATTAATAAAAATTAAATACGGAATAGTTTACAACTTTCATTTTAGGCACATCAAAAGACTGAAATACTTACTATTAGGTATTTTATTACACAACTAATAGTTGTATTTTTATAAGTAACCAGACCTCTAAATTAAACTCATCATGTCAGTAAATCTAAAAAGCGCAACAGGCCGTATTCTATTCCCATCCTTGCTTTTGTTCTTGTGCATCATATCAGCCTGCACCCCAAAAGTCTATACAAGCCGCTATTACTATAACTTTAAGAACAAAGAATTGTACCAAGACAGTACCGAAAAGAAAGTAGAACAGACACCCATAAAACACCCTGCCGGACGTGATGTGCGAATAAAGGTAACCGACTTTAATCCCTTAAGAACAGAAATAAGCATCAATGATAGTTCAAGTAGATACTTCCTCTCCGATACCGGAAAACTTGCCAAGATGCTAGTTCCAAAAATCGGTAGCCTTCCGGTTACAACAAAAAAGGCCGATTCTGGGAAAGTAGCGATAGCGCCAGATAAACAACAGGGCCCAACCGGTTGCCAAAAACTAGAGTCAGCAATAACAACATTTAACTCAGATAAAGATGCAGTGGTCAAGGTAATGGAAAAACTCGCTGGAATGGTTTCTAGAATTGATCAGATAAGATACAGCTACGATAACCTACTTAGAGAAGAAGCCATACACCCCTCAATTGTCAAAAAAGACCTACAAGAGACATTCTTGATAAACTACAATGCCTATTTAGCAATAAATAATCTTGATCAATTAAACACCGATCCTTCCAAAGTCAGCGTAGCAGATATTGAACAATCCCTCAACAACGTTTATAAACTGATCTCATCAGAAAAAATTACAATCGGTGAAAAATCAGCCGCAGCCCTTGACACAAAAAAATGTGCCGACAAATACACATTGCTTGTAAAAAACATTGCCGAGGCAAAAATAAAAATTGCTGATTTCAAAAAGAACTACGAGGAAAAAACCTACCCAGAGCTAAAAAAAATCTTAGCAACCTACTATTCATTACAATATTATCTGCGCAACGAACCAGCCTTTGTAAGTAAGGCCGTTTTGATAGAAAACGATGAACATAACATCAAAATCAACATCAAAAATACAGGACAGACAAATTTCTATAACTACGATATCATTCGCGTTCAACCTTCTCATGGACTAAAAATCGATGTTGCCGGCGGGTTTTTCATCAGTGGTTTAAGCGATGAACAATACATCAGAAAAAGCAAAGATTCCATTATCACTAAAAGTTACGTATCAAATGGTAAAATTAGGGACACTACTGTGAACCAAAACTTTAACGGATTCTTCAAACAAGATCAGACCCCAATCTCCCTTGGAGGAAGTATTTATCTTCATGTGCATTCTCAGAATAGCACTTTTGTAAACTGGGGTGCTTCACTTGGATTCGGCGCACTCTTCAACGACCAGGCCAGACTTGTTTTTTCAGCAGGGCCAACACTTTTACTAGGAAAAAAACAAAGATTTACCATCAATCCAGGGGTTTCATTTGCGCAGGTTGACAGACTTTCCAAACCTTATGCTGAAGGTCAATGGTATACTGAGGTGATAGACAACGTCCCTACCTACAAAGCATGGAAGGCAAACTGGAGTTTAGGTTTCTCATGGAATTTATAACAATTTGTTATGAAAAACACCAAATTAATATCATTGAGCCTGTTATTGTGCCTGGTGATCCATAGCTGCAAAAGCAAAAAATCACAGGAAAAGCAGAAGGCTTTGATCATATGTACGGAAATGCCACTAAAGCCAGATTCTACCACTAATGGCTTAACCGGTGGGGTAATGAGCAGTAAAAAATGGGAATGGAAACCAGGCTCAGCAAGAGAAATACGGTTGTGCTTTCTGGATGGAGATGAACTGCTAATCCAAAAAGTAATGGCCAAGGCTAAAATGTGGGAACCCCTTGCAAAAATTAAGTTCCACCAAGTTAACTTTATGGATAAGCCAGATGTTAAAATCTCTTTTCTTGGAGAGGGGAGCTGGTCTCGAATCGGAACAGATGCCAGAGGAGAAGATATTTCGATGAACTTGGGGTGGTTGACTGATACCAGCACAGACCAGGAATTTTCAAGAGTCGTATTACACGAATTTGGACATGTCCTGGGGTTTGTACACGAACACAGCTTGACACAAGGTAACCCTATTATATGGGACAAAAAAAAAGTAAAAGAATACTATCAAAAAAAAGCTCCATTTTGGAGCGACCAAGAAGTTGAAGATAATATTTTTAAGCGATATGAAAATGAGAGTCTAAATGGTGGGGAGTACGATGCGCAATCAATCATGATCTACGGCATACCAGCCAGCCTTCTAAAGAGTAAAAAGGAAATCAAATGGAACTATCAAATTTCAATCAATGATAAAAAGACCCTTTTCAACGCTTACCTATAGCAGCTTTTTTATTAAAGTACTATTTGCTATTGCTTTAATATTTACCAGCTGCAAATCAGCGCAAAAGCAGGACAAAGATTTTATCTATCTCAAATCTGGAAACTTTTGTTCAGCAGGTCCGGTCGATAAACTGGTGGGCATCAAATTATTCCGTCACCCTCCCAGCCCAAAGGCAAAAGCAGCTATACAAGATGTACTTGGGTTTTCTGGTGTTCCTGCAAATATAGAAATCTACGAAGGAAATGTTGGTAAT
>NNBT01003078.1_pt1 | contig 24623 bp, 28 predicted proteins | sample 1173831 | NCBI WGS metagenome assembly NNBT01 (sample SAMN07173936, study PRJNA388173) | plant metagenome | isolation source: symbiotic tissue sample KVJ10 | place: Norway: Troms, Kvaloya island | reverse complement strand
GCCTGTCCCCTACCGTTGAGGGGAGAGGCAGCATGCCCAAAGCCTATTGGATTGCGCAAGTCGTCGTGTCCAATCCCGACCAGTACAAGCTTTACGCCGAAAGCGCGCCCGTGGCGTTCAAGAAATACGGCGCCAATATCCTGGCGCGTGGCGGGCGATCCGGCCAGATGGAGGGCGAGGGGCGTCCGCGCAATGTGGTGATCGAATTCCCGTCCTATGAGGATGCGGTCGCCTGCTACAATTCGCCCGAATATCAGTCCGCCAAGGCCAAGCGCCAGGGCGCCGGGTCGGCCAATATCGTCATCGTCGAGGGCGTGTGATGGCCGGCGCCGCCAAGGGCTACTGGATGGTGCGCGTCACGGTGAAGGACCCCCTGCGCTACAAGGACTATGTCGCCGCCAACAAGATGCCGCTCGAGACCTATGGCGCCAAGTTCCTGGTGCGCGGCGGCGCCTATGAGGTGGTCAAGGGCGCCTCGCGCGAGCGCCATGTGATCATCGAATTTCCGTCGCTCGAAGCCGCCAAGGCCTGCTTCCACTCGCCCGAATATCAGGCGGCGCTGAAGATCTTCGAGACCTGTGCCGAGAGCGACGTCGTCATCGTCGAGGGAGTGTCATGAAGATCGCCATTGCCGGAGCGGCCGGCCGCATGGGCCGCGTTCTCACCCGTATCGTGCATGAGACGGAAGGTCTCGAGGTCGCGGGCGGCATCGAACCGAAAGGCTCGAGCGCCGTCGGCGCCGATATGGGCGAGCTGGCGGGCGTCGGCCCGCTCGGCGTCAAGATCACCGACGAGCCCTTGCCGCTGTTCACGAAGATCGAAGGCCTCATCGACTTCACCGTCCCCAAGGCGACGCTGACGCTGGCCGAGCTCTCGGCGCAAGCGCGCATCGTCCATGTCATCGGCACCACCGGCATCGACAAGGACGGCGACGACAAGATCAAGGCGGCGGCCCGCCATGCCCGCATCGTGAAGTCGGGCAATATGAGCTTAGGGGTGAATCTCTTGGCCGCTCTGGTGCGCAAGGTGGCGGCGACCTTGGGGCCCGATTTCGACATCGAGGTCCTCGAAATGCATCACAAGCACAAGATCGACGCGCCGTCGGGCACCGCCTTGCTGCTCGGCCAGGCGGCGGCGGAAGGCCGTAAGCTCGATCTCGCGAAATCGTCGGTGCGCGCGCGCGACGGTCACACCGGCGCCCGTCCCGAAGGCCATATCGGCTTCGCCACCTTGCGCGGCGGCAGCGTCGTCGGCGAGCACACGGTGATGTTTGCCGGGCCCGACGAGCGCATCGAGCTCACCCACAAGGCGGCGAGCCGCGACCTCTTCGCGCGCGGCGCCGTGCGCGCCGCTTTGTGGGCGAAGGACAAGAAACCCGGCCTCTATTCGATGGCCGACGTATTGGGACTGGAGTAATCGATGGATCGCATATTGGTGCTTGTCCGCCACGGGCAGAGCGAGTGGAATCTGAAGAATCTGTTCACCGGCTGGAAGGATCCGGGCCTGACCGAGAAGGGCATCGCCGAGGCGAAGGCGGCGGGCGAGCGCTTGAAGCATAAGGGCCTCAAATTCGACATCGCTTATACGAGCGTGCTGACGCGCGCCCAGCACACGCTCGATCTGATGCTCGCCGAGCTCGGCCAGACGGGTTTGAAGACGGTCAAGGACCAGGCGCTCAATGAGCGCGACTATGGCGACTTGACCGGCCTCAACAAGGACGATGCGCGCAAGAAGTGGGGCGAGGAGCAGGTCCTGGTCTGGCGCCGCTCCTATGACGTGCCGCCGCCCGGCGGCGAGAGCCTCAAGGACACGCTGGCGCGCGCGCTGCCTTATTACATGAGGCACATCCAGCCCGAGGTGTTGTCGGGCAAGAGCGTTCTGGTGGCGGCGCATGGCAATTCATTGCGCGCTTTGATCATGGCCATCGAGGGCCTGACGCCGGAAGAAATCCTCAAGCGCGAGCTCGAGACCGGCGTGCCGGTCTTCTATCGCCTCAAAGCCGATTCACGGCCCGAGAAGATCGAAATCCTGAAAGCGTGATGGGCTGATCACGCTGCTTTGGCCGTTATTCCGGCTTCCCAGCCGAGAATGGCGCGCTTGCGGGTGAGGCCCCAGTGATAGCCGCACAGGCTGCCGGATTTGCTGAGCACGCGGTGGCAGGGCACCACGAAGGAGACCGGATTGCGGCCGACCGCGGCGCCGACCGCGCGCGCCGCATTCGGCTTGCCGATATGGGTGGCGACATCGGAATAGGTCGATCGCTTGCCGAGCGGAATGCGCAGCAGCGTCTCCCAGACGCGGATCTCGAAATCGCTGCCGATGAAGACGACGCGCAAGGGCTGGTCGCGCCGCCAGTTCTCCGGCTTGAAGATGCGGTCGGCATAAGGCTTGGTTCCGAGCCAGTCCTCGATATAGGCGGCTCCCGGCCAGCGCGACTGCATGTCGATGAGCGTGTCCTTCTCGGCGCCGTCATCGGCGAAAGCGAGGCCGGCGAGGCCCTGGTCGGTGATCATCACCAGCGCCCGCCCGAAGGGGCAGTCATGGAAGCCGAAGCGCAAGGCAAGGCCCTTGCCGCCGGCCTTGTAGAAGCCGGGCGTCATGCCTTCATGGGTGACGAAGAGATCATGCAGCCGGCCCGGCCCCGACAGGCCGACCTCATAGGCGGTGTCGAGGATCGAGGCGGATTCGCGCAGCAGGCCACGTGCATGGTCGAGCGTCACCGCCTGCAGGAAGGCCTTGGGCGACAGGCCGGCCCAGCGGGTGAACAGCCGCTGCAGATGGGTCGGGCTCAATTGCGCCTGCTCGGCGATTTCCTCGAGCGAGGGCTGCTCGCGCCATGTCTCGTGGATGAAGGCAAGCGTCTTCTTCACGATCTCATAGTCGCGGGCGGGGGTGGAGAGAGTTTCGATCTCGGTTGTCATGAGCCGAATCTAAGTAGCTCCGCGCCCCGAAACCACCCGATTCTTGCTGTCTCTAAGTGTTTCTAAATACGAGGTTTTATCAAGGCTCCGCGGAGGATTTCAGCAAATGCCTTGCGGTCGTGGGCGGCGAGGAACTGGCCGATCTCGGTGCGCCGGCCTTTGAAACGGAGGAACAGGCTGCCGATCAATTCGCGGTCATGGTCCTCTTCCAGCTCGACCTTGACCCAGGCGCGGGTGAAATGCAGCTCCTCGCGCTGCCGGTCATGATCGAAACGCTTGAGGATCAGCTCGTGATCCGTCACCTCGATCTGCTCCTCCTTCAGCGCATCGGCGTAATTCTTGCGGAAGGCCCACCAGACGAGCGCGACATCGAGGCCGAGGAAGGGGGCGATGGGCCAGGCGCCGAGCAGGTAGAAGGCGGTGCCGGCCGCGAAATTGAGGCCGATCAATACGCTCATCAAAATCAGAAAACCCTTCGGGCTCAGCGAACGATAGGGCCTGAGGGTCGCACGAAATGTCTGCGTAGAGGTCTGCTGCATGGCTTGATCTTAGGCGCCAACTGGGCTCAGGTCACCTGATCTCGAAGGGGGAATCATGGCGCCGCGCAGGCTCAAACCGGATCAGATCACGGAGATGTTCCGCCGTTTCCAGGCGGCCGACCCGGCGCCTGAGGGTGAGCTCGACTACGTCAATCCCTATACACTTCTCGTCGCCGTGGTGCTGTCGGCGCAGGCGACCGATGTCGGCGTCAACCGCGCCACCGGGCCTCTGTTCAAGTTGGTCGACACGCCGGAGAAGATGGTCGAGCTCGGCGAAGCGGAGCTGATCTCCTATATCCGCACCATCGGCCTCTTCCGCATGAAGGCCAAGAATGTGATCGCGTTGTCGCAGATCCTCATCGACAGATATGGCAGTGCGGTACCGCGCGACCGCGAGGCCCTCGAGGAACTGCCGGGGGTCGGCCGCAAGACCGCCAATGTCGTGCTCAATATCGCCTTCGGCGAGCCGACCATCGCCGTCGACACGCATCTCTTTCGGCTCGGCAACCGCACCGGGCTGGCGCCCGGCAAGACGCCGCTCGAGGTCGAGCTCAAGCTCGAAAAGGTCGTGCCGCCTGAATATAAGCGCCACGCCCATCACTGGCTCATCCTGCATGGCCGTTATGTGTGCAAGGCGCGCAAACCCGAATGCCCGCGCTGCCTCATCAACGATCTCTGCCTGTTCAAGGAGAAGACCGTTTCAGCCCTTTGAAGATGTGCACGAAGTAGCTGGTCGAGAACAGCGGCACGGTGAGATTGACGAAGGGAACGAGGGCGAACGCGGCCGGAACGAAGCCGGCGGCGAAAATCTGCGGCGTATTCTGCCGGCGTAATTCCTTGGCCTCTTCCACTGGCATATGGCGCATCGCCGCCATCTCGAAATATTCGCGGCTGATCAGATAGGCGTTGACGATCAGGAGCACGATCGCGCCGACGCCGAAGAGCAGCATCGGCAGCACCGCCAGATTGACCAGGAGAACGAGAAGGCCGAACTGTACGCCGAGCAGAATGGCTTTCGCGGTCGGCAACTCGCGGCCCGGCGTGTCATGAGGATAGTGCTTGCGTTCGACGAGGCCGGCGATGTGATCGAGATAGAGGCCGGCGAAGAGGGCGGTGACCGGCGGGATCATGAAAAAGGCGAGCACCGCCACACCGAGGCCGCCCACCACTTCGATGATGCTGTTGCCCCAGCCCCAGGGGGCGAGCTTCAGCATATTGAGCATGAACACCGTTCCGGCGATGACCGCGATGAGCAACAGGATGGCGAGACCGACCGCCTTGAACAGGACGGAGCGGAAATCCGGTGAAAGGACATCGCCAAGGGCGGTGAAGGCGGCTTTGATCATGGCGGCATAGATAATGGACGAGCGCCCCGGTTTGAAGGGCCGTTAAGGCCGTCACCAAGCCTTAAGTTGCGTACGCCTGCCTTATCGCTTAGTTTCAAGGCCAGATGTTGGCCGGGCGCTTCTTCGAATTGTGGCGCTGTGCGGAAGTGAGGGCGGAATTGACAAAACTGGCAAGCGGCGTGCTCCTGGCATGGAGTCTCACTTTCGGGGCGGCACATGCCCAGCAGCAGGCGGCGCCTCCGCCCGCCGTCGTGGTCGAGCCGGCGCGGATGGAGGTCATCGCCCAGCGGGTCGATTTCGTCGGCCGCATCGAAGCCATCGAAAAAGTGGAATTGCGCGCCCGGGTCACCGGCTTCCTGAAGCAGGTCGATTTCAAGGACGGCGACGACGTCAAAACCGGTCAGACCATGTTCGAGATCGAGCCCGATCCGTTCCAGGCGACGATCGACCAGCGTCAGGCGCAGCTCGCGGCGGCCAAGGCGGATGCGCAGAACGCCGAGCTCAATCTGCAGCGCGGCCTCGACCTGCTCAAATCCAAGACCATGCCCCAGTCGCAGGTCGATCAGCGCCAGGCGGATGCGTCCAAGGCGCAAGCCACGGTGCTGCAGATGGAAGCCGCCTTGCGCGAGGCCGAGATCCAGCTTTCCTATACGACGATCAAGGCGCCGATCGCCGGCCGCATCGGCCGCACCGCTTTCACGCAGGGCAATCTCGTCGAGCCGTCATCCGGCGTCCTGGCGACGATCGTGCGCGACGACGAGGTGCGGGCGCTGTTCAACGTCACCCAGCGCGAGATTCTCGACTACAAGAAAAGCGGTGGCGGCGAGGTGAATGTCAAATTGCGGCTTGCCGACGGCAGCTTCTATGACAAGCCGGGCAAGCTCGATTTCATCGACGTGGTGGTCGATCAGAAGACCGACAGCCAGCTGGTGCGCGCGGTGTTCGCCAATCCCGACCGCGTCCTCACCGACGGGCAGACGATCCGCGTCGTCCTCGAGCGCGCTCAGGAGGCGCCGTCGGTCACCGTGCCGCAGGCGGCGCTCGCCGCCGATCAGGCGGGTTCCTATGTCTTTGTCGTCGACTCCGCCAACAAGGTCGAGCAGCGCAGGGTCAAGACCGGCCAGCAACGTGATGGCCGCATCGCGATCGCGGAAGGGTTGAAGGACGGCGATCTCGTCATCGTCGAAGGTCTGCAGCGGGTGCGGGCGGGTATGGACGTCGCCCCGCAGCGCGCTGAAGCTTCCAACTAGGAGACGACGATGATCTCCTCGGTCTTCATCCACAGGCCACGGCTGGCCTTCGTCATTTCGATCGTCATCACCATCGCCGGCCTCATCTCCTACTACGCGCTGCCGGTCGCGCAATTCCCTGACATCGTGCCGCCGCAGGTGCAGGTATCGGGCGTCTATCCGGGCGCCGATGCCGCCGCCGTCGAGGCCTCCGTCGCCCAGGTCATCGAGCCCGCCGTCAATGGCGTCGACAAGATGATCTACATGAAGTCGACCTCGGGCGCCGACGGCACCTATGGCTTGAGTGTCAGCTTCGAAGTCGGCTCCGATCCCGATCTCAACGCCGTCAACGTGTCGAACCGCGTCAATCAGGTGCTCTCGCAGCTGCCGGCGGAAGTGCAGCGCAACGGCATCGTGGTGAAGAAGAAATCATCGGCGATGCTGCAGGTGATGAGTTTCTATTCGCCCAAGGGCTCGCGCGACGGCCTGTTCCTGTCGAACTATGTGACCATCAACATCCTCGACCGCCTGGCCCGCGTGCCGGGCGTCGGCGAGGTCATGCTGTTCGGCGCCAAGGACTATTCGATGCGCATCTGGCTCGACATGGACCGTCTGGCGAGCCTGGGGCTCACCTCGGCCGATGTCGTGACGGCGATCCAGCAGCAGAATGTCCAGGCGGCGGTCGGCCGTATCGGCGCGGCGCCGCTGGTCAAGGACACGGCGCTGCAGATCAATCTCAACGCCAAGGGCCGGCTCAGCGATCCCTCCGAATTCGAGAACATCGTCATCCGCGCCACGGAAAGCGGCGGCCTGGTGCGCGTCAAGGACGTGGCGCGCGTCGAGCTCGGCGCCAAGACGCTCGATTCCGATGCCAGCTTCAATGGCGGTCCGACCGCCGGCGTCGCCATCTACCAGGCGCCGGGCGCCAATGCGCTGGCGACTGCCGAAAATGTCCGCAAGACGCTCGAGACCCTGAAAGCGGATTTCCCCGACGACGTCGATTACGCCGTCGCCTACGACTCCACCGTCTTCGTCGAGAAGATGATGGAAAGCGTGATGCACACGCTGATCGAAGCCTTCGTGCTGGTGGCGCTGGTCGTTCTGGTCTTCCTCGGAAATTTCCGCGCCACGCTCATTCCGATCATCGCGGTGCCGGTCGCCCTCATCGGCACCATGGCGGTGCTCCTGGCCATGGGCTTCTCGCTCAACACCATCTCGCTTCTGGCGCTCGTGCTCGCCATCGGCATCGTCGTCGACGACGCGATCGTCGTCGTCGAGAATGTCGAGCATGTGCTCGAGGAGCATCCCGAGCTCACCCCGGCCGAGGCGACCGAAAAGGCCATGGGCCAGATCACCGGGCCGATCATCGCCATCACCTTGGTGCTGCTCTCGGTCTTCGTGCCCACCGCCTTCATTCCGGGCATCACCGGCCAGCTCTATCTGCAATTCGCCGTCGCCGTTTCGGTGTCGATGGTGATCTCGGCCATCAACGCGCTCACTTTGTCGCCGGCTTTGTGCTCGCTGCTCCTCAAGCATAGGGGCCCGCCGCGCGGCATCTTCAAGTTCTTCAACCGCGGCGTCGAAGGCGCCAAGGGCGGCTATGTGGCGATGGTCAGGCCGTTGGCGCGCCGCGCCATTCTGGCGCTTCTGCTGGTCGGCATCTTCGCCGGCGGCGCCGGCTGGCTCGCCAAGACGATCCCGACCGGCTTCCTGCCCGATGAAGACCAGGGCGCCTTCATGGGCGAGATCCAGCTGCCGGATTCGGCCTCGACCGAACGCACCGCCGCCGTCGTCAAGCGTGTCGAGGAATTGATCGCCAAGAAGCCCTGGGCGGAAGCCTATTTCACGGTGTCGGGCTACAGCATTCTCGATGGCCTGGCGCTGCCCAACAAGGCCTTCTTCGTCGTCCTGCTGAAGCCTTTCGAGGAGCGCAAGGCGCCCGACATGTCGGCTTTCGCGGCCATCGCGGAGTTGCGCCGCGACCTGCAATCGATCGCTGCCGCCAGCATCTTCCCGTTCAACCCGCCGCCGATCCAGGGCCTCGGCACCGGCTCCGGCTTTGAGTTCCAGCTGCAGAGCAATGCCGGGGCACCTCCCGCCGACATCGCTGCCGTGGCGCGGGGGCTGAGCATTGCCGCCAACCAGGATCCGCGCCTCGCCGGCGTCTTCACCACCTTCAGCGCGGCGACGCCGCAATTGACCGTCAAGGTCGACCGCGAGCGCGCCCAGACCTTGGGCGTGCCCATCGTCGAAATCTATAACGCCTTGCAGGTCGCGCTCGGCGGCACCTATGTGAACGACTTCAACCTGTTCGGACGCACCTGGCAGGTCAAGGTGCAAGCCGATGCGGCGAGCCGCATGACGCCCGACGACATCTATCTGGTCAGGGTGCGCAGCTCCTCGGGCGAGCTCGTGTCACTCAGGGCGCTTGCCGATGTCGAGCTCTCCTTCGCGCCCGCCGGCATGAGCCGCTACAACAACCTGCGCTCGGTCACCATCAATGGCGGGCCCGCGCCGGGCAAGTCCTCGGGCGAGGCGATCGCCGCCATGGAAGCGGTGGCTCAGGCAACGCTGCCGGTCGGTTATGGTTATGAATGGACGGGCACCGCGCTGCAGGAGAAGGAAGCCGGCGGCAAGACGGCCGGCATCCTGCTGCTCGCCGTGCTCTTCGCCTATCTCTTCCTCGTGGCGCTTTATGAAAGCTGGACCGTCCCCTTGGCGGTGATCATTTCGGTGGCGGCGGGTCTCCTCGGCGCCATGCTGGCGCTGAAATTCGCCGGCCTCGACAACAATGTCTATGCCCAGATCGGCATCGTCGTGCTGATCGCGCTTGCCGCCAAGAATGCGATTCTGATCGTCGAATTCGCCATGGAGCAGCGCCGCAAGGGTGTCGGCATCGCCGATGCCGCGATCGAAGGCGCCAATTTGCGTTTCCGCGCCGTGATGATGACGTCCTTCGCCTTCATCTTAGGGCTGGTGCCGCTGGTGATCGCCTCCGGTGCGGGCGCGGCGACCCAGCGCGCGGTGGGCACCGCCGTCTTCGGCGGCATGCTGGCAGCGAGTCTGCTCGGCATCTTCGTCATTCCGGGGCTTTATGTCCTCGCCCAGAGCGGCCGTGAATTCACCCATCGCCTCGTCGGGCGCGGCGGCAAGACCCCGCCCGCGCCGGTGGCCGAGGAAGCACCGCCGGCGCCCAAACCTGAAGCCTGAGGTCGAAAAGGGCCGACTTGCGGCGAAGGGGCCGATCCTGTAGGGGCTCGGCTTCCCGCCCATTCTCCCATAGGAAATCATGACCAAGCCGACTTTCGATGTCCTGACCATTGGCAATGCCATTGTCGATGTCTTCTCGCGCGTGGAGGAGAATTTCCTGACCCGTCACAATGTCACCAAGGGCATGATGCGGCTCGTCAATGAACAGGAATCGTCCGAGCTTTTCGACGACATGGGCCCCTCGACCCGGATCTCCGGCGGCTCGGGCGCCAATACGGCGGTCGGCGTCGCCTCGTTCGGCGGCTCGGTGGCTTTCATCGGCAAGGTCAAGGCCGACGAGCTCGGCCGCGTCTTCACCCATGACACCCGCTCGGCCGGCGTCCATTTCGACACCGCGCATGCCACTGCGGGGCCCGGGACGGCGAGCTCGCTGATCCTCATCACGCCCGATGGCGAGCGCACTATGAACACCTTCCTCGGCGCCTGCGTGCATCTGTCGCCCGGCGACATCGACGAGGCTGTCGTCGCCGCCGCCAAGGTGACCTATCTCGAAGGTTATCTGTGGGATCCGCCGCTCGCCAAGCAGGCCTTCAAGAAGGCGGCGCAGATCGCCCGCGCGGCGGGCCGCCTCGTCTCCATCACGCTGTCCGATTCCTTCTGCGTCGATCGTCATCGCGACAGCTTCCTCGAGTTGATCCGCAATGACATCGACATCGTTTTCGCCAATGAGAAGGAAATCACCTCGCTCTACCAGGTCGAGCATTTCGACGAGGCGTTGCAGCATGTGCGCAAGGATTGCGCCATCGCCGCCTTGACGCGTTCGGAAGCCGGCTGTGTCATCGTCAAGGGCGACGAGGTTCATGTCGTCGGTGCGCATCCGGTCGCGAAGGTGGTCGATGCGACGGGCGCCGGCGATCTCTTCGCCTCGGGTTTCCTTTATGGCTTCACCCGCGATCTGCCTCTGGTCCAATGCGCCAGGCTGGGCGCGCTGGCGGCCGCCGAGGTGATCTCGCATGTGGGCGCCCGCCCGGAGATCGCGCTCGCCGCGCATGCCAAGGCGAATGGGCTTTTATAGTTTCAGTCTTCGGCGCAAGGCCAGTTGGCCGGCATCGTAATCCCGGCCGGCAGTTTCGTCTGGGCGTCGCCGCAGGCCATGTCGATTTGCGCCTGAGTGAGGTCGACCGCCTGGCTGAGATCGGCCCCTTCGAAGCGTGTCCAATAGAGATAGGTGCGCTTGAAGGATGCGCCGGCGAGCGTGGCGTCCTTGAAATTGGCCCGCTGCAGCATGGCGCCAGCAAGATTGGCGCCGGAGAGATTGGCCTTGACGAAAGTGTTGCGCGAAAACTCGCCGTCGGAGAGGTCGGCGCCGGTGAGATCCGCGCCGTCGAAGCTCACGCGCAGGAATTCAGCTTTCACTAGACGCGCGGCCTTGAGGATGGCGCCCTGGAAGTCGGCGCGGCTCGACAGGCTCTTTTCGAGATTGGCGCCGGAGAGGTCGGCCTGTTTCAGCGAGGTGCGTACGAGCTCGCTGCGTTGCATATTCGCCTTGGCGAGACGCGCCGAGGTGAGACCGGTGCCGGACAGGAAGGCGCCTTCGAGATTGGCGCCGGTCAGGTCGCTGCCGTCGAGCTGCAAAAGCTGCTTGTTGCAATTGGACCAGTCGACCGCAGGCGCCGGTCCTTCCTTGCAGCCGGCATTGGCCGCCTGAATGAAAAGGCCGAGGAACAGAAGCGACAGGCCCGTCCTGCTCAGATATTTGCGCAACACCAGATCCTCCGCATCGATAACATCGCTCACGGCCGAATCGACCTGGAGCGATCATGACCTTCACACATGATTATACGCATGGAGCCGGCAAAGCTCCATGCGTTTCGATCACTGCGGGGGAGGCGGCCGCGTGTTAGCGGTCGGCATATTTCAGGTTGAGGCCGGCAATGCCCGCCGCCACATTGAGGCCTTTCTGGCCCTGAACGCTGACCGGTTGCAGCGCGATGGTCTTCTTGAAGCCGCCGACCAGCACATTGGCGCCGAGACCCACGCCGATGGTCGCTTCGGCGGAGGCGCCGCCATAGGAGCCCGCCAGCGCGCCGCGCTGGGTTTTGCCGCCGGCGAAGACCGCCCAGGTGATATAGCTCTTTTTGGTGAAGCCGATATCGATGCCGACCTTGGTGATCCGCCCGGTATAACGCTCGACCTTGCGGCCGGTCACCGAGACGAACTTGCATTTCATCGATTTGGACGAGCCCAGGATGAGGCCGACGCCGCCCGAGACGGTGCAATTGAGCGAGCCGATCTTGATGCCGCTCTTCGCCGAAGCGGGGGTGGCGGCGAGCAGTGCCATGGCCACGGCGGCGGCGCCCGCGGAAATCATCCATTTTTTCATGAGGTAGTCCCTTATCTTGAGTTTATTCCATTTACCAGAACGGTCTGGCGGCCCGCCGGTTCCCGGCCGGGGCTGAAAAGCCGCTAATACCTTGGCGGAATTGTGGAAGCCTCCGCCCCGGCATTTATGGTCATTTCTATCCAATTTCCGGCATTTCCGGCATGCCTCGTTCACTGCGGCCGCATGAATGTTTCGTCATGCGCAAAAGGTCAGTCAGCGGAAGAAAAATATCCGCAATCATGGAACAGGCCGTCTTGCCTTTGAGCGCCGGCTCCTGTAGGCCGCGATCCATCTTGAGAGGGCGCGTCTTAAGAGGAGCGGAATGCGCGGTGGCCTTGCGCCGTATGTGCGGAGGCTGACGCGATCCGAGGATCACCATGGCGGGCATCATCAGGTCTCTCAAGCGGGCCATTCTGGGCGAGCTGCTGCAGAAAACGGCGGTGCCGATCGATCACGGCAATGTTCGCCTGACGATGCGCCTCAAGCGCGACAGGATCACGCATGAAAGATATGTGGTGCTGGGTCTCGTCGCCGCCACCAACTACAAGCACGCCGAATTGACCCCGGACGAATTTCAGGATTTCCTCGAAGCGGTCAAGGCGATGCAGAAGGCCTTGCATATTCCCGACGTGCCGCCGCCGCTCAAGAGCTGAGGCTCTTCAGGCCGGCAGCAGGACGACGCTTTCCTGCTCATTGGGGTCGGTGCGCGCGATGAGCGCGCGGGCGACTTGCTGCGTCGGATTATAGGGCTGATGCGGCACGCCGGAGGGAATATAGATGAAGTCGCCGGCCTCGACGCGGTCGACATGCTCCAGCTTCTGCCCGTGCCGGAACTCGGCCGTGCCTTCGAGCATGTAGATCGCGGTCTCATGCGCTTCGTGATAATGCGGCTTGGCCTCGGCGCCCGGCGGCATGGCGAGAAGATGCAGGCAGATGCCCTTGGCGCCCGCCGATTCGGCCGAGATGCCGGAGAAATAATCGAGGCCTTGCTTGCCGTGGAAGCCTGCGCTGCGGTTGCGGCGGATGATCTTGCATGTGCTCATGCTCGTCATCTTAGGCGATGAAGCCATTCCCCTCAATCACATGGCGGTCGTCCGCGCGAAAATAAATGTCTCGTTCACGGCGGAATGCCGGAAGTTGAGCGAACGTATTCGCTCTTTCCCATGAGCCTATCGCCGTGTGAGCCGCACGCCGCGTCTGATCGCCAGTGCCAGCAATTGGAATGTCGTGAGTCGGTTGCCGTTCACCCAATAGAACGAGGCGCTGGTCGCGTCGCCGAGCACGATATAACCGCGCTTGCGCAGGCCCGCATAGGCGATGGCGACGGCAGGCCTCTTTCCGAGATGCAGGTCCCTTACGATTCGATCCATGATCCGCATGCTGAGTTTCGCATGCCGTTCCATAGAGCGCAGCTTTGCCAAAAGCTGTCAGGAACCCCCGGCGGGCGCCGATGTTGCCTAAAGGTTCTCAGGTGCTCTGTCGCCCGAAGCGGACGATGTCGAAGGCTTTCCGGATGGGCGCGCAACCAACTTCGTGGTGATATTGAAACAGAACGGTCATGCTGGTCAATGCGGTCGCGGCTGGTCCTGGGTCAGGCGCATGAGATCTTCGCGATACGACGCCAGTTGCTCGCGGAAGCGCTGCAAGGTCGATTCCGCATGTTTGGGCTGATATCCGATCGCCCGGGCGACGCGCACGAAATCGGTCAGATTGGCCTCGAGCTTCCTGGTCAGCTTGATCTTGTTCACGGTGACGAGAATGTCGGTTCGTCTGGTCATGCGAGGATAACGACATCGCGCCGCCAATGTTCCGCCAGGCCGGCCTCAGGCCGCCGGTTGCGCCAGGAGCGAGGAGCCCAGCAGCGGCTAGGGCGAGGAGGAGGGGCGAGGTAATCTCAACATGCATTTTCTCCGCACCCCCAGCCCATGATGCCTGCCAGCATCAGCAGGAAGCCAGCGGCCAGGGCGACGTTACTAAAATAGACGTGCTGGATGGAGGGGCTTTTCCACCGCTGCCAGGCGCCACCTGCGAGCACTATCGCCCCAATGACTGTCAGCATGATTCCCATGCGTCAATTCTGACAGAGGCCGGTAAGCCGTGGCAATGCCGCGACATGCCGATCCACACATATAGAGAAGTGCCAAGCACGCTCCCGGCCGCCGAACTAGGACGTGGACTAGGATGCGCAAATGTGGTCGCCTAAAAACGTTAGTAAAAACAAATGCTTGGATAGGGAATTTGGCGGAAGAGGAGGGATTCGAACCCTCGATACGCTTTCACGTATACACACTTTCCAGGCGTGCGCCTTAAACCACTCGGCCACCCTTCCGCAGGCGGCGGGCCATATATATCCCGCCGGACGGGCTTGCCGCCCGAATTCGGGGCGCACTATAGCCAGAGCGCGCCACGGTTCAAGCGTCTGTTGCGGGCAGCAGGCTGGCGGTCAATTCTCAGGGCCTATCGGCCCTTCCCATCCGTCATCCGGTTGGCCGGCGAGGGGCGTGTCGGTGGATTGCGGCCTGAATTGCCGGGTCCGTCGCGGTTTATTCGGCCTCTCATCCCAGGTTGCAAGATCCGGCAAAGATTTGCCCGGACTATCTGTGGGTTTTGCGCTGCGGCAAGTTCGTCTTAGCCCGGATCGACTGGTGATTGACCTTCCCGGATTCCCGCTCCATTTCAGCGAATACTTTGAGAATTGAAGTATATATTCGAGAAATCGAGCTGGAACAAAATATTTACCAAGTAAATACTAGAATAAATTATGATACTGAAATAGATATTCACATATATGAATGGCGTATTAAGTAAATTATTCAAATTTTAGATATTCCGGAAACCAGAGGCTAACCATTAATCTTAGAAGCTCCACTTTGATGGCCGCAAAGACGCCCGATTTACTACCCGTTAAAGGGTGGAGCCTAGGGTTGTCCTCGGTTCACGAGAACAGCCGTGCAAAACGCATCCTGACGTGAGCCGGTGCTGTTACAGAGAAGCAAACTGGAGAATCAGATGAACACTCTTATGCGTTTTGTGAAGGACGAATCCGGCGCGACCGCCATCGAATATGGCCTGATCGCTGCCGCCATCGGCCTCATGCTCGTCGCCGTGCTGCCCGCCCTGCGTACCGCCCTCAGCGGCGTGTATACGGGCCTCTCGACCGGCGTCGGCACCGTTTCGCCGTAATCGAATCTGCTGGCCACGCCAGCAGATACGTTACGACTCGGGGCCACTGGCATTGTCCGGTGGCCTCCAGTGCTCACCAAGACAGCCGCGGATCGCGCGGGCAAGAGTGAGCCAGCCGCAAGTCAAATGGAGAATCGGATGAACATGATTGCTCGCTTTCTGAAAGACGAATCCGGCGCGACCGCCATCGAATATGGCCTGATCGCTGCCGCCATCGGCCTTATGCTCGTCGCCGTGCTGCCGGCTCTGCGTGACGCCCTCAGCGGCGTGTATACGGGCCTCTCGACCGGCGTCGGCACCGTCAGCCCGTAACAGGCTGCGCCACGACAATCGAACGGAGCCGCTTCAACAGGGAGGCTCGAAGAACCGCCGGCGTCAGCCGGCGGTTTTTTCTTTGCGCCACAACCCTGCGCGGTAACGCCGTTTTTACGCCGGCCATGAAACTGTGAGCGACGCGAAGGCTCGGGTTTTCCCCGAAGCGGACCGGGCAAATGCCGAAAGGACACACGAAGCATGATGAGTTTTCTGGGCCAGATACTTCTTCCTTTCCTGGTGGTGGCCGCCGGCATCAGCGATCTCATGACGATGCGCATTCCCAACTGGTTGAATATCCTCATCGCCCTGGCCTTCTTTCCTCTGGCGTTCGCGACCGGCCTGCCGATGGAGGCGATGTTGTGGCACGGCCTCGCGGCTGGTGCCGTCCTGGTGGTTGGCTTCGGTCTCTTCTCGACCGGCTATATCGGCGGCGGCGACGCCAAGCTCCTGGCCGCGGCGGCGCTCTGGATCGGCTGGGCGCAACTCCCGCTGTTTCTCGTCTACACGGCGCTCGCCGGCGGCGTTCTGGCCGTCATCATGCAGGGCTGGCACATGTTTCGCGTCGAAGGCGAAGTGCACGAGATCGGCTGGGCCAAACGCCTCTTCGGCCGCAAGATCGACCTGCCCTATGGCATCGCCATTGCGGCGGGCGCCGTCCTGGCGTTTCCCGGCACCTGGTGGATGCCGTTGGCGTCATAAGTTTCAAAAGACAGCAAAAGCTTAACGGTAATTTGACCATTCATAGTGAATCCTAGGGATAAAGCGCGCCATCGTGATCGATGTGCGGGTGAGTGAGGTGTAAAATGAACAGGACGCGTCTTCTGGTCTTGGCCGTGGCATTCGGTTCCGCCGGCCTGGCCATCTATATGGCCCAAGGCCTCGTCGGCACGAAGACCGAAGTCCAGACTGTCGAAGTCAACAAGGTTGAAACCGTCGACGTCCTGGTCGCCACCAAGAATCTGCAAATGGGCGAGAAGCTGATCGGCGGCTCGATCGGCTGGCAGTCCTGGCCGAAGTCATCGGTCGCTGCGACCATGATCACCAACGAGGCGCAGCCCGACGCCCAGGCGAAATACGAGGCGGCGCGCGCCCGTGCCGAGATCTACGAAGGCGAGCCGATCATCGACAAGAAGCTCGTGATGCCGACCGAAAACGGCTTCATGTCGGCCATCCTGCCCAAGGGCATGCGGGCGATCTCGGTCCCGGTCTCCGCCGAAACCGGCGCCGGCGGCTTTATCCTTCCCAATGACCGCGTCGATGTGCTGGTGACCCGCAAGATCGACGACGGCACGAATCAGAAATCGGCGATCAGCGAAACCGTGCTCACCAATGTGCGCGTCCTCGCGATCGACCAGACCTTCCGGCCGAAGGGCGAGGAGGACAAGGAATTTGTGGTTGCCGACAAGACGGCGACGCTCGAGCTCGATCCGCGCCAGACCGAAGTGATCTCCATGGCGCAGGATGTCGGCCAGCTGTCGCTCACTTTGCGCTCGATCCGCGAGAATGACGGCGTTCCGCTCGCCGACATCGTTCCCAAGCTCAGCGACAAGTATGCGAACGGAACGGAAAGCAACGAGATGACCATCATCAGATATGGCATTCCGCGGCGTGTGACACTGAATTGAATGGTTGGGACATGGCAGGGATGAGGAACGATCAATTGGATACTGGCGGGTGCAGGGCGGCCATATTCGCCCGGAGACTGCTCGGCGGCCTTTTCCTGGCGACGGCTCTTTTGCTCGCCCCGTCATTGACGACGGTCGCGCCCGCTCATGCCGGTGATCTCGGCGTATCGGCCGCCGGCGGCGACGGCGGGCGCCTGGTACGCATCGGTCTCAACAAATCCATCGTCATCAAGCTGCCCGGCGAGGCGCGCGACGTGCTGGTCGGTAATCCCGACATCGTCGACGCCGTGGTGCGCACCAAGAACACCGCTTATCTCTTCGCCCGCGCCGTCGGCCAGACCAACATCTTCTTCTTCGACGCCAACGGCCAGCAGATCCTCGCCCTTGACCTCGAGGTGGCGCAGGACATGACGGCGCTGCAGAAGCTGATGCGCCGCACCGTCCCGGGATCGCGCGTCGTGGTCGACACGATCGGCGAGAATGTCGTCTTGAGCGGCACGGCGAAATCGCCGGCCGAGGCCAAGCTCGCTTACGACATAGCGGTCAGGTATACCGGGGACGAGAAGAAAGTGATCTCCAGCATCAACGTGCTCGGCAAGGAGCAGGTGATGCTGAAGGTGCGCGTCGCCGAAGTGCAGCGCAATATTCTGAAGCAGTTCGGGATCGATTCGACGGCGATATTCTCGATCGGCAAGTTCGGCATGAATCTCGCCAATATCAATCCGTTCCCGACCTTGCCCATCAGCCCTCTCGGCTTCTACCGGGGCGGGTTCTCGAGCGGTGGCGACGCCGTCGACGTCTTCGTTCGCGCGATGGAGCGCGATGGCTTGCTGCGCACCCTGGCGGAACCCACCTTGACCGCGGTCTCGGGCGAGGCGGCGAACTTCCTCGCCGGTGGCGAATTCCCCGTCCCGGTCGCGCAGGAAGACAACACAGTCACGATTGAATTCAAGAAGTTCGGCGTCGGCCTCGGCTTCACGCCGCTGGTCCTGTCGGAAGGGCGGATTTCACTCAAGATCAGCACCGAAGTCAGTGAAATCTCCAAGGACAACCAGATTGTCCTGGAAAAGATCACCATTCCGGGCCTGAGCGTCCGCCGGGCTGAGACGACCGTGGAATTGCCGAGCGGCGGCTCGATCGCGATGGCCGGCCTGATCAAGGACAGCGCGCGCGCCGACATCACCGGCACGCCGGGCCTCAAGGATCTGCCCATCCTGGGCGTCCTGTTCCGCAGCCGCGATTTCCAGCAGAATCAGACCGAGCTCGTCGTCATCGTGACGCCCTATATCGTCAATCCGGTGAACGAGCAGCAGCTCGCCATGCCGACCGACGGCCTGGTCAACGCCAGCGACATGCAAGGCATATTCTTCGGCCGCCTCAATCGCGTCTATGGCGCGGCGGGCAAGAAGCCGGACGGCGTCTATCACGGCAATGTCGGCTACATCGTCGAGTGATGCGGGAACAGAGAGAACAACGAACATGAAGATGCTGATCTCGGTTGATGGCTTGCTGAAGGTGCTGGCGCTTTCCGGCGTGGCGTTGCTCGCCGTCGGCTGCAAGAAGGACGGCCCGACGCTCGATGATCTCTATGAGCCGCAGGCGCCATATTACCAGCGCCATCCGATCATTGTGACCAAGTCGGGTGCGCATGCCAGGGAATGCGGCAACTTCCCGAAGGATCTGACCCGGACCCAGCAGAACGATCAATATGCGAATTTCGGCTGCTTCCAGCAGAACAACATCGCCGCGATGGTCGCCAACCCGGAGGACCTGATCAGGCCGCGGCTGCAGACGCCGTCCGATCCGATGCGCCGCTCCAAGGTCATCGACAACTACCGCACCGGAGAGGCGACATCGGCGGCGACCGAAGAGCAGCAGGAGAAGTCCAAGATCTCCGACGTCGCCAAGTGACGGACAAGGATGCTTAAGACATGAACCACGCCGTTGTGAATTCCGAGTATGACGCTCATCTGGCCCCTCCGGTCGTGGCATTGGTGCCCCACATCAATATCCGCGCCTTCTGCGAGGATCAGCGGACGATCCAGGCCGTCCAGGCCGCCGCCGCCGACCGGCGCATGGCGCGCGCCCATGTCCAGATGCATATGGGCGGTATCGGCGCCGCCGTTCAGACCTTCCAGAGTGAACTGACCCCCAATGTCCTGATCGTCGAAACCGCCGGCAACCGCGACATGGTTCTGGCGGAGCTGAGCCAGCTGGCCCATGTTTGCGGACCGGAAACCAAGGTCATCGTCATCGGTCACCTGAACGACGTGCTGCTCTATCGCGAGCTGATGCGGCAGGGCGTGAGCGAGTACATGGTGGCGCCGGTGCATCAGCTGCAGCTGATCGAAACGATCGCCGCCCTCTTCCATGACCCCAATGCGAAGCCGCTCGGCCGCATCTTCGCTTTTGTCGGCTCGAAAGGCGGCGTCGGATCGAGTACGCTTGCCCATAATGTCGGCTGGTATCTGTCGCGCCATCTCGATACCGACACCGTCATCACTGATTTCGATCTCGCCTTCGGCACCGCCGGGCTCAACTTCAATCAGGAAACCTCGCAGGGCATTGCCGACGCGCTCGGCCAGCCGGATCGCGTCGACCAGACCCTGCTCGACCGGCTTCTGACGAAATGTGGTGACAAGCTGAGCCTGCTCGCCTCGCCCGGCGCCATCGATCGCGACGTGCCGATCGACGCTTCCTCGGTCGAGGTCATTCTCAACACGGTCCGCCACAGCGTGCCCTGCGTCATCGTCGACGTGCCGAATATGTGGGCGCCGTGGATCAAGCACACGCTGCTGCATGCCGACGAGGTGGTCATCACCGCGACACCTGAGCTGGCGAGCCTGCGCAACACCAAGAACATGGTCGACCTGCTCAAGCAGGCGCGTCCGAACGACCGGCCGCCGCGCCTGGTGATGAACCAGATCGGCATTCCCAAGCGGCCGGAAATACCGGTCGCCGATTTTGCCAAGGCGATCGGCGTCGAGCCGGCCCTGACCATCGCCTATGACGCGCAGACTTTCGGCACCGCGGCGAGCAACGGCCAGATGCTGGCCGAGGTCTCGGCCAAGGCCAAGGCGACCGATGCGGTCGCGAGCCTGGCGCAGACGCTCATCGGCCAGGAAAAACCGGTCAAACCGGCCAAATTCTCGCTGCCCTTTGCCGGCATGCTGTCGAGGAAGAAGTGATGTTCGGGAAGCGCGGCGATCAACCCCAAGTCCCGCAAGGCGGGATGCGGCCGCCGCATCCGGCCAACGGGCAGTTCACCCAAGCCGGTGCGCCCTATCCGCCCATGCCGGACCTGAAGGTCCAGCCTGGCGCCGTGCCGCCGCCCCAGGCGCCGCGCGCCGCGCCGCCGCCTCAGGCGCCGCGCACCAGCCTGCCGCAGACCATCGCGCCGGCGGCGTCGAAGCCGCTTGCCGGGGCTCCGCCGCGCCGGTCGGACAACTACTACGACATCAAGTCGACGATCTTCAACGCGCTCATTGACGCCATCGACCTGACTCAGCTCAGCCAGCTCGATCGCGAAGGGGCGCGCGACGAGATCCGTGACATCGTCAACGAGATCATCACGCTCAAGGACGTGGCGATGTCGATTGCCGAGCAGGAGGACCTGCTCGAGGACATCTGCAACGACGTGCTGGGTTATGGTCCCTTGGAGCCTCTCCTGGCGCGCGACGACATCGCCGACGTCATGGTCAACGGCGCCAATACCTGCTTCATCGAAGTCGGCGGCAAGATGGAGAAGACCGGCGTCCGCTTCCGCGACAACGCCCAGCTCCTCAATATCTGCCAGCGCATCGTGAGCCAGGTCGGCCGCCGTGTCGACGAGGCCTCGCCGATCTGCGACGCGCGCCTCGCCGACGGCTCGCGCGTCAATGTGATCGTGCCGCCGCTCGCCATCGATGGCCCGACCCTCACCATCCGCAAGTTCAAGAAGGATCGGCTCAAGCTTCCCGACCTGGTGAAATTCGGCACCATCACGCCGGAAGGGGCGACGATCCTCGAGATCATCGGCCGGGTGCGCTGCAATGTGCTGATCTCCGGCGGCACCGGCTCCGGCAAGACCACGTTGCTCAACTGCCTCACCGGCTATATCGACCAGGATGAGCGGGTCATCACCTGCGAGGACGCCGCCGAGCTCCAGCTCCAGCAGCCGCACGTCGTCCGCCTCGAGACCCGCCCGCCCAATCTCGAGGGCGAGGGCGAGGTGACGATGCGCGATCTCGTCAAGAACTGCCTGCGCATGCGGCCCGAGCGGATCATCGTGGGCGAGGTGCGCGGACCCGAGGCCTTCGACCTCCTGCAGGCGATGAACACCGGCCATGACGGCTCGATGGGGACGCTGCACTCCAACAGCCCGCGCGAGGCCATTTCGCGTCTCGAATCGATGATCACCATGGGTGGCTTCGCTTTGCCGTCCAAGACGATCAAGGAGATGATCGTCGGCTCGATCGACGTCATCATCCAGGCTTCTCGCCTGCGCGACGGCTCGCGCCGCATCACCCATGTCACCGAGGTCGTCGGCATGGAAGGTGAGGTGATCATCACCCAGGATCTCTTCGTCTATGAGATCGTCGGCGAGGATGCGCAAGGCCGCATCATGGGCCGGCATCGTTCGACCGGCATCGCCCGGCCGCATTTCTGGGATCGAGCCCGCTACTACAATGAAGAGAAGCGGCTGGCCGACGCGCTGGAGCGCGCCGAGTCGCGCAATGAAGGCCAGATCTAGTTACGGAGCCGGCGTTAGGGAGGGCGTTGATGGAGTTGCCTGAGGGTCTGCAGCAAATGGGCTTCCTCGCTCTGGTGGCGCTCGCCGTCGGCGGGCTGCTGCTGGCCGTCCTGTTTCCCTATTTCTCCGGCGCCAAGCAGACCGAGAAGCGCGTCAAGTCGATAACGGCCGATGCCAAGGCACCGGCGCGGCAGGGCTTGCGCGCCCGCCTGATGGCCGAAGATCCGAAGGATACCCGCCGCAAACAGCTCCAGGAATCGCTGCAACAGCTGGAGATGCGCGAGCGCCAGCGCCGCCAGAAACTGACTTTGCGCGTCATGCTCGAGCAGGCCGGGCTCCAGGCCACGCCGCGGTTCTTCTATCTGCTTTCCCTGATCGTCGGGGCGCTCTTCGGCTTCGGCACGCTGATCGCCGGTGTGCCATGGTATGTGGCGCTCATCGCCGCCATCGCCGGCGGGCTCGGGCTTCCCCGCTGGGTGCTGAAATTCCTGGTCAGGCGCCGCCAGCAGATCTTCCTCAACGACTTCGCCGATGCCATCGACATCATGGTGCGCGGCCTCAAGTCCGGCCTGCCGATCAATGATGCCATGAAGGTCATCGCCGGCGAGACGCCGCCGCCCGTCGGTCCCGAATTCCTCGAGATCGTCGAGGGTCAGCGGGTCGGCATTTCCATCGATCAGGGCATCGAGCGCATGTATGAGCGCATGCCGCTGGCGGAAGTGAATTTCCTCGGCATCGTCATGAACATCCAGTCGAAGACCGGCGGCAACCTCGCCGAGGCCTTGAACAATCTGTCGAAGGTCCTGCGCGACCGCAAGAAGATGAAGGGCAAGATCAAGGCGATGAGCCAGGAGGCCAAGGCCTCGGCGGCGATCATCGGCTCACTGCCGTTCTGCATCATGGGCGCGCTGACCGTCCTCAACCCGGCCTATCTGAATCCGCTCTGGGAAACGACCATGGGCAATTTCCTGGTCATCGGTTCCGGTTTCTGGATGCTGATGGGTGTGCTGATCATGCGCAAGATGATCAATTTCGATTTCTGACGAAGGGCTGTTGTCATGGATCTCGAATATTTCATGAAGCCCGAGGGTCTGATCACCCTTCTCGTCGGCCTCTCCGCCTTTGCGACCATTCTGACCATCGCCGCGCCTCTGCTACAGGGCGATCAGATGAAGTCGCGCATGAAGAACATCGCCACGGAGCGCGAGCGTCTGCGCGCCGCGCATCGCGCCTCGCTTGCCGATACCGGACGCCTGCGTGACCGCGCCAAGCCCGGCCTGGTTACTCAGCTCGTCGAGAGTCTCAATCTGAGAAAGGTCTTCGAAGCCGAAACCTCTCGCGACACCTTGCGCCAGGCCGGCTATCGCAGCGACAATCACCTGGTCTATTTCCTTGCCGCGCGCGCGATCGTGCCGGTCGTGCTGGCAACGATCTTCTTTGTTTATTCAGTGCAGGTCTTCGGCGACAGCATTCCCTCGAATATGCGTTTCGCCGCCATGGCCATCGGTCTGGTCGGCGGCTTTTATCTGCCGAGCCTCTATATCAGGAACAAGATCAGCCGGCGTCAGCTGTCGATCAAGCGGGCGTGGTCGGATGCGTTGGACCTGCTGCTGATCTGCGTCGAATCGGGCATGTCCATCGAAGCCGCCTTGCAGCGCGTGTCGCGCGAGATCGGCAGCCAATCGGTGCCGCTGGCCGAAGAGCTGACCTTGACCTGCGCCGAGCTGTCCTATCTGCCCGACCGCCGCAAGGCCTTCGAAAATCTGGGCAAACGCACCGGGCTGCCGATCGTCAGATCGGTCGTCACCAGCCTCATCCAGTCGGAGCGCTACGGCACGCCGCTCGGCCAGGCCTTGCGTGTTCTGGCCCAGGAGAACCGCGATATGCGTATGGCCGAGGCTGAGAAGAAGGCCGCTGCCTTGCCGCCGAAGCTCACCGTGCCGATGATCCTGTTCTTCCTGCCGGTGATCTTTGTCGTGATTCTTGGCCCGTCGATGATCCTGGTGCTCGCGGCCAATAAATAGCCGATCAGCAAGATGGACTTTGGCTGGACGGCCGGGTGATCAGCCCGCCGGCTTGTCGGTGAGCTGCTGCCAGGTATTGGGCTGCGCCAGCATCTTCTGCAGATAGGCCATGTTCTCCTCGACCTGCTCGGCGGGGAGATCGGCGCTGGCGATCTGACGCGCCTCGTCGAAGCGGCCCTGCAGGCCGACGACAAGCGCCAGATTTTGCCGCAGTCGCGGTTCCTTCTGGCCTGCCGGCGAGGCGGAGGCGTCTTTCAGGACCGACTCGGCCTGTTTGAGATTGCCCTCGAGGGCATAGGACATTCCGAGATTGTTGAGCACCGCCGCGTTGCCGGGCGAAAGCTTGAGGGCGCGCTGATAGTAGTCGCGCGCTTGTACATATTTGCCTTGCTGGTCGAGCGTCGATCCGAGCGTCGAGTAGGTCTTCCAATCGCTGCTGCCGGCCTCGATCGCCTTGCTGAGCACCATTTGCGCCTGGTCGCCTTGTCCGGCCTGGGCGAGCCCTCTGCCATAGAGGGTCAGCAGCTTCTGGTCATTGGGATGATACTGCGCGAGCGTGCCGAGGACCTGCAAGTGCTGATCATTCTGGCCGAGCTTCTTCAACTGATCGGCATAAGCAAGGCCAAGCTGCAGATTCTTGGGATCGGCTTGCCAGCGCTCGCCGAGCTTGGCGACTTCCTTGATGGAGACCGGTGACGTGCTGCCGGTGGTGAGCGGATCGGCGCCGTCGAGCCCGTCCTTGTTCTGGCAGGCGCCGAGCGTCAAAGCGGAGCTGACGAGGAGGGCTGCGAGACCGATACGCCGCAGATGAGAGGATCGTGAGGGACCCGGCATTCGCCATACTCCAATATTAGAGCCCTTCCCGCTTTGATCGAATCGTCCCGATTCGATCAAAGCGGGTAAAAGGGCTCGAAAACATATTCGTTGGAGCGCTTCCTTATCGCCAAAGTCGAGCAACTTTGGCGGGAAGCGCTCGAGACTGCGGCGATCGGGGAAGCTCCGGTATCCGCGCTTGCCCTTCCATTGTCGGAAACAGACCTCAATAAACCATTAACCATAAGCGGGCTTTGGTTTAGAAGAACCCGCCACCCAAGCTCGCCAAGGACATTCCATGCC
>NNBT01000061.1_pt1 | contig 24695 bp, 22 predicted proteins | sample 1173831 | NCBI WGS metagenome assembly NNBT01 (sample SAMN07173936, study PRJNA388173) | plant metagenome | isolation source: symbiotic tissue sample KVJ10 | place: Norway: Troms, Kvaloya island | reverse complement strand
GTGGATAAATTTGATGCGATTTTACCACCTGGACAAGGTTCAATTTTAGCGATCGGGGCATCTCGTCCGCAAGTGGTAGCAACACCCGATGGTTTATTTGGCGTGCGGCAACAAATGCAAGTAAATATTACTTCTGACCACCGGATTATTTACGGTGCCCATGCTGCGGCGTTCTTGCAAGATTTAGCGAAATTGATTGAGACAAATCCTCAATCTTTGACACTGTAGTTTTGAAAAGATACCAAATTTAAATGTTAGCGCTATCAGCGAATATTACTTTTTCGTAGAGTAGCGCTAACAACAAACAATACTTAAACTAAATTTTTGATGGACAAACTATGTAGCGATATCAAGTCTCTACATGAATTTATGTTCAAACTGATATCAAAGTGACATACGACAACACCCTGAAATATCTGGTTGAGCAGTATCCAGAAGATTTTATCCGCTATTTACTCGCATCTGAGGCAACGGATATCCAGATTCTCAAAACAGAATTAAATCAAGAACCAATCCGTGCCGATTCTGTAACTTTTTTGCAAACTGCCAATCAAATACTGCATTTAGAGTTTCAAACCTTACCAGCATCCACTCCACCCTTGCCACTACGAATGTTGGATTATTGGGTGCGACTATATCGACAATACAATTGCGATATCGAGCAGATAGTAATTTTTCTTAAACCCACAAATTCAGAAGCTGTATTTGTAGATCAATTTACTGCCCGCAATACTAGCCACCGTTACCGCATCATCCGAATTTGGGAACAAGATCCAGAACCATTATTGTTATCTCCTGGTTTATTACCTCTGGCAACTTTGGCGCGAACAGATTCTCCTCAAAGGTTACTTCAACAGGTAGCAGTTCAGGTGAGTATGATTGAAGAAGAAGCCACCAAGCAGAGTATCTCGGTATGTACCCAACTTCTAGCAGGGTTGGTATTCGAGCCAGAACTAATTCGTCAGTTTTTGAGGAGAGAAGATATGAGAGAATCTGCCATTTATCAAGAAATTCTTGAAGAAGGACTGCAAGAAGGTAGACAACGAGGCATTGAACAAGGTCTTGAACAAGGTCTTGAACAAGGTCTTGAACAAGGTCTTGAACAAGGTCTTGAACAAGGAAGGCAATCAGAACTGAGGTTAGTGATGCGTCTATTAACCCGTCGGCTTGGTTCAATTAATTCTCAGTTACAATCTCGGTTGCAAGAGTTATCCTTGGCTCAGTTAGAAAACTTGGGTGAAGTATTACTAGATTTCGCCAGTGAGGCTGATTTGATGAATTGGCTTAATACAATAGAAAGTTAGAGTTTGCTTTAAACCTTTCGACCAGTTACAAAAAAAGTCAGATTTTCATACCAAGCTCCTTCCTCGGTTGCTTATGCTTGCATTTTTTGACGATACTCTGCTTTTAATTTTGCGATTTGCTCTGATGAAACCTGTAACAAAGTATTTTCTCTAGGATGAAACCATCCTCTAGCTTGCTCTAAATTGCCGTATAAACTTAGTTGTTGAGTCTTCACTTCAATTAGACCAACAATTGGTAATAATGACATTTTTGTTATAACCTAGTTAAAATTTAAATAAATTTTCTAGTCAGACACTCTGGTAATCGAGTGCTTGACTAGAAACTATTTATCCCTACTTTTGTTAGTAATTATTTTTTATGGCTAAAAAAGAAATTATTTATTCGCCTTGTAAATTATTAATTTTTAGTATTGCTTTCCTGAGCTTGTTCTTGACTGGATGCTCAAGTGAAGACGGTGGAAACCAAGCGATGAGTGAAAAGATAGACAGAATAACTATCAACGCTAAAAAAAAGTTAATATCAATGATTACTACTCAAGAAGCTGTTTTTTCAAAGCAGAAAAGTTTTGTGATAATTACCGATCAAAAAGGACAAGAACCATCATTGAAAGATTGGGTTATTGGCGATCCACAAAGCTGTTACGGATACTACACTAGAACGGAAAATGTTAAGACTAACACTAACACTAATATTAATAATATTGCTGATAGTATTTACGTCTATGCATTTCAAGATGCTTGTAAAGGTCATTGGGGCTTTCCGGGCTTTACACTTAATTTATATGTTGGTGCTATTTTTGCCGTTAAAGTCCCTGATAGCAAGCAACTAAAAATGGTGAGTGTTATTTGCAAAGAGAATAATACGGCCTATCTTTCTAAAAAAAGTTTATCTTTCCCCGAGTACACAAGTGGTGTATTAAAGTGTCCTTTAAAAACAACAAAAGTGTATTTCAATGATTCAAATAATGTTACAAGATGAAAATAATATAAGATTTTAATAAAGATGTAAATGGATAATATTTTTAGCTTACCATAAACACTAATAATTTATCATCTACTTATACTTTAAGATATAAGCAATACCTCCCAATAATCTCTACATCAAGTAATAATTGGGCAGCCTCAGTCATTAATTTACGCTAGCGCTAGCAGATAGTTCTATTTGTTCAGTCGATTCACTTAAAACAATCATTTCTTCCTCAGCGTACCTCTGCGCTTAACTCAGCGTGCCTCTGCGTTTAAAAAATAAAAAAAGTGGGCAATGCCCACCCAACAAACTTATCCCTTCACACAAAGAACTTGCTTGAGAGTCGCTACAACCTCAACCAAATCCGCTTGATTTTCCATAACTTGCTCTATTGGCTTGTAAGCACCAGGAATTTCATCTAACACACCCTCATCTTTGCGGCATTCTACACCATTTGTTTGCTCGATCAAATCATCAAGTGTATAGACGTTTTTCGCCTTATTTCTAGACATCAAACGCCCTGCACCGTGAGAGCAAGAACAAAAGCTATGAGCATTACCTTTACCCTTAACGATGAAAGACTTCGCCCCCATCGAACCAGGAATAATCCCATAATCTTCAGTCTGGGCGCGGACTGCACCCTTACGAGTAACGTAAACATCCTCGTCAAAATGCACTTCTTTTTCGGCGTAATTGTGATGACAATTAACCTGCAATAAAGGTTTAGTTGCCTTTCCACCGACTAAATGTTTCTCAACTATGTGCTTAAAACGCGCCATCATCACATCACGGTTGACACGCGCATAGTTTTGTGACCATTGTAAATCGTGCCAATATGCTTGGAATTCTGGCGTACCAGCGACAAAGTGAGCTAAATCTGGGTCAGGCAATTTATTACCTGCCATTTTTGCTAATTCTCTAGCTGTGTGGATATGACACTGGGCAAGTTTATTCCCAATGTTACGCGAGCCAGAATGCAGCATCAGCCAAACTTGATTCTCTGTATCGAGGCACACTTCAATAAAGTGATTTCCGCCACCGAGAGAACCCATCTGTTTCATTGCTTTACTTTGTAGGTCTTGCACACCACGATGCAAGTCTTTAAAATCATCCCAGTGTTGCCAATTGCTGACGGATTTTTCAACGTCTTTATTTTCGTTGAATCCAGTCGGAATCGCTGCTTCAATATCCAAGCGGATTTTCTTGAGTTTGCCTTCTAATTGTTCGGCGGTAAATGCTGTTTTGATAGCGCTCATACCGCAACCAATATCCACACCGACAGCGGCTGGGATAATTGCCTCTTTGGTTGCAATTACAGAACCCACTAAAGCACCTTTTCCTAAGTGAACATCTGGCATTAATGCCACGTGCTTAAATACAAATGGTAATGATGCCACATTCTTGGCCATCTTGGTTTCTTCTGGCCCCAAAGAATGATTTGCCCAAGATAAGACGGGTGCTGGTGTGGTAATTTCTAACTTTTCGTAGGGCATACTTTTTTCTATTTTGGATTTTAAATTTTAAATTTTGGATTTGGTATAGGGCAGTGACACTTATCGGTATGACATATAACCCATTACCTAGTTAGTTGTAGCAATTTATATGTTGTATTGTCTTTCATTTGGCTTCCTGAATTTTCGTGAAGCTGAAGAACTACTTTTAGGAGTTACATCTTTGTATTACAAATGTAACAAAATTGATTACAAGCGTCAATCTATCACCACAGGGAGAAAGCAAATGTTTTCCCAATGTATTAAAATTTGTAAAGAAAATCACTGTATTTAAATAACTCCTTAAAGTTCTGACACAATATGGCAGTGCGTCAAGATACAATCTGGGAACGTTTTTTATCCCCTGTAGTGCGTCTTTTGATTGATGAAGATGGGTTACAGCGTTACGCTGATAGTATTGATTGGGAAAAAGAGAGCGATCGCTATCGACGAGATGATGTCATAATTCCGTCTTACTACAGTAATCAAAACTTTCACGGTATTGCTGGCGGATATCTCAATTCCGATGCAGCAGTTACTTACGATCCGATTACTCAATACGTTCTACCGCCTAATGAAAGTATTGTGCGTCAAGCTTTAGTTGATGCCGTCCAAGTGAAACCACGACGCATACTCGATTTAGGCTGCGGTACTGGTTCCACTACTTTAATGTTAAAACAGGCTTTCCCCGAAGCGGAAGTTATTGGTTTGGATTTATCACCCTATATGCTGGTAAGGGCGGAAGATAAAGCTAGAAATGCTGGCTTGGAAATAGTCTGGCGACACGGAAATGCTGAAAAAACTGGTTGGAAGGATGCAACATTTGACTTAGTAACAGCTTCTTTACTATTCCACGAAACACCAGATGCGGTATCCCTAGCAATTCTGCGGGAAAGCTTCCGGTTGCTGGTAACAGGAGGACAAGTATTAATTCTAGATGGGAATCAGAAGACTCTGCGTCAGTTAGAATGGCTCAATGATGTTTTTGAGGAGCCATATATTCGTGAGTATGCTGCTAGTAGTACAGAAGCGAATATGGGTGCGGCCGGATTTGAAGCAGTGCGATCGCAGGATGTATGGTGGATAAATCAGGTAACTAGCGGCATAAAACCAATAGCAACCGAAAATGTCCGTCATTATACTCCCACATCAGTAGATAATAATGATTTGGAGGGACTTGGTTCTCCAGCGTTTGGCATAATGGCATGAGTTTAAAGGCAGTTCTCTTTGATTTTAATGGTGTCATCATTAACGATGAGCCAATCCACCTGCAACTAATCGATGAGATTCTCATTGAAGAAAATCTCCAACCCCAAAAAGTCAGTGAGCGTCAAGCTTCTTTAGGACGCAGCGATCGCGCTTGTTTTCAGCAACTACTCGCTAATCGTGGTAGAGTCGCCAATGAAAACTATCTAACTCAGTTGCTGTACCGCAAAGCCCAAGCTTATACGGTGGAACTAGAGAAAATAAAGAAACTGCCTTTATATCCAGGTGTAGAAGACTTAATATTTCAGGTGCGATCGCGGAATCTGAAACTAGGGTTAGTTAGTGGCGCGATTCGGAAAGAAATAGAATTGGTATTGAATCGCGCTAAACTAGACGAACATTTTAAAATTATCGTCGCGGGTGATGACATCACCACCAGTAAACCAGAACCCGATGGTTATCTACTGGCAGTAAAACGCCTGAATAAAGAATATCCCGAATTGAATCTTCAACCATACGAGTGTCTAGCAATTGAAGATACTCCAGCAGGTATCGAAGCAGCGAAGCGATCGCAAATGCAAGTTGTTGGTGTAGCGAATACTTACCCATTCCACATGCTTCAACGCTGCTGTAACTGGACTGTTGATTATCTCAGTGATTTGGAACTAGAACGGGTGCAAAAAGTTTATTCCCAAAAACAGCCTCAACCATCGGTAACAGAATGTTAGAATAATCTATGGTGATAATGTTTTGAGTTAATGAGTAATATTACTCTTAACTTAGCACCGATTAAGGGGAATTAGCTCAGTTGGTAGAGTGCTGCGATCGCACCGCAGAGGTCATCGGTTCGAATCCGTTATTCTCCATTTGACGGTTATTGTACATTCGCAAATTAAATGTCGCGGTTCGCAAATTAATGTCGCTTTTTGCAAATTAAGGTCGATTTCGTAAGTTTGTGTCACTAATTTTAGTATATTAGGTTTTCGCAAATTAACGTCGTCTTCTTTCGTAATTAACTGTAAAATTTACCACAAGCAAATTATTTTTCTTTAACATTTGTTCGATCGCAGCACTCCTTTCAACCCTCCTAATAACTTAGTTGTACTTTTTAACCATTTTCAAATCTGGTTAGTATGAGTACATAGTTTCTATTGCTTATTTTTTCGATCTACTTACTCCTAGCCAAGATGGTTGTTGAAACTTGGCGTCAACTTGAGCTAAATAGCTAGCTAAATACTTTCAACCCACCCCTAGCCGGGATGGTTGTTGAAACTCTACCCGTCTAGAACCCTTGCTATAAAAGCTTTCCATACACATAATTTGGCAGGTCTGCTTAAAAAGTCTCGAACTGAAAATTAAAAAACTAAATGCATTGACATACTAGTTTCTTAAGTCAAGACTGGATAAGGGTTTTAAAGTTTTGGCGGGACTCCAGGGATTTTGCCCCCGCTTTGACACGCCAAAAAAATATTTGGAGGGTTCCCCCGACGAAGGGGGTGATTCAGTAGCCACCACTGTGGTAATCCACACCGTTATGAATAACGACTATGGCTAAAAGCCTTACTTCTTATTGCTGGGAGCGCACCTATCCTGTCTTGCGACAGCAACATCAGAAGCGGGCAGCTACCAGGGTCAGAAAGCATGACGGTCTGACAACCGCCAAACTAACCCAGATTTTTCACAGCACATTGGCTCAAAAGAGCATGAACTGCGGCGCTGTTATAAAAATATTATATTTTCTAGGTTCGGATTAGTGAATTAAATTTAAGCGGCTTAACGTTCTTGGTAAGCAAAGACGGCTAAATTTCCCGCTTTTTCTTGTGGACTACCTTTGATTGGCTGTGTACCAATTTCAATAGAAATTCCGACTTTTGCAGCTTGGGATTTAATACTCTCAATTAATCGACCGTAACTCCAGCGATGAATGCTCATACGATATTCTTTGGCATATTTTTGTTGAGCTTCCTTGTAACCAGGACATTTCTTCTCTGCTCTGGATTGAATTTCGCTACTGATTTGCTCACGCATATCGCGGAGTTTTGGGATAACTATGCTGTCTGCTTGATAGGTTTTGGCGATCGCAATAATTGCATCTGCTAATAATCTATCTATATATTGCCCTAGCTCTGATTCACCAAAGGAGTTTGGCGCATTGTGTTTCTGAGCTTTGTGCCGTTCATGAGATAGGCGTTGCTGTTGTTGTCGCTGACGATTGAGAAGATTGTAGTTTTCACCAAGTAGTTGTTTTACACTGCGATAAGCTAGGATTTGATTTTTAACAACATCTACCACCGCTACTGTGACTGGCTTTTTTAGACCAAAACTAACGCCAACTAGGATTGAGGGTTGACCTTGATAATTAGGCTTGCTGGGACGAGGGAAAGGGTTATTAATTCGATCTAGCGTTGATTGCTGACGAGTGATAAAAGCTTGCTGTTGATCTTTGAGGTCATTTTTCTGTTTTACCTTCGTTAAAGTTTTGGTAATTGTGGTGACTTTCTCTTCAACTACCTGTTGAGTTCCTTCGGTAGTCCACATCCGAGTATCTAAAGAGCAGTAAAGATGCAGCTGATTTACTTTCCAGACTTTGCCTTTTCCCTCACCTGGCAAGCAAGCAAGCCTCCCTGAACGCAGAGTGAACAAACTGCTTGAATGTTGGTTTTTACTATTGCGTTTAATTTCTTGATCCTCTAAAAAGCGTTGAAAGTACTGCACATGACGCTTATCACAGTAAATCTCAAAGGTCAGTTTTCCCAAGCCATTGAACCGAACAAAGAGACGACCTTTGTCATTTTTTAACCATGTCATATCTTCGTTAGATTCGTAAGCCACAGGAAAGGGGACATCAGCAGTTTTTCTTAAAAGTGCTGCTTGCCAAGCTTTTGCCTCTTTTTCATTTTGAGCTACATTAGCTGTAGCAATTTCTAAAGTTTCTAACCACTCTTCTCCTGTCAAATCTCTACCTTTCGGTATGCGACTTTGAAGTTGGTCTTTTAATCGCTCAATCTCTATTTCCTTTTTGCGTCTATTTCTAGCAAATTCTTCTGGGTCTTCGTCGAGTTCACTGATTTCACAGTTATTTTTGAGCAGATATGCAAGAGCGCAACGAGTAAGAGGGTCTTGTGTTTCTCCGTAAGTGTTTAAGAGACTTTTGAAAAGTGAAGATTTTTTGGACTTTGCAGATTTTTTAGTCTTTTTGCCCTTTTTCTGGTTGCTATTCTGCTCGGACTGGGGGGTAAATTTGGTAAGAATTTCGGTGGCTTTAGTACGAATTACGTTTAAGCTACATTGACTTTCTTGTTCGAGTTCTAAATCGCTTTTGAGCATTTTCAGCCAACGCTCTTTCCCTTCTATTTGGTACTTTCTGCGTTTTTGTAACGCAAACCAGGATTTATATACATAATCCATTAAAGCGATCGCTGAGGTGTAAAAGCGTCCAGGTTGACCAGCAAAACGCTCTTGAGTTTTGAGTGAGTTAACAAGCTTTTTGAGTAATTCAGTAGGTATTTTGCCTTCTTCTAGCCAGGTTTCAAATTCTGGGTGTTTTCCTACCTGTAGCAACAATTCATTGATAAGTGGTGTATTTTTGTCAGCCATCAGTTCCCACAGTTGACGGAGGGTGTCTTCTTCAGCAACCAAGCGACATTGAATTGTAATAACGCTCATGGTGTCCTCAGCTTTGTGGATTTTATGAAACTGATAGGGTTTTTACTGTTTTTACCTTTTTATTATAGCGCAATAGCGCAATAGCGTAATAGCGCAAATGTTTTTTTACTGAGAGGCTGTGTAAAAATAAAAGCCGCAAACTTTGGCTTCAAATTAGGATGGCAGAAGAAACGAGAGAAGTTCGGGGAAGAATTCCTAAAGAATTAAAAATTGCTTTTGAAATCGCCTGCGCTCGTCTAGAGTTCACACAGACAGCAGCTTTGGAGGAGGCGATTAGGGATTGGTTAAAAAAGAAAGAGTCCGCTGCTGATGAAAAGTAGCAGGACAGTTGTGAAAAGCGATCGCTTTCCACTGCTTCAAAATTGGTCAATCGTATAGTAATGTTGCAGGCCCTAGTCACTTTTTCCATTAGTAGCGGAGACTCGTTACTAATCAGTGTTGCTTTCAAGTCTTGTTCCACTCGATTAGTATCAAACGTTTTACTCATTGCACTTGAGTTTGACTTATAGCAAAGTTGTAATTACTACAAATAGTTCTTGAATAAACTTTCCGAATTCAGTCTGTTAATGAATTTGTTTTCATACTTACCGCCTAAATCCTCTAAAGCCTCAATGTATAAGCACTTACCCATTCCCTTGCCGATTAACTCCAACAATGCCTTTGTCCGTGCTTGGAAAAATCCTTCAAAGTCATCTCGCCGCAAAGTCTTTGGGTCTATAGCATGAGATCGCAATATTTCATCGAGTCTTTGGGGTGATACGCCAGATATCTCAAGCTCTTGGAGGTAAGCCGAGGGTGGTTTACTACCAATCTTTTTGTTGGTTTTGGCACTTAAAGGAGTGCGGTTGACTAAGCAGTTATATTTTTTGGGGTCGATGCCTTGCTTTCTGCACCAAGCAACGGGAAAGATGTGGTGAGAATCAATCTGTTCTTCAAAATAAAGCACATCATTGATTTCTTCGCCTGTAATGAAATCAATTGCCCCAGAAAGTCGCAGTAGGGCTGATAAACCTTGGTAAACTGCACCATAACGCTTTCTTACGGTCAGTAACCGCTCTGGGAAGAAATTGGCTTCTCGGATTGTGGACGGGAGTGAACCCCCTTTTTGCAGCCACAGTGGCATTTCTACTACATCTCGTCCTGTGCGTGTTTCGTGCCAACCCGTATACATCTCACTGAACAGTCCACACCAAAACCAACGTTCCAGCATTGAACGAGATTTAACAGAGCGAGAACGTTCTCCTAAAACAGCCAAAATTGCCGCCAAGGCAACTAGTTGAATCGGATAAGCCAAATCCATTGCGTCAAAAATTTTCTGCCCATGCAGGAATCTGGCTGCTTCCTCAAATCCTGTGGTAACTTTATCAGCCCAGGTAGAGTATTCTGGAATGGAAAGTTTTAAAACATCTCCACGACCACAAGATACACCAGGCAATTTGTCTAAATTGCCGCCTTTGTTCATCGCTTCCATTCTCCGCACGTAGCCAGCTACCAAAGTTACGGCTTGCACAAAGTCAGTGTTACGGACTAAACGTAATACTTTAAATTGCTGAAAACGAGCTTCCCGCAGTTTCCAATCATCTCTAAGGCTGAAGTCATTGGCGCAATAGCTGGAACTCATCAAATCGAAGTAGTTGAGGTCACAGCCGGAGGTGTTGGTATCTTCAAAGACTTGGCAAACTGCTTCTTTGGGTAAGGAGTCCCGCAATTGAATTACTGGTATTTGATAATGCTCAAATTTTTTGAGTACCTCCAGTTCTAAAGTGTCGATGAGTTCGAGTTTTTGAGCATCATATTGCCAATATTTGGAATATTTACTTCTCCATTCCGAAAAGAAAAAGATTTTTGATAAAGGGAATAGTCCTGCTTCATACTCATTTTCTGGAGTGGAACAGTCTATAATTTCACCACCAAATGTTCGGAGTTGTTTTGATTCGGGGAAAGCAATAATGGCACTGCGGCGGTCGATGTTATGGTCAAGAGATTTGGCAATATCGAGGTAGTACCATTTTTTTATCAGCTTTTGGCTTTTTTGGTCTTTAATGACAACGGGTTGTTCCGACAGCAAAACCATAAATGAAGTCGTTAAGCGTTGCTGACCGTCAAGAATTAACAGGTTGGGCTTATCGTACTTTGGCTCTTTAACGTTATCGATGAGGCGGGGTTTAAATTGGACTTGCTGGTTACTTTGCTGGAGCATCATGACTGCACCAATAGGGTATGCAAGAGAGATGCTGGCAAGCAGACGACGTACACGAGCATCATCCCAAACCCAATCTCGTTGAAAATCTGGCAGTTGGATGCGTCCAATTTTTATATCTTTTAAAATATCGAGTAAAGGATATTTTGTGATATCAAATGTGCTAATGGAATGCATTTGCTGTTCTGAAGTTATTGCCCTTTGTTCAGATACTGCTGCAAGCGCAGGTAAATTAGTTTTATTTGGTGAAATACGAGCAATTTTAGGATGATAAAATGTCACTTATTTTCACGCGAATGAATACAGATGTAGGACAGAATAAAACGTCCCTAGCTGTATGAGCAAGAGGTTTTATCACGAGTTACTCGTAAATCACGAACAGTTAGTTAGTAAGAAAGTTGGTAGGCAAAATTATTTGTTGGCTGATAACCAGTTGTTTAAATTGATTGAGTAAATCAGCCTGTCGCAGCAGGAAAGGAATGTAATGAGGTCGTCTGTCGAAGTTGGTTCCCCAGTCTTTGATGGTGTGAGGACTTAACCCTGTAGCTTGTGCCAGAGCATTGATACAAGCTTTACGATAACCTCTGGCTGGGTCAATATCTACCCACCTACGACAATATTCCATCGGCTCCAAAGGCAGCTGACGGATAGCATCAATCCTCTGCTCTTCTGGACTAGGGGAAAGTCTCACAAGCAATCTTGGCTGGTAATGGATGGGCAAGTACCAGATGAAGGCTTGAGTGATTTTATATTGGCAATTGCCTACTTTTAATTTGTTGGTTCAAAAGTGTAGGCAACTGCTGTTGTACTCAAGCGGCAGTCTAATACAGCAGTCTACAGATTAAGAAATCTCTGCCCACAATACCAGTACTTTAGTCGGAAAATCCGATTAAATTATTTTTGCGGATAATCAGGCGGTAAGACTATTTTCCTGATCTGGTTAAGCATATCCGCCATTCTGAGAACGTGTAAAACGTGATCTGGTCGCCTTTCAAAGTTCGGTCCCCAGTCATTAACTGTACGTGGACTTAAGCCTGTAGCCTCGGCTAGAGCCGTAACACAAGCTTTGCGATAACCACGTTCATCTGAAGGTACTTCAACCCATCGCTGACAGTATTCTAGAGGCTCCAAAGGTAGTCTACTGAGTACGTCGATTATATATTGGGTTGAAAGCGTATCGCTGTCTATCACCTTTTCTCGCTCTGGTTGGGGCAAAAGTCGGAGTTCACGACTAAACTTATAATATTATCCCCAGTTGCGATCGCCAAATAAATAGAACTACTTAGAAAAACTGGAAGCTTTAGTATTTTTCCTGTTGTATATTTATTCCAGCGTCTTTATTTTTATAGATTTATCTTTCAAACCTTCTTCAAGCATCTTTTTGGTGTCTATTGACCAGTTTTTACCGGACTGACCTCCCATCAGAGACCAGCGAATCCAACCTACAGAAGGGTTCTCAGGGTTGTACCACCCTGGATCGTCCATGTCTGGTTTGAATTTCTCAAAAAAATCCACCATTTTATCAATATCTTCAAGGGTCAGAGGTTTTTCTTGTGCGATCGCTTCAGCTAAGGTCAAATTTTTTCCCCCACCGAACTTTTTATGTAATGCAACTCCGCGTAGTGCTGCCATACTTGCTATTGATGGCACGATGAGTTCAATTTCTTTGACTTCACTTTCTTCGACTTCACTTTCGCTGCATAACAGACATAAATGGAGCATTTCAAGTTGAACTTGAAAAAGTAATGTATTCATTTTTATTTACCGTAATTTTGGAGGGTTAAAGGAAGTATTAAATTTCTAATCTCCAAACTACCAAATCTTAGAAAGCATTGTTTTGTACAAACTCTTTGTAGGGGATACTACTCTCTACACTGAATGCGATCGCACTTTCTCCCCTCACGCAGCCCAATCTTTACAGAGTAACTCTGCCTGTTGCAGGACTGTCATCATCGCTTTCTCTTGCTTTTCGGGTGGATAGCCGTATTTTCGCAGTAGGCGCTTGACTAAGCGGCGCAGGTTGGCTTTGACGCTTTCTTTTTGTGTCCAGTCGATGGTAACGTTGCGGCGAACTGTATCTACAAGGTCACGAGCGATCGCTTTGAGAGTATCATCGCCTAATGCTTGGACTGAAGTATCAGTTAAATCCAGGGCATCGTAAAATGCTAGTTCATCTTCAGATAATCCCAGGCTTTCGCCTCGCTTTATCGCTTCCCGGATTTCTTTTGCTAGTTCGATTAATTCGCTCATCACCTGGGCAGTTTCGATGGCGCGGTTCTGGTATCTTTTGATTGTCTGTTCTAGCATTTCGGCAAAGGAACGGGACTGTACTAAATTACGATGCGATCGCGTTTTGATTTCGTCGTTGATTAATTTCCGCAGCAATTCTAAAGCTAGATGACGCTGGGGTAGTTGGCGGACATCTGCTAAAAATTTATCAGAGAGGATGGAAATCTCAGGATTTTTCACCCCAGCAGCAGCAAAAATATCTACCATCTCATTACTTACAACGGCGTTAGAGACAATTTGGCGAATTGCTGTATCGACATCTTCGGGACTTTTACCCCCAGTTGTGGTGTGTTTGACAAAAGCAGCGCGAATAGCTTGGAATAAACCAACTTCATCCCGAATTGCGATCGCATCATCACTGGAACTGCACAAAGCAAAGGCTTTGGCTAATTCGTTCACAGCTTTGATAAACTGCTGTTGTCCATTTTCCAGCCCCAGAATATGATCCATTGCGGCGGGGATGGTGGAGACACACACAGTTGGAGTACCTGTAAAGAACGGCGAATAGTCGAAACCGTCTAAAAGTGCTGTGACGTTTTCGTACTTTGCTAGCATGAGAGCGATCGCTTGTTCTTGAGGAATGCCTGTTTGACCTTGACTGTCAGCAGTATAATCTCTCAGAGCAGCTCTGAGTTGGTCAGCTATGCCCAAGTAGTCCACAACTAAACCGCCTGGTTTCATAGTCATACCCTTTGGTGGCAGCATCTCATATAACCTCTCGACCTGCACACCAATTAGCTTACTCAAAGCTTTTAATTCCTCAAGACTCGGAAAGGGATTGAAATAAAGCTTCTCCCATCGCGTTGTGATAGCACCAAGACCAGTAATTTTTCCTAAAGAATATCCTGAAGGAAGACTGTTAGCCTTAAATCGGCGCAAGCGTCCTAGATAATGACTTATGCTTTCATTTGGGTATGGCTCAACATAGCCCAACCTTAGCAGAATGTCATAATCTTCATTTATTGCTATTTCTGTTTTCGAGGGGAATGTATTTTCTGCCATACCGACTAGCGATTTTTTCTAAAATGCTTTGATCAATTTTGCCAAAGCCATGCTTGAGTGAATGTAAAACTGCCTTAGTGAGTATTTTGACTAGCAGTCCTATCCGCGCATCTGTACTTTCAACTAGAACCTCAAATATAGGACTACAAGATAAATTAGAAGCTTCCGGCAGAGCCAGAATATCGAATTCAATTGTACTTAGTGTTTTCTTCAAATCATCGTATTCTAGGCGATCAAACTCATACAGTGTTGGAAAGCTAGTCAACAAATCAAAATCGATCAAGATTTTATCTAGCTCCTGTCCTCCAACTAAGACGACAGGAACATGACATTCGTCAAAAAGTTGCTTGAGGTCTAGCAGTGTTTCTCTTTGGAGGTTTTCAGCATTGTCAATAATGACCTGTTCTATCCCAAATAATTCAAGACTACCAGCCAATCTTGGACGTAAATCTACCCGCTTACCTGTTGGTGCTGCGTGGTTAATATCCTTAAGAATTTGCGAAAATAGGCGCTTGGAACTTGATGCTGACCAAGCTCTTACATAGGAAAGTTTTTTCCTATCCTCTTGGCGATAGTGAAGAGACGCTCGACTTTTCCCCACATCTCTGGGGCCAATTACTCGACCGCATTGTTTCAGTATCCGCAACTCATCTAACCATCTGAAATATTCTGAGGCACGATCAGTTGGTATAAAGCAATTATTGAATATCTCTTCAACTTCAACGACTTTAGCAAGTTGAGCATTTAAATCTAGCTCAGGAGCTAAGGCTTCAACGGAGGACTGAATAGCAAGTTGCGATCTCGCCATAAATTACCAAATCTTCTTCAAATGTTGTTTACGGTTAGGGACAAGCAGCTTGTGTCTCTCCTGCTCTTGAGTGTCAGCTTGACCAGATAGTGCTGGTTGCAGTTCTGTTTTCGGAAGTTGTATTTCTTCCCTTGAAACTCTCTCTGGCAAGAGTTCCAGTTTGTCATCTTTGTTTGAAGAAACGTTAGCTCTACTTTTCCTCAGTTCAACAACATTTGAGGCTTTCTTGGAAGCTGAACGTAGACGCTTTTGTTCTGAGCGTCTTTTTTCCTTTTTGTCCTCTTTACGTTCCTCTACAAGTTCCTTCCGTTTACCTAATGCTAATAAGGCATCATAGTTAAAATGCTCCTTACGAGCTTGACTTCGCTCTTTATTCAAGGCTTTCAATTCTTCTATACTCAAATCATGGGTATCCATGTTCACGGCATGAACATAGCCCAAAAAATTTTCTAAATTATCATTAGTTTCGCAACTGTAGATATATAAAGTCAGGATATGGTCTGGATCATATCTAAGGGTTACAAATTCACCTCTATATGCATTGAGTGATTCTCCTCGATAAATCAGGTTCTCAAACTGTATAGATCCATGCGCTTGAACAACTCGTTGCGCTTCTTTCATCAAACAGATATCTAATTCTCGCTCATCCAAAGGTTCAGGTAGTTTTCTTCCCATTCCTGTAAACCAGCGCTCAAATCTTGTTTCGCGGGGATCTTTGGGATATGGTTCGTGGTTATAAATATCACAAAAGAAACTAGCTAGGATCTTGTCTATATCTTGTATTGTCAAACACGCTTCTTTCTCTGCATTTTTGGGGCGTTCCTGAACATTTGCCCCTGTATAACCAGGTAAATCTTTGAGAACTTGAGTATTAATAGTTCCAAAAAGCCGTTCTACAATACCGCCTTCGGAAGGGCGATCGCGTAGTTCACACTGAAATCCTAGTTTCTTACCAATGGCTTTTAGATGTTTTGATCCCAAATCTTTTCCACCATCAGTAAAAAAATATTGAAAAGGAGGACCGCATACCTCCCAAGCTTTATTTAGTTGATAATCTTCAGGATAGTTCTTGGGCAAAATAGCATGTCTTAAGGCTAAAGCCACCTCTGTAGAGCCTGGTTGTTTGATCCATAAGTGGAAACCAACAACACAGCTTGAAAAAGTATCCACAACAGTAGTTAGCCAAGGACGGTCAGACAATAAATTACCATTACTATCAACTATGCGAATATCCAGTTTGGTATGGTCGCATTGAATAATTTGGTTACTAAAGTCAGCCTTCAGTAGCTGTCCATCTCGTGTTACAACTTTCATCCAAGCTCCCGAACCCGGATTTCTGACTTTTGTCTTCTGTTTATGTTGTGCGATCAAAGGATCTAAAATCCTATAAACAGTAGCTTGATGAGGATAATCTCCTGGTTTGAGCTTAAGCTCAACGCTCGCGTATCGTTTCACTTCGCGAGCTATAGATGCTGGTGAAATTGGATGTTTGTTTTCAATACTTTCTTCATAAATTGCTTTGATAAATTCTTGCCAGTCTTCGCTGACTCGATGTTTTCCTTTATCTGAGCGTTGTACTCCTGCTGATTCTGATAATTTGTCATCATGGTATTGCTTCAGGAGACGTTCCACCTGGCGAGTAGAAACACCAAGCGTATTTGCAACAGCCTGCTTTCTCTGAGACTTAATCGTGCGATTCGGTGATTCAGCAAGCCACTGGATCAGATTAAATGTCAGTTTATGCCTATCTGATGTTTCCAGAATAATTTGGGATGGATCTACAACAAAATTACTCTTGTTAAGAAAAATAGCATCTGGAGCTTGCGTTAATTCTTCCGTGAATTCAAATTGTTTGTCTTCCATTGGAGTGAAAAACACTTATGAATAAATAAAGTACTAATGTACCATTAATTCACTAAGAATGCGACATACAATTTGATAAATGCCTAAATCTTAACAAACGACATTTAATGTGATAATTTGGGATTTACGACATAGAAAATGCGAATTAGGCAAATTTATTGTCTGCGTGAGTAAATAGTTTATAATCCTTACAGGATAAAGGTTTCAAGTATTTAGATGCGGTTACGACACTATCTTTAAATTGCGACATTTAATTTGCGAATGTACACCATTTTTTCCAAGTTCAGGGACATAAGTTACGTAGTTTCGGGGCTTTCAGCAATTAAATCAGTTTTAAAGAATTATTGTCCAGAGTTGAAACCAGTTTTAAAGAATTATTGTCCAAAATCAGCCTGTAAAACTCGGCTAAATATATGGTTGCTAATTTAATTTATTACAGCAAGCCCAAAGCTCTTGAATAATCAAGAGTGGCTTTAAAGCCCTTTATTTGCAAGTCTAATAAAAAAATTTACTAATTCTTGTTTTGCTGTTCTCACCCAAACAGAGGCTCCGCTACTATATAGCTGCGTTTTACGTGCGATCGCAGCGCTCCTTTCAAACCACCCTAATAATTGATGAAACAGGAGATAAAAAGAAAGGGAATAAGACAGATTATGTGAAACGACAGTATATAGGAAACTTGGGGAAAGTAGAGAATGGAATTGTGGCAGTAACAGCGTATGACTTTTCCACTGCTATTTGAAATATATAAGCCTCGTGAAAGATTAAAGCCAGAAGATAAATACCTAACCAAGCCACAAATAGCAGCAATTCTCATGCGAAAGCTCAAGGGGAGCATCTCACTTTTTTAAGTGGCTCAAACAGACAATAATCCATTTAGGTAAGCACAACGATGGGCAAGGACTTGAGGCACATTTTCCCGCTTCCACTGCGCCCCGGAAATCTTAGTTCGACGGTCAACCTGTTTAACCGCAGATTCAACCGACCCAGAACCGATCGAACAAATTTGTTCAGCTTGATGATATTCGTAATTGATGATGCGATCGCGATGTTTATCGAGATAATGACAGAAGTTTTGCGCTTGTTTCCCCTTACAAGCAGTAAATAAGGCTTTAGCTGCCTCAACCCGACCTTTCCATAGTAGAGCCTGTGCTTGTTTCAAGCGTTTGAGTGAACCCCCAACTTTGTGGAGGTTTTCGATTAAATGGAACCAATCAAGTACTTCTCGACGTTGTACATCAGATGCTAGTTGGTCAATGATATTCCAAATGCCATTATGTCCATCACCGATACAAGTAACTATACTAGCAAGTTGCTGGTCATTAACCCAATCAATCACAATCTGATTATCCTGAAATGAAGTTCCAACTATTCCCAGATGATGCAAACTAATCGCTTTATAGCCAAGCCAAGCACATATTTGTCCTTCAGGAGTCCGGACACGAATGTTTCCACCATCGACACTTAATTCTTCAATTGTCTGTTCTAGTGTTGGTAATTCAAAGTTCTGACGATGCACTAATCTTTGTTGGCTGCTGTGGGAAACTTGTATGCCTGTAAAATACTTGATGTCTGATGCTGCATCTTCATAGCTAACATTCGCACTTACCCTTAAACAACAAATTTCTAGATATGGACTTAGTTGAGTACTCGGTGCGACTTCTAATTCAATGGCTTGTTTGCTTGTTATTGGTAAGTCTCCCAGGATACTTTTGAGCCGTCGTTGGTATCCTGCGGTAGTTCCTGTAACCGTTTCGATAAAAAAACCCCTACTTCTGGCATCACGTGCTTCTGCATTTGGCTCCGCACTGCTTCTTCAATAAGAGCAAGGTTTGTGAGCTTGTCTTTTGACGTATCTTCGTACAATATTTTAGCGATTGCTTGAATGTGTTTTTGAAGAGCTTGCTTTTGTTCTGGGGTCATTGGGAAGTAAATACACTTGTCTTACTTATCCTGACTGATTTTCGCCTTCTTTGCAAAAAACTGAGATGCTCCCTATAAATACTTTGGTTGGAGTTGCTCTAAACTATAATCAATAAAATCTATAACGTTTGTATCTCTTTTCTCAGAATACTCAAGAATATTAAAGTTATCACAATTAGGACATAATAAAATTTTTACGAGATAATCCTTCCATTCGGCATAGCCATCATCAGAATTCCAAAGAATTTCTTGCCTATAATTACCTTCACTAATAATTTTCATTAGGGTTTTATTCCCACAATGCCCACAGCGAATAGTGCTTGTAGTAGCTTTATGTTCTTGATTTGTCATTAGACTATAGCAGTGCCTATAACTATGTTTTGTATAAATCAAATCTCATTGTAAGTGCAATTTTGGAAGACAGCAAAAAAAGATACTAACTAAAGTTTGGGATTATTTATTGTACATGGTTAATTTGGATCTGAGATTTGGTATCTTTTTTGAGGGCTAGCGCCTTACAAGTATTCAAGCCACAAGGATAGGAAATTTGAGGAGTTAGTAAATTTTGTTAACAAACTCCTTTGGTTGCGATCGCACTTCATTTTCTCCTTAACTGGTTTGAGCCATCTTTCTACTGTTCTAGTGCTGGGAGGCTTTCCATACTTTGACCAATACTTAAAGCCTTCTGCCTTTTCCTTGATTTTTATCAGTTTCTTTAACTCCCAATCTAAGTCTTCTCCTCGAAATCCCTGACTTTCTAACCTTGATTATTTCTGCTTCTAATTCTTTTTTGGCGAATTCGTAAGCTTGAGTCTCAATCTTCTCGGCGACCTGACTGAGTGCGAGTCATGCGATCGCTTCCTTTATTTCCTTGTTTATAAATTTTGAGACTCAAGTTATACCAGTATTCACTTTTTCGCACCTGTCCTTTGTCTGCTCTAGGAACTTCCGCTAAAGCAGCCATACCTTTTTCTTCCCAAGATTTAATCAAACGTCTAACGGTTCGTTCAGATTTACCAAGCTTTTTGGCTGCTTCTTCCAACCTTTTGCCGTAAGTTAGGCGATCGCAGGGTTCACGTAGATTGCGAATTATCTCCAGATTGAGTCTTTGCTCACCTGAGAGTCTGAGTTCTGAGTCCTCTAAAAATCTCTGGTCTAAAAACTCAACTGATTTGTCTTCTTCTACAGAGTTATCATTCTCACTCAATGGCTCAACTTCCATTGAAAAGTCGAGTGTGTCTGTATACTCGTCATCCGATAGAAAGCTGTCTTCATCTTCTAGTTCAAAACAGAATTATATAGCCAAAGTGGCATCTTCAATGATAGAAAGTTTCTGCCTACCACCTAAAGGGAGGGCTTTGGAAACCCTACCCGTGAAAGCCCCTGCCAACAATGGTTTTTGAAGGCAAATTTCGCAAACCTTCTTCAATTCCTATTTTCTACAGTCAACGAATAAAAGTTTATTCATGACTAAAACAGTAGTGCAATACAACTTGCCTGATAGTCATGAGCGATTTCTACTATTCTATTTGCTATTAATTTGTCAATGTATTCACCTAGTTTCGATTCGCCTATATTACATACAGAACCAAGGATTCACAAATCAAATTATTCTTCTCCCTCCTGCCTCCTGCCTATATCTTTAGCAAATATCATACAAATCCGAATAAAAAAATTGAAATGGGAAACCTAAGCGTATCGGCTCAAAAATCATGTAGTGATGAATCAAACGATCGGCGATCGCCCCATTTTATTTGAAACTAATTCTCAACACAGTGATGACTTTAGTTTGTCACAGATGGTTGCTCTGATTGCTGATACATTCGGCATTCACATCAAGCCACACTATCAAGATACATTCAAGAAAAATCTTTTAACTCGCATCCGGGCGCTGGGATTATGCTCGCTCAATGATTACTATCAGTTCTTGGTGGCAAGAAATCAATTAGTTACTGTTGCGAGAGAGTGGCAAGAACTAATCTCTTTACTCACTGTCACTGAAACTTATTTTTTTCGGGATGAGGGGCAGATGTCGCTGCTCAAAAATCAGCTGCTCCCAGAGTTAATCGAGCGCAAAACTGTACTTAGTTTAACTCAGCGCAACCCTGCTAATGGAGAATTTTCTCGGCCGAGATTACGGCTTTGGAGTGCCGGGTGTTCGACTGGTGAAGAAGCTTACTCACTTGCCATTCTGGTGAAGGAACTAATCCCTGACAATCAGACATGGGACATTCTGATTTTGGGCACAGATATTAATCAACCCGCGATCGCACTGGCTCAACAAGGAATTTACAGCGATTGGTCTTTTCGGACAACCACTCCAGAAATCAAAAATCGCTACTTTCGCTCCCACAAACAAGGTTGGAAAATCGATCCTGCTATTCAAGCAATGGTGACGTTTCAACCTGGAAACCTGATGCAGGATAACTATCCCGCTTACGCGTCTAGCATTCACGATTTCGATTTGATTATTTGCCGCAATGTGTTTATTTATTTTGACTTCAACGCGATCGCCCAAGTTATAGACAAGTTTTACTGCTCTCTGACACCAGGAGGTTTTTTCCTCACAGGCCACACGGAATTACACGGACAAACAACTGAACCATTTCAAGTCAAAAATTTTCCGCAATCTGCGGTTTATCAAAAGCATACTTCACTAGACGAGCAGAGCAAAGTCTCGAATACCATAACACCTGCTGCCATTGAGAGCAGAGAAACCGAAATTTCTTCGCCCTCTCTCCCAAGCTTGGAAACGGGCTTCGACATCAGCGCAAACACTCAAACTCTTTTAGATACAGCCAAGGAATCGCTAATTCAAGAAGCTTATGCCGATGTCATTCAAATAGCGGAACAACTGATTGCTCTTGCCCCCCAACACTTTCAGGCATATTGTTTGATGGCAGAAGCTTACGCGAATTTTGGCGATTACTCCCAGGCAAATCAGGCGTGTCAGCAGGCACTCCAGATCGATCCATTGGCGATCGAACCCTATCATTTGTTAGCTCAAATTGCCGAAGAGCAAGGAGAGCGCGATAGCGCCAAATTATTCTTAAAACGGATTATTTATCTCGCTCCCAATTCTGTTACTGCTCACCTGGAATTGGGTTCTATATACGAACGAGAGGGAAATGAAAAACAGGCTCAAAAAACCTGGCGATCGCTTCTAGAGATTTTGGAAAATCTACCCCAACAAGCGATCGATTCCCATAACCAGCAAACCACTGCTGAACTAAAAGCACACGTTCTTAAGCACTTAAATTCAACTAGTTATGAGCTATGAATCTTATTTAATGTTTAAACTCAATCATTCACGCTATGGCATTCCGGCTACAGCCGTGCAAGAACTCTTCTTTCTGCCAGAAGTGACTGCGATCGCGGAAACTCCCAGCACAATTTTAGGCGTGATTAATCTGCGAGGAAAGTTTCTCCCCGTGATGGATTTATATCACCGTTTAGAACAAGCGCGTCCCCCTTTTCAATTGACTGACAGCATGATTGTCCTGGAGTGGCAAACTCAACGAATCGGAATCATCGTCAATCAAGTGGATAGCGTCCAAGCGATCGCACCCGATCGGATTGCTGCTAATGTTTGCGATCGATCGAAAGAGGGTTTGCAGGATAGATTGGTAACTGGCATTGCCAACGTTGAGGAGGGCATCGTTACATTGCTCAATCCCGAACTGTTGGTGCAACACGCCTTTATAGAGACTGTTTTCAATCTCAATTCTGATTTTAATAACAACAGCTCAGTCAATGACACACTAAAACATTCCTCTGATTCAGCCCTAAATCAGGGCTTATACGCTCATTTCGATTCGCAGGAGCGACAGATTTTGCAAGAGCGAACTGAAGCCCTCCGATGTTTGGTTGATGACGAAGATTCGGCGTCGCTATTGCCTCTAGCGGTTGTGGGGTTGGGGGGTGAGTACTTTGGGTTTGGCTTAGAAACGGTGCATGAGTTTACCGATATTCACAAGATTACCCCGATTCCCTGCTGTCCGCCGCACATTGTTGGCAACATCAACCTGCGGGGCGAAATTGTCACCTTAATTAACATCAATAATGTGGTCGATCTGCCCATAAATGGAGTGCGATTGCATCAGCAAGCCGTTGTCGTGCGTCTAGATCGACGAGTGGCGGGCATTGCCGTCGATGACATTTTTGATGTGACGTATATTCATCCCTCCCAAATGACCACGCCTCCAATTGCCTTGAATTCTGCCAAAGACGACTATCTCCAGGGTGTCGCACCTTATCGCGATCGGATGATGAGCATCATCAATTTGTCTAAATTGCTCACTTCAGAGGTGTTGGTTGTCAATGAAGAAGTCTAATACCAATTTAATGTGAAAGCTGCACTAAATCATATTGAAGTACAAGAAATACGAATGAGAAACGAACCGCAAAGGACGCAAAGGACACAAAGAAAGAAGTTAAAAGGGTTTGGCGCAGCCTCACAAATAAATCTGACTTTTCACGGTATGTGGAAAACCTCTCTCTAAATCTCTCTCCTAAAAGGAGAGAGACTTTGAATTTTCCCCCTTCCCGCGTCGGGAAGGGGGTTAGGGGGTTAGGTCAATCGTTAACTTTTCTACATAACGTGAAAAGTCAGACAAAGAAATGGTATTAGATTTCGTTCCAATAAAGCCAAGCAGATCGTTGATGAGATTCGGAATGTTGTGCAATCTTCCGTTGATTCAAAAGTGCGATCGCAAAGATTACAAATGCTAGAAATATTGGGAAATCCTTGAACTCATTCATTCACAAGAGATAACAAGATGCAAAGTAAGCGAAATTGGAAACTGAGATACTGGATTATGGGCAGCTATGGGGTTCCCATTCTGGCATTGGTAATTTCTGCGGGGCTGATATTTATTAATATCAACCTGGTGAGTCAGCGAGCGCAAGATTTAGTTTCTTCCTATAACGTTAATTCAGCGATTAATGCCCTTGCCACGAATGTACAAAGAGGTTCTAAGTCAGTTCGGGGCTATTTGTTAGAAAAAAATCAGACATCGTTTGACGAATACCAAAAATCTCAAAGAAGTTTCAATCAGCTTTTATCAAAGCTAATGTCGCTTGCCAGAACAGAGCAAGAGCGACAGTCATTAAACAGGCTAGAGGGGCTGCTAAATAATTTAATGGTTGTCGAGGATGATTTGATTGGCAAAGTGAATCAAAGCAAGGTTCAGGAAGCTGTTGAAACCTGGAGTAACGAAAATGCCCGCAGTCTGGTTGATGATCTGACAAGTGCGATCGATGAAGTTCAGCGCCGAGAAGACCAGAATGTAATTTTGGCTGCCAAGCAACAACAAGCAGCGCTCGATACGCTCAAACTAACCATCCTGTCTGCGACTGGACTTTCCTTGCTGTTGTCGGTTTGGACTGGCATCTGGGTAATTAGCCGCACTGCTCGACAGATAAATGAATCAGCCAGTGCGATCGCCACCTCGACGGCTGAAATTGCCGCCACAATTGAGCAACAAGAGCGCACTGCCAACCAACAGGCAGCCTCGGTCAGCGAAACTACCACTACAATGGACGAACTCAGTGCCTCTGCTCAACAGTCTGCCCAGCAAGCATCCACTGCCTCAACCAGCGCTCAACAGGTCTTAAATTTGGCAGATCAAGGCAATCAATCACTCAACCGCACCTTGGAAGGAATGGCAGCCTTGAGCCACAGAGTAACTGCGGTAGCAGACCAAATGCTGCGCCTGAACGAACAAACTAAGCAAATTGGCAGTATTTCCGGGTTGGTAAGTGACCTAGCAAATCAAACCAATATGCTAGCGCTAAATGCAGCAGTAGAGGCAGTCCGGGCGGGGGAACAGGGGAAGGGCTTTGCAATCGTCGCCGCCGAAATTCGTAAACTGGCAGATCGGAGTAAGCGATCGGCTGAAAAAATTAATGTGCTGGTCAATGATATTCAATCCGCCATCAACTCAACCGTTGTGATGACAGATGAAAGTACAAAAAC
>NNBT01002002.1_pt1 | contig 24826 bp, 19 predicted proteins | sample 1173831 | NCBI WGS metagenome assembly NNBT01 (sample SAMN07173936, study PRJNA388173) | plant metagenome | isolation source: symbiotic tissue sample KVJ10 | place: Norway: Troms, Kvaloya island | reverse complement strand
TACGCTCGCAATGACGGCGAAGCGTGAGACCTTACGGCTTGATCTTCGGCAGCGTCGCCGTGATCACCTGCTTGCCGTTCTGGACCTCGGCGAGGAAGCTCTCGCGGTCGAGGTCGCCATTGGCCTCGATCGTGGTCTCGATCAGGATGCCGGGCTCCTCGGAGGGCTTGATGGTCGCGCCGCGCAGCGTGTCGGCGACGCCCTTCTTGTCGAACTTCTTCTGCTTCTCGGTCGCCCACTTGACCATGTAGACGGCCATGTAGCCCTTCAGGCTGTTATGGTCGGAAGGCTGGTTGTACTTCGCCTGGAACTTCTTGCCGAACTCCTGGAAGGCCGGGATCGGCGCGTCGATCGACAGGCCGACATGGCCGCGCACGCCATTGGCGGCGTCGCCCGCGAGCTCGATCACCTTGGCGCCGAGCAGCGTCGTCTCGCCGACCATCGGCTTGGTGATGCCCTGCTGCTTGGCGGCGCGCAGGAAGCGGGCGCTCTCCTCCTCGTTCAGATAGACGAAGACGGCGTCAGCATTGGCGTTCTTGATCTTGATCGCGTCGGCCGCGAAATCGGCCTGGCCCTGCTCGGTGGCGATGTCGGCCGCGACCTTGATGCCGGCCTTTTCGAGCTCGGGGATGATCGCGTCGCGCCCGCCCTTGCCGAAGTCGTTGTTGACCCAGACAACGGCGACCGATCCGGCCTTGACCGTGTTCTTGAGATAGGCGGCGATCTTGGGCATGGCTGCGCTCTGGCTGAGCGAGGTGCGGAAGATGTACTGGTTGCCCTGCTTGGTCAGGCCGGCCGCCTCGCCACCGACGAGCTGCGCGATCTCGGCGCGCTGGGCGATCTGCATCGAGGCGCCGATCGGGCCGGAGAAGACCGGGCCGAGCACGGCATAGGTGCCCTCGTCGATCGCGCGCTGCACGGCGGCACGGGTGTTACCCGGGTTGGTCTGCGTGTCGTAGTGCACGATCTCGATCTGCTTGCCGAGAATGCCGCCCTTGGCGTTGATGTCGGCGACCGCGAGGTCGATGCCGTTCTTCCAGTTGGTACCGGCGGTCGCGCCGGCGCCCGACAGCTCGACGACGTCGACGAGCTTCACCTTGTCCTGCGCCAGCGCAGGCGCGGCGAGCCCGGCCGTGACAGCCGCTGCGATGATCCATGGGGTCTTCATTTTCGTCTCCTCCAGCTCTGGTTTGTGCTTTTTTTGGTCTTCTTGGGTGGCCCGTGGGCCGTCGTTGAAGTGGCGTGATCTCAGGCCGCGCGGTGCCTGGCCTCCTGCGCGGCAAGCGATCGGTCGAAGGCGTCGGCGATCGCGCCGTCCGGGGGCTGCATCCCCGTGAACAGCGAAAACGCGTCGACGGCCTGGTTGATGCTGAGCTCGCGCCCCGTCATCACCACGGCGCCCGCCTTCTGCGCGGCTTTGAGCAGCGGTGTCCAGAGCGGATGATAGACGGCGTCCGCCACCCACTGCGACTTTCGGATAAGATCGGCCGGCACGGGGCTGTCGCGGTTGGGCAGCATGCCGACCGGCGTGCCGTTAACGAGGCCCGCCGCGCCCGAAATCGCCGCCTCGACGCTGTCGCAGATCTCGACCCGCGCGCGCTCGCCAATCTGGTCCGCGAGAGCCTGCGCCTTGGCGCGGTCGCTGTCATAAAGCCGCAGCCGGCTGACGCCGCAGCCCGCCAGCGCGAAGCCGATCGCCTTGCCGACGCCACCCGTGCCGATGATCGCAACGGGAGCGTCGCCATCGGCGCGGCCGAGCGCGCGATAGGCGGTGGCGAAGCCGGTCGCATCGGTGTTGTGGCCGGTCAGCACGCCGTCGCGCGCCACCACCGTGTTGACGGCCCCCATCGCCCGCGCTTCCGGCGAGAGCGCGTCGAGCAGCGGGACCACTGCTTCCTTGTAGGGATAGGTGACGTTGACGCCGGAAAAGCCCATGCGCCGCACGCCGTCGAGGATAACAGCGAGATCGGCCTGGCCCGCGCCGGCGACCTCGATCAGATGGTAATGCAGCTCGAAACCGGCGGCGCGTGCGGCGGCCTCATGCATCGCGGGCGCGGCGGAGTGAGCGATCGGCGTGCCGATCAGGCCCAGCAGCACGCGCTTCGTCCGGTTGGCGATGGCAATGTCCGGCATGGTCTCGTCCCTGTGTGGCTCGCCCATCGTCTTAGCAGGCGTTGCCGCCATCAGATAAGCCGATCGCTCGCGCTAACGCGATGACCAATTTGATCGCATAACCTAACCTGATGTTATCCTGCCAGCCGGCCGCGGACCTCTGGGGCACGCGGTCTCACCACCGCGTCCATCTCCTGCCGCAGCAGCGTCACGAAGGTCTCGGCATAGACGGACGGCGCCTTGTCATTCTTGATCGCGACATAGGTCTGGAACTGCGTCGGCTCGGCGATCGGGATCGTGGCGATGCCCTGCATCGAGCCATGTGCCACGGTGAACTGGTCGATCACCGCGATGCCGAGCCCCGCTCGCACCAGCGAGCAGACCGTTGTGCCAAAGCGCGCCTTGATGACGATGTCGTAGGCGAGGCCCTGGCGGCTGAAGATCTCCGCCATGATCCGCCCATAGGGGTCGTTGGGGTCGATCCCGATCAGAGGATGGCGCACGATTTCAGCCGCCGAGATCGCGGTGCGCCCGGCCAGCTCATGCCCGTCTGGCACGATGCAGAGCAGTTCACCCATCGACAGCGGCACGAAGTCGATGCCGGGATGGTCGAGCTTGTAGCTCATCGCCGCGATCTCGCCGCGGCCCAGCAGCAGATAGTCGAGCGCCTCCTCGATCTTGAGGATGTTGATGTCGAGCCGCAGATCGGGGTGCTTGCGCTTCAACTTCTCGATCGCGCGCGGCACCATCACATGGCAGATGCTCGGCACCGAGCCGATCCGCAATTCCACGCCGCCACCGCGCTCGATCCGCGCCAGAGTGTAGTGGAGGTCGTCGACCTTTTTGTAGACGCCATTGATCTGCTCGAAGATGTCGTTGGCTTCCGGCGTCGGCACATAGCGACCGTGGCGCCGCTCGAACAGCTTCAGCCGCAGTGTCTTCTCGGTGTGCTTCATCAGCCGGCTGATGCCCGGAGCCGACACGGCGAGCAGCTTGGCCGCGCCGCTGATCGTGCCGGTGATCATGATGGCGCGGATCACCTCGATCTGTCGCAAGGTGAGCATGGTCGTTCCGTCCCCTCAGCGTCTTTTGAAGCCGAGCGGAGGGGAGTGGCGCCCGGCTGTCAAGCAGACGGGGCAGGGGAGGCGGCTATTGCGGTTTGGGCAGCGCCTTCGCTTCGGCGTCGAGCTTCTGCAGAATCGGCAGCGTCTTTTCGGCGAAGGCTTTGAGTTCCGCGTCGGTTCCGGTCTCGGCATAGGCCGCGATCACGGCGAGGCTCTCCTCCTGCGCGGCGCGCTGGGCCTGCACATAGGCGCGGTCGAACGCCGGCCCCTGCAGCGCGGCAAGATCGCGCAGCAGATCGAGCTGGCGCCCGTCGGGACGCTCCGGAAGCGCGATGTCCGAGCGCTTGGCGATGATCTGCCGCAGGCTGCTGCCGGTGGTGCCGCGGTCGTTGGCGAGCCGGTGGGCGAAGCTCTTGATCTCGGGCGAGGCCGTCTTGTGAAGGGCGAGCGTCGCCGATTCGACGGCGAACATCGTCGATACCGCGGCCTTGTGGACGAAATCCTGCGGCGGCATCGCGGTCTGGGCCGTGGCACCCAGCGACCACAGCAGGGTGGCCGTCATGATCGGGAGAAGCCGTTTCATCGCGGCGTGCTGCCTTTTCGGAAAATCGCGGATGTGGAACCAACCCCGCCGCGCCGGGCTGGTTCCGTCGCGGCTGCGCCTCACGAACGCGGCGGCGGGGGTGGCCTCGCGGGCGCGGCTGGTGCAGGGTGCGCGCCGAACACCGGCCAGGCCGGGAAGACGAGGACAGGGACGAAACGGATGCCGACCACGACCGAGACCTTGCGCGACGCGCTGGTCGCCGCCCGCCGCGACAAGACGCTGATCGAGATGACCACGCAGCCGGTTCCCGCCTCGTTTCTCGAAGGATTGAGCGTCCAGGCCGACATCGCCAAGCGGCTCGGCCAGGCGCAGGCGGGCTGGAAGGTGGCCATCGCCGAGGACGGTCTGCCGGTGGCCGGGTTGATGCCCGGGCCCTGGCTGGCGCCGGGCGAGGTCTATCAGGGCGCGATCGGGGCCGAGCTGCGCGTCGAGATCGAGATCGCGCTGCGGTTGGCCAGGGACGTGCCGATGCGCCCCGGCCAGCCCTATTCCCGCGCCGAGTTGCTGGGCCATTGCGACCAGGCCTATCTCGGTATCGAGATCGTCGAGAGCCGTCTCGCCAACTGGCAGGGCGTGCCCTTTGCGCTCTGGCTGGCCGATGCGCTCGGCCATGGCGGCTATTATCTCGGCCCCGAGCTCGACATGGCGGTGCTGGACGACCTCACCGATCTCGGCTGCTTCATCTCGCTCAATGGCGTCACGATCTATGATCAGCCGGCGGTCCACGGCAACGGCGATCCGATGGCGCCCTTCCTGGCCTGGGCGAATCGCAAGAACGAGCTGATGGGCGGCCTGCGCGCCGGCCAGATCGTCACCACGGGCAGCCTGTGCGGCGGCGTCCTCTCGCCCGGCAAGGGCGAGATCGTCACCAAGCTGAGCCCGTTGGGCTCCGTATCGCTAACGCTTCGTTAGCGATGACGGTCAAATTCGCCGTGGATTGCGGCGAAGCGTCGTCTATTGATGGTCGTGTCCGGAACATCGTTGATCCGGTGCTGTTGCGTCGAGCGGGGGGTTGCTTGGAGGTCGTATGCGGTTTTGTCGGAGGGCGAACGGCGCAGCAGCGCTGAGCGGGCTCGTGCTCGCCACACTGCTGGGCGCGCAGGCCAGGCCGGCGCACGCCTTCGATCTGTCCTCGCTGGATGTCTTCGGGCTGTTCACCAAGAAAGATGAGCCGCCCGCCGCCACCGCGGCGAGCTTGCCCTATCGCCTCGAATTCGACCTCGGCGGCGCCGATGACGCGAAGGCGCTGACCCGCACCCTGCAGGACGCCTCGCTCCTGTATCGCCTGCGCCAGGACGCGCCGCCCGACGGCGAGACGCTGGCGCGCCGCATGGTCGCCGATCTGACCCCGCTGGTCGATGCGCTCTGGTCGCAGGGCTATTTCAACGCCGAGGTCGCGCTCGTCGTCGACGGCGTGTCTCTCAAGGTCGGTGCAGAACCCGACGCCCGTCTCATCCGCGCGCTCGAATCCCATCGCAGCCGCGACGCCGTGCCGATCACCGTCAGCGTCCAGCCCGGGCCGGTCTTCGGCCTGCGAAACGTCGCCGTGACCGAACGCGGGATCGACGGCGCGCCGGCGATCGTCAACCCCGAGAAGGTCACGCGGCTCAAGCCCGGCGACTCCGCAACCTCGTCCTCGCTGCGCGCGGCGCAGGCCGCGCTGGTCGACAATCTGCGCGCCCGATCGCGTCCGCTCGCCAGGGTCGTCGAACTGCGCCCGGTCGTCGACCATGCGGCGCGCATCATGGACGTCACCTATGTCGTGGAGCCCGGCCCGGTCGCGGGATTCGGCGACGTCACCATCGGCGACACCGCCGACATCCCGCCCGCCGTCGTGCGCTCCTTCATCTATCTCGAGCCGGGCGATCCCTATTCGCCCAAGGCCCTGACCGACACGCGCAAATCGATTGCGACGATTCCCGCCGTCGCCTCGGTCCGCATCCGCGAGGCCGAGCGGCTGGACAGCGCGGGCAACCTGCCGATCTTCGTCGAGGTCACCGAGCGGCCCAAGCGCCTCATTGGCTTCTCGGCCCGCTATTCGACGATCGACGGCCCTGCCGTGAAGACCTACTGGGAGCACCGCAACCTGTTCGGCGGTGCCGAGCGGCTGCGCATCGAGGGCGAGGTCTTCCTCGCCCCGCGCATCGACGGCAGCAAGATCACCAAATTCGAGGATTTCGAACGCTCCGACCTCGGCGGCCGCTTCGGCTTCAGCTTCCTCAAGCCGGCGCTCGGCGGCAGCCGCTATGACTGGCTGCTCGACGGCATGGCGACGCGCCAGCGCCTCGGCACCAACCGCTTCGGCGGCTACACCGCTCGCTACGGCAACGTCACGACCGCAATCCAGCGCCGCTTCAGCGATAGCTTCTCGATTTCGGCCGGGCTGGAGGTCGAGCGCGGCCAGACCAGCGACGTGCTCGGGCAGGTCGACTACACTCTGGTCGGCGTCCCGCTGTCGGTGAAATACGATTCCACCGACAGCCTGCTCGACGCCACGCGCGGCTTTCGCGCCACCGCGTCCGTGACGCCCTATCCGACCTTCCTCGGCTCCACCGTCGGGATCGTCCAGAGCAAGGCCAGTTTCTCGACCTATTACGCGCTCGACGAGGACGCCCGCTATGTGCTCGCCGGCCGCGTCGGGCTGGGTTCGATCGCCGGCGCGGATCTCGACGAGGTTCCCGCCACGCGGCGCTTCTATGCCGGCGGCGGTGGCTCGGTGCGCGGCTACGCCTATCGCACCCTGTCGCCGCTGGGCCCGCTCAACCGGCTGACAGGCGGGCGCAGCCTGTTCGAGGGCTCGGTCGAGGCGCGCATCAAGGTCACCGAAACGATCGGCGTCGTGCCCTTCTTCGATGCCGGCACGGCCTTCGAGGGCAGCCTTCCCGATTTCAAGCAGCGTCTGCAGATGTCTGCCGGTCTCGGCCTGCGCTACTACACCGCCATCGGCCCGATCAGGGTCGACGTCGCCGCACCGCTCAATCCGCGCAAGGGCGACAAGCCGGTCGCGCTCTATGTCAGCATCGGGCAGTCCTTCTGATGCGCCGCGTCCTCAGCCTCTCCCGCCTGAACCTTCCGCGCCTCGCGCTCTTTGGCGCCCTCGTCGTCGCGGGTTTCCTCGCCTTGTCCCCGTTCGGTGGCTTCGCCCAGAATGCGCAGACCGATCGCGGCATCGTCGCCGATCTGATCTCGAAGGCGTTGTCGAGCGATACCAGCCAGGTCTCGATCGGCGCGGTCAACGGCGCATTGTCATCGGATGTCGAGATCCGCGACATCGTCCTGTCCGATCGCGACGGACCCTGGCTGCGGCTGGACCGCGCAAGGCTGATCTGGACGCGCAGCGCGCTCCTGCTGCGCCGCCTCGATATCGACCGGCTCGAGATCGGCCGTCTCGAAATCCTGCGCCGCCAGGCGCCGCCGCCCGCGGGCGCCGCCCCGCCGAGCGACCAGCCGATCCTGCCCGAACTGCCGCTCAAGGTGATCGTGCGCGCCTTCCAGCTCAACGAACTGGTCCTCGGTGAGCCGGTCCTGGGCGTGCCCGCGCGGCTCGGCGCCACCGGCTCAGCGACGCTGGGCCCGCCCAGCGAAGGGCTCGACCTCAAGCTCGCGGCGCGCCGCCTCGATGCCGGCGGCCAGTTCGACGTCAGCATCGCCTTCGTGCCGGACACCACGCGGCTGCAACTCGCCGTCAAGCTCGACGAGCCCGCCGGTGGGCTGATCTCGAAGGTCGCGGGACTTCCCGGCGAGCCGCCCGTCACGCTCGATCTCGGCGGCGACGGCCCACTCGATTCCTTCGGTTCGACGCTCATCTTCAATGCGGGCCCGACCATCGGCGCACGCGGCGATGCGCGGCTCGACCGCACCGGCGCCGAGCGCAAGCTCAATCTGGCGCTGGACGCCCGCATCGAGGGGTTGATGCCGGCCCCCGTCGCGCCGGTCTTCGCCGGCTCGACCCGGCTGGATGGCTCGGTCGGCTTTGCCGACGAGGGCGGCATCGACATCCGCAACATGGCGCTGGTCTCGGCGCTGGCGCGGCTCGATGTGCTCGGCCGCTACACCGCCGACAAGCAGCTCGATGTGCGCGTCAGCGCCGCCGCCCGCCCCAATGCGGAAGGCCGGACCGTCGCCTCGGGCACCGAGATCGCGAAGCTCGCCTTCGACGCCACGATCAAGGGACCGGTCGCGGGCCCGACGGTCGTCGCCAGGCTCGACGCGCAGGATGCCAAACTCCCCGCCGGCGGGTTCTCCCGCCTCGGCCTGAGCTTCAACGCGACGCCGACCGGCGCGATCGGCCAGGCCGGAACGCGCATCGCCCTGACCGGCGATGGCGAGGCCTCCGGCGTCACCCTGGTCGATCGCGCGCTCGCGCGCGCCGTCGGCGATCGCGTCACCTTCACCTTGCGCGGCGTGGGGCAGGATGACGGCACGGCCGATTTCGAGACGCTGCGCCTGGCCATGTCCGGCGTAGAGTTGGACTATCGCGGCAAGGCCGGCAATGCCCGCATCCTCGGCCGCCTCGACGCCGTGCTGCCGGATTTGGCGCGGTTGAGCGGTCTCGCCGGGCGGCCGCTCGGCGGACGCGCGCAGATCGGCGCCGACATCGACTCCACCCCGCGCCTCGGCGACTACGGCGCGACCCTGAGCGGCAGGGGAGACCGGCTGGCGACCGGCGCACCTGTGCTCGACCGCCTGCTGGCGGGCGAACTGACGGTGGCAGGCACGGTTCGCGCGCTCGCCGGAGACCTCACCCTGTCCGGGTTGAAGGTCGCGGGGCGCCATGCCGCCTTCACCGCCGATGGTGGCATCGGCCGGCAGGCTTCCGATCTCAGGCTCGCGCTGGCCATGCCGGACCTGAAGCGCGCCGATCCCCGTCTGTCGGGCCGCGGCGACGTCACGGCGCAGATCACCGGCCCGCGTGACCGGCTCGACGCCACCACCCGCATTGCCGTCGCCGACGCCACCGCACTCGCCCGCCCCGTTCCCCGACTGGCCATCGACGCCGTCATCCGCGACCTGCAGGGCGCACTCGACACCCGCCTGACCCTGAACGGCGAGATCGACTCCCGGCCCGCCACCGGCACCATCGCGCTCGCGCGCCTGCCGGGCGATGGCTGGAACCTGTCGGCGCTCGACCTCGCCATCGGCTCCGTGCGCCTCAACGGTGCGCTGGCGCTCGATCCGCAAAGCCGCGCCGACGGGCGCGTGACGCTGGCAGCCCGCAATCTCGACGATCTCTCGGCGCTCGTCCTCAACAAGCTGGGCGGCCAGCTCGATGCCGATATCCGGCTTGCTGTCGTCGAAGGCCGCCAAAATCTCGATGTCACCGCCAGGGGCGCGAAGCTCGCCGGCCCCTCGGTCGCGATCGACCGGCTTGATCTCACCGCCGCTGCGACGGATGTCTACGGCAAGCCGACGCTCGACGCCGCGCTCGCCATCGACCGCGCGGTCGTCGCGGGCGAGGCGATCAGCGCCATCCGCTTCGAGTCGAAGGGCGCGACCGACGCCAGCGCCTTCACGCTGAGCGCCGCCGCGCGCGGCTTCGCGCTGAACGGCGCCGGTCGGCTGGTTCCGGCCGAGCCACTCCGTCTTGAACTCGCCTCCTTCGAGGCCCGCCGCGACGGACGCAGGATCGCGCTCGCCAACCCCGCGACGATCAGCTTCCCCGCGGCCGGCGTCGAGATCGCGGGACTCGCACTGGCGATCGAGAACGGCCGCCTGACACTCGATGGCCGCGCCGGAGAGGCGCTCGACGTGAACCTCGCCGCGCGCGACGTGCCGCTCTCGGCCGCCCGCATCTTCGCCCCCTCGCTCGATCTCGCCGGCACGCTGAACGCGCAGGCCCGCATCGGTGGGGCGGCGGGCGCACTGAGCGGACCCTGGAGCCTCAAAGTCAGCCGCCTCGCCACACCGCAGACGCGCCAGGCCGGCCTGCCGCCCATCGAGATCGCGGGGGAGGGCGCCCTCTCGGGCGACGAGACCAGTGTCAACGCCACGATCAATGCCGGGCGCGGCGCCAGCCTGACGATCCGCGGCACCGCGCCCCTCGATGCGGTCGGCACACTCGACCTGACGGCGCAGGGCCGGCTCGACGCCGGCCTCGCCAACCCGCTGATCGGCGCGCAAGGGCGCCGCGTCACCGGCGCGGTCGCGCTCGATATGCGGGCCGCGGGCTCATTGTCCGCCCCGCGCCTGAGCGGCTCGGCCTCACTGAGCAATGGCAGCTTCACCGACGCGCTGCAGGGCATCCGCCTCACCGCCGTCGAGGCCCGCGTCGCCGCCACCGGCGACAACCTCATGATCGAGCGCGCGAGCGCCCGCACGCCCAATGGCGGCACGCTGTCGGCCAGCGGCCGGCTCGCGCTCGACCCGGCGGCCGGTTTCCCCGGCCAGATCCGGATCCAGGGAAACCGGGCGCAGCTGCTCTCCAGCCGTCTCGTCACGGCGGTCGCGAATCTCAACCTCGATATCGCGGGCCCGCTGGCGCAGCGGCCCCAGATCGGCGGGCGCGTCGATGTCCTCTCGCTCGACGTCGCAGTGCCCGATCGCCTGCCGGCCACGCTGCGCCCGGTTGACGGGATCAGGCATGTCCGCGCGACCGGCACAGCCGCGGCGCGCCTCGCCGAGCAGAAGCGCGCAGCCCGCCCGGCGGCTCGCGGCGCCCGGCCGGCCCCGGCCTTCGACGCTGCGCTCGCCCTGACGGTGTCGGCTCCTAACCGCGTCTTCGTGCGCGGACGCGGCATCGACGCGGAACTCGGCGGCCAGCTTCGGGTCGGCGGCACGCTGGCTGCGCCCCAACTGGACGGGGGCTTCGAACTGCGGCGCGGGCGTCTCTCGGTCCTGAGCCAGCGCCTCGACTTCAGCCGCGGACGCCTGACCTTTGCTGGCGGCGTGCTTCCCGAACTCGATTTCGTCGCTGAAACCCGCGCGGCGGATGTGACCGCGCGCATCATCGTGACAGGGCCCGCCAACCAGCCGGAGTTCGCCTTCACCTCCAATCCGGACCTGCCGCAGGACGAGGTGCTGTCGCGCCTGCTTTTCGCCCGCGCCTCGGGCTCGCTCTCGCCCTTCCAGGCGCTGCAGCTGGCGCAGACGGCGGCGCAGTTCGCCGGCGGCGGCGGCGACGATTCCTTCGAGCGCCTGCGCAAATCGCTCGGCGTCGACAATCTCGACATCCAGGTCGGCGCCGGCGGGCCGACCGTGGGCCTCTCGCGCGCGATCAGCGACAACGTCTCCATTGGCGTGAAGGCAGGCGCGCGCCCCGAGGACAGCGGCGTCTCCGTCAATGTCGACGTAACCCGCCGGCTCAAGCTCCAGGCGGAGACGGGAGCAGATGGAAGCGCCGCGGTCGGCGTCGGCGCCGAATGGGAATACTGAGCGGCCGCTTCGCAGAGAATCGCCGCTTCGCTCAGCCTTGGCGTCACCGCGGAGGGCAGAGCGCGCGCCGATCCTGATTCTGGTCTGGAACGCCTCCAAACGGGGCCGTCCGTCGGCTCGCGGTTAACGGATGGTAAATTTCAGCGGTCAAAGCGTGGCTTGCCTGCAACACCGGGGTCCAAAGCACCCCCCGGGGCCTCGCGGCGGCGTGATGAAGGTTGATCGGCCCCTCGGCATTCGTATGGTTGTCCTGCGTCGGGACGTTCCCGGTCGCTGTTTTTCGTCTTCGCCTCTGAATGGTCAGGGACGCGGGCGAAAGGCCGGGACGAAGCGAGTTCGTCGGTTGGGTCTCCTGGGGCTGGCCGACATCAGAACGAGCGGAAGCCCGAGGGTCTCGAAACTCATTTTGGAGGTTACCAATGAAGCTCGTTAAGAGCCTCCTCCTCGGTTCCGCCGCCGGCATCGCCGCGGTCGCCGGGGCTCACGCTGCCGATCTTCCCTCGCGGAAGGCCGCTCCCGTCGAATACGTCCGCGTCTGCTCTGCTTACGGCGCTGGCTTCTTCTACATCCCCGGCACCGACACCTGCCTCCGCGTTGGTGGCCGTGTTCGCGCCGAGTACACCGTCGGCACCCGTTATGGTGACGGTCAGGACGCTTACGGCACCCGCGCTCGTGGCCGCCTGAACATCGACGCCCGCACCGCGACCGCCTACGGCACGCTGCGCACCTTCTTCCGCTACGAGCTGACCAACAGCACGGGCTTCTACTCCGGCTCGATCAACGGCAACCAGGGCATCATCGCTCCTGGCCAGGCTCGCAACACCGCCCCGAACTCCTTCTCGGCTGCCAACCTCGACCTGGCCTTCGTCCAGTTCGGTCCGATCACCGCTGGTCGCGCTCAGTCGTTCTTCGACTTCTACGCGAACGACTTCGGTTTCTCGACCCTGCGCACGGCTGACGCTCGTCTGAACCTGTTGGCTTATACCGCCACCTTTGGTTCGGGCTTCTCGGCCACGGTCTCGCTCGAAGATCGCAACTCCGGCACGCAGACCCGTGAAAACGGCGTCGTCAGCCCCGGCGGCTCTGCGCTGCTCGGCCAGGACTTCCCGGATGTCGTCGCCTCGCTGCGCGTCGATCAGGGTTGGGGCTCGGCTCAGCTCTCGGGTGCTTTGACCCAGCGCAACATCTCGAACACCGGCGTCCTGTTCAACCAGACCAAGGATGAGACCGGGTTCGCCATTCAGGCCGGTGTCAAGATCAACCTGCCGATGCTGGCTGCTGGCGATCACCTGTTCTTGCAGGCTGCCTATGCGGACGGCGCTCTCGGCTATCTCGGGTGGGGCGGTCAGTTCGGTTCGGGTCGTCAGCTGACGGCCGGTGCTACCCAGCTGACCATCCAGGACTACAGCGTGAACGCGCTCGGCAACACGAATTCGGCCACTGGCTGGTCGTTGGTTGCTGGTCTGCGTCACTTCTGGACCCCGCAGCTGCGTTCGGAGCTCTACGGTTCGTACTCTGAGCTCGATCTCGGCTACACCCTGGCTAACCAGGCTGTCCCCGGTGTCGTCTCTCGTCCGCTCGATCCCAAGGAACTCCTGATCGCTGGCAACCTGATCTGGTCGCCGGTTTCGGGCCTGGATATCGGTGTTGAGGTTCTCTACACCCGTACCGAGCTGAAGCAGGCTGTCCTGGCCGCCAACAACGCCGGCAACCGCCCGACGCTCGCCCAGGGCGGCCGTCTGGTGAAGAGCGACGACGCCATCGCCGCTCGCCTGCGCATCCAGCGCGACTTCTGATCGCCCTCAAGCGATTTGATCGGAAAGCCCCGGGGAAACCCGGGGCTTTTTTTTGCCGATCGGTCCCATAGAGCGTTCGGAAACATGCCAGGGCGGAGAATGCCTCAGTCGTCTGCGCTGGCTTAGGCCTACGCGCTGTCTTGGGCCTGCAACGGTGCTATGGAAGAGCCCCTGCCATCGGCCGAGGCTCCCGGCGGAAGGGCGCCGCTTCACTGAGTGGACTGGTTATACGTCGAGCGCACGTAAAAATCTGGGTGATTCGATGAAAAAGGTAGATGTCTTAATCGCAGTTCCGACTTACGACAGGAAAATATACATCGAGACGTCAAAATCGATCACGAATACCATCATCGCGCTGATTCAGGAGAAGGCGAGCGGACATTTGGTCTCAATCAGCGCCTGCGCTTTTATTGCCCACGCGCGCAATTTCCTGGTCCAAGATTTCATCACGAGAAAAGAAAAGACGCATCTGCTATTCGTCGATGCCGATATGGAATGGTCGCCGCATACAATACTTCGTTTGCTGAAAGCCAATGTCCCCGTCGCGGCGGCGCCGTATGTCGCCAAGAGTTATCGTAATCAGCTGCCGCGCGGACAGAATTACCGCGACGTCGATACGGTTCACGCCGCTGCGGCCAATTGGAACGTGCAGCTCGAGAACCCGGCCATGATGACCGGAGAACAAAAGATTTCGCCTTTGAATCAGGGGTTTACCAAGGTGACCCGTGTCGGGGCGGGGTTGTTGCTTCTGCGTCGCGACTGCATCGAGACGATGATCCGCAAATATTCGGATACCGGATATTACTGGGTCAATGCTGGCGATGAAAATGAAAAGGGGAAGAACGAAAGATATTTCGGACTATTCGATGCGATGCTCGATGAGAATAAGGTGTTTATTGGCGAGGATTACTCGTTTTGCGATCGCTGGGTCAAAGGATGCGGCGGAGAGATATGGTGCGACGTCGATGCGCGCATCGCACATCACGGCCATCACCGCTATGCCGGCTCTCTTCAGGAGAGCGTGCGTCTGAGAGCGAAGGCGCGCGAAGGCTCTTGAAAGGCTAGAACGTATCCAGGTCGAAATTGCCTGCTTCGCCGCTCGGGCAGCGCGCGCGGTGGTGCCGTCTCATCGACCGCCCTACCGCGGGCTCTGGCAGTCAGATTTCGTACCGGGATGGAACCGAATGCTCGTGGCCCGTACGCTTGACTTGCGCCAGCGATACGGGCTGATTGTGTCGGCTTGAGCAGCCGAAAACGGCTCGGATTGGCCGTAGCAGGCGGGGGCGGAGCATGTCGCAGCCGGGACGTTGGCTTTGGGGGCTGGTGCCGTTGGCGCTGCTCTGGGGCGCCGGTAACCTGTTTCTCGACGAGGCGATCGAGCGCGATGTTTCGCGGCGGGCCGCCATGGCGGCAGCCTCCGTCGCGGGGGAAGCGCCGGGCGCGCGCCCTGTGACGGCGCAGGTCGACGGCCGTGACGTCACCATCAGTGGAGAGGCCCTGTCGGCCGATGGCGCCGCGCGCGCGATCGCGCGGCTGCGCTCGGAATTCGGCGTGCGCCGCGCGCTAGGCGGCCTGTCCCAGGTCGTCGCGCAGAAGCCCTATAGCTGGTCTGCCAGCCGCCAGGGCGATGTCGTATCCCTGACCGGCTTCGTCCCGGACGAGGCGACGGCGCGTTCGCTGGTCGCGGCGGCAGAGAAAGCCCTGCCGGGCCTGCGCGTCGAGGATCGCCAGAGCCTCGCCTTCGGCGCACCCACCGCTTTCCAGGCTATGGCCGGCGCCATTCTGGCCGAATTGCCCCGGCTGTCGGCCGGCAAGGTCGCGCTGGACGACATGCGCTTCTGCATCGAGGGCCGGGCCGACACGCCGGACCATTTCCTCGCCTTGCAGGCCGCCATTACCAGCCTGCCGCGCGACGGTTTCCAGTCCGTGCCCTGCGCGCTGGAGCCGCCGGTCGTCACGCCCTATCGCTGGGGCGTCGAACATCCCGGCGGCGACAGGCTGCGTCTGACCGGCTTCTATCCCTCGGACGCCGCCCGCCAGCAGATTCTTGGCCTGTTACGTCGCGCCTTCCCGGGCGCCATCGGCATCGAGGACCTGACGAAACCCGCTGCCGGCGAGCCCTCGGCCTTCCTGGTCAAGGTCACCCGCGCGCTCGGGGATCTCGCTCGGCTTCGGCAGGGGCGGGCGGAGCTGACCGGCGACGCCTATGCGCTCTCCGGCGACGGCCCGGCCACCTTCGAGGCCTGTCAGGCCTTGCGCTTGCAGATCGCACAGGGAGACGGTCCGGATTCGGTCGCCCAGGCGCAGATCGCCTGTCCGCCGGAACCGCCGCCGCCGCCGCCTCCGGTCGAGACGCTGATGCCGGCGCTGCCCGAGATTCCCGCGCCGGTCTTCCTGCCCTCCGAACTGCCGCAAGCGCCGGCGCCGCAGCCGGCCGCTCCGCCAGCGCCCGAGCCGGCCAGAACACCCGCTACGCCTCCCGCGCCGCCGCCGCCGGCCGTCGACCTCGCCTGGAGCGCGTCGCGCGATGCAGGCGGCGTGACCCTGCAGGGCCTGGTGCGCGACGCGCAGGCCCGCGAGGCGCTGCTGGCGCTCGCGCGCCAGATCGCGCCCTCCGGCATGGTCACCGACCGCATGGCGCTGGAGCCGAACCTTAAGAGCGAGCCCGATCATGCTGCTGCCACCGGTTTCGCGGTGGAATTGCTCGGCAAATTGAAGCAGGGCTCGGTGTCGCTCGCAGGCGCTGTGCTCGCGCTTTCGGGAGAGGTCGCCGACGCCGCGGCCTGGCGCGAGCTCGATGCGCTGCTGCGCCGCCAGCCCCTGCCGGCGGGCTTGACCCTGAGCAGCGGGTCCGGGCCGGGCCAGGTGACGGTTCGTCCCTATGTCCTGTCGCTGGCTGCAGACCGGACCGGAGTCACGCTGAGTGGACATCTGCCGGACGCTTCGGTGCGCGAGGCGCTGCTGGCCCTGGTCGAGGCCTCGCCGCTGAAGGGCAGGCTCACCGATCAGACCGAGCTTGCGCCCGGCGCGGCGGCGGGCTTCCCGGCTGCGGCCCGCATGGCGCTGGCCAATCTGCTGCGGCTCGATCTCGGCTCGGCCGAGATCAGGGACGATTTCGTGACGCTGCGCGGGCTGACCTGCCGCGATCTCATCCGCAGCGAGGTCGAAACCAGCGCGGTATCGGACCTGCCGGCGGGTTTCCGCACCGACGCCGCCATCGGCCTGCGCCAGACCGGCTGCGTGGTCGATCCGCCGGCGACCTGCCAGAACGATCTCGACGCCCTGACGAAACGCAACACGGTGCTGTTCGCGCAAGGGACCTCGGTGGTGACGCTGGATGCGCCGACCGAGCGCGTCATCGGCGAGGCGGTCGCCATCCTCGGCCAGTGCCCGCAGGCGCGCATCACCATCGAGGGCCACGCCAACAATGACGGGCAGCGCGGTGGCTTCAACAATCTCGACCTCTCGGCGCGCCGCGCGCTGCGCGTTCGTGACGAACTGGTCCGGCGCGGCGTCGATCCGGCGCGGCTGGAGACACGCGGCTTCGGGACCGAGCGGCCGCTGGTGCCGCATGGCGCGCCCGACGCCAAGCCGATGAACCGGCGCGTCCAGTTCACGGTCGCGCGGTAAGGGGGCGGACATGCTGTATCTCGCCAGCCAGTTCGTCTGGTTTCTCGTCGCCGCCTTCGGCGTCGGCCTCGTCATGGGCTGGATCGGCCATGAAGGCGGCAGGCTCAGGCTCGGCGGCGCCGTGGCCGGCTGGTTTGCCGCCCTCTGGGGCCTCGGCGCCGCGTTGACCTGGCTGCAGTTCCTCAATGGCGAGGCGGCGATCTGGGTCGAGACCGCTTTGCTGTTCACGGGCGTCTATGTCGGCGGCTGCGTCGTCGGAGCGCTGCTGCGCGGCACGCGCGCGCCGGCTGACGCCGCGATGGCAACTCTGGCGGCCCCTGTCGCGACGCTGCCGCCCGTCGCAGGCGAGGCGGAGATTCCAGGGCAGCGCCCGGCCGGTCTGATCGCGGCAGGGGGCGACAAGCCCGACGATCTCAAGCTGATCAAGGGCATCGGCCGCCAGAACGAGGACCGGCTGCAGGCGCTGGGCATCTGGCATTTCGCGCAGATCGCGGCCTGGACGCCGCAGAATGTCGAATGGGTCGGCAGCTATCTCGCTTTCCCGGGCCGGATCGAGCGCGAGGACTGGGTCGCTCAGGCGAAGACGCTCGCGGCCGGCGGCGAGACCGAGTTCGCCACACGCGTCCGCGCCGGTCTGGTCGAGACGTCGCGCGATGAGGGCGAGACCGCGAAGGCGTGAGCCGTTTCAGGCGGCCTTGCGCTCGGCGCGCGCGATCAGCCGGCCGATCCGGCGCACCATGTCCCTGGGGCCGAGCATCGGCGCATGGCCCTGGCCCGGCGCCGTGAAGGTCTCGCAATCGGGGTGGCGTTCGCCCATCTCGGCGAGCGTCTTGTCGGCCAGCAGGTCGGAGTTCGCCCCCCTGATCGCCAGCATCGGCACGGCGTTCAGCCCGTCGAAATAGGACCACAGCACCGGCAGCGGCGCCTCGAGATCGAGCTCCTCCAGCACCTTCATCAGGTTGGGGTCGTAATCGGGCCGGAGCTTGCCGTCGCGGTCGGTCCAGGTCCGGCGCGCCATCATCTCCCATTCGGCGTCGCCGAAGAGCGGGAACTGCTGGTCCGACAGCCGCTTGAGGATTTCAGCACCCTCGGTGAAGCTGCGCGGCAGCGGCAGCTTGCCGACATAGCCGCGGATCCGCAGCAGGCCGCGCGCGTCGATGACCGGGCCGATGTCGTTCATCACCACGCCCCGGACGACTCCCGGCCGCGCGGCCCCCATCGCCATGGTCAAAAGGCCGCCGCGCGAGGTGCCGACGAACACCGCCGCCTCGATGCTGGCCGCGACCAAAACCTGCATGACGTCGTCGAGCTCGATGCGGATGTCGTAGTTCTTCCAGTTCCGGTCGAAGCCGGACAATCCCCGTCCGCGATAATCCAGCGCCAGGACGCGTCGGGGCGTCGCGGCGTCCTGCGACAGGGCCAGCGCGAGTTCGTGGAAGTCCGCCGCGGTGCGGGCAAAGCCCGGCAGGCAGATGATCGGCAGTGCGGTCGAGGCGAGCGGGCCATAGTCGCGCGCATGCAGCCGCAGGCCGTCGCGGGCGCTGATGAAGAGCGAGGTGAAGCCTGTTTCTGTTTCGGTCCTAGTCAACTCTCAGCCCTCAATCTGAGAGCCCCTTTTGGGGGCCTCGACCGCCATCAAAACCCGCGTCGTCATTCCGGACAAGCCGCGTAGCGGCGCCGCTCCGGAATCCATCGCAGAACACAGCCATGCCAGGAAGGGCGCCCTATGATAGATTCCGGGTCTTCGCTTCGCTGCGCCCGGAATGACGGAGAGGGCTCCGAATGATCTGTCCCGGCAACCCTAATCCCGCCGCCCGCCGCGCTTCAAGTCGTGGTCGATCAGATAGGCGGTGCGCTGGTTCAGCCGCTGGCGATAGACTTGCAGGTTCTCCATCACCCGCTGCACATAGTTGCGGGTTTCGTAGAAGGGGATGCGCTCGACCCAGTCGACCGCGTCGACATCGGGCTTGCGCGGGTCGCCATAGGCCTCGATCCACTTCCTGACATTGCCCGAGCCGGCGTTGTAGGCCGCGAAGGTCAGGATGTAGGAGCCACGCCACTCCTTCAGAAGGTCGTTGAGATGGGCGGCCCCCATCTGCGCCGAATACAGCGCGTCGCGGCCCAGCCGCGGCCAGTCGAAGGGGAGATTGGCGCGCCGCGCCGTCTCGCGCGCGGTCGCCGGCATCATCTGCATCAGCCCGCGCGCGCCGGCATGGGAGATCGCGGTCGGGTCGAAGGCGCTCTCCTGGCGGGCGATGGCGTGGACGATGGCGCGCTCCATCGGGTCGCCGAGCACGGAGAATTCCGGCACGCCCGAAATCGGGAAGGCCGCCATGTCGAGCGGGAAGCCGCGCTGCAGCGCCGCCTTGCCCAGCGCCAGCAGGGCGCGTGTGTCGCCCTCGCGCTGGGCGACGGCGGCCAGCGCCTCGAGCGCCGGCGTCGTATGCAGGCGTTGCGCGAGGTCGGTCAGCATCTGCACGGCGAGATCGCGCTCGCCGATGCGGTAGAGGAGGCGCACGCCCTGATGCCCCGGGAGATGCTGGAGCGAGGCCGAGGCTGAGCGCCGCAGCGGCAGGTCGGGCAGCCCGAGCCGCGCCCGGGCCAGTTGTCCGTAATAGGCGATCGGGTGCTCGGCTGCCCGCTCATAGGCGGACTGCGCGTCCTCCGCCTTGCCGATCACCTCGAAGGCGCGGCCCTGCCAATAGGCCGCGCGCGACACCGAGATCGGCGTCTCGGCATGACGCGCCGCCTCGCTGAAATGTTCAAGCGCGAGGCCGGGCTGGTCGCGGAAGCGCAGCGCGATGAAGCCCGAATGCCATTCCGCGTCGATGCGCTCGGCGGCGACCTCGGCGCCATGGCCGGCGACGACCTGGTAGGCGCGCGCCGCATCACCGCCGTCGAGCAGCTTGCGCGCGATCAGCCGGCGCTCGGTCCACCATTCGTCGCCATCCCCCAGCAGAGCGGGGTCGCGCGGGATGTTCGCCAGCGCCTGCGCGGCCTCGGCGGGCTTGTCGGAGCGCCTGGCCTGCTGCGCCAGCAGGAAGGAAAAGGAGATGTCGGTCTTCAGCGCAGCCGGCACGGCGGCAATCAGCGCCGGCGCGATCGGCCGCTTCGCCCCTGCGCTGGCGAGCCGGGCCCTGGCGAGCACGACATAGTCGGCGGAGACGCGGGCCGCGTTGCGCAGCGCCGCCGTCGCGTTTTCGCGGAAGAGATAGCGCTCGGTGCGCAGGCGATGGTCCGCGCTCGTGAGCGCCTCCCCGAAGGCGTCGAGCGCGATCTTCTCCAGCGGCACACCGAGATGGTCGCGCAGCCAGCTCTGGCGCGCCAGCGCGGTCGCCTCCTCGGCCTTGCCCTCGGCCTTGAGTGCGAGCGCCTGCGCGATCCGCCCGGCCGGGCTGACCGGCTGGTGGCCAAGAAAAAAGGCCCGGATCGCCGCCGGGCTCTTCCGTTCGGCGACCAGCATCTCTTCGGCCCGCCGGCGAAACAGCGTCGTCGCCGGATAGTTCGGATAGGCCTTCAGGAAAGCGTCGATGCGCGAGAATGGGACGAGGCTCGCGCCGCTGCGGATCGCGACCCATTCCAGCAGCGCGCGGGTGGTCGCGTCGTCGAGGGAGCGCGCGATGGCGTCGCCGTCTGCCAGCGCGCCCCGGCGATAGGCCGCCACGGCGCCCCTGACGACGTCGAGATCGACCGGGGCGGCGGCCAGAGCCGGGCCCGGATAGGGCGGCAGCGCCGCCGTCGTCTCGACATCGACCGGATCGGCCCGTGGCTGCTGCGAGGGGTGGCTGCTGTCGTCAGCGGCGCGGGCCGGCATCGCGGCGAGCAGCAGCGGCAGGACGAGCCGGATCAGCGGGCGGCAAGGGGTAGGCGAGGCCATGGCAGGCTCCACGGTCGGACGCGTAGCCTGCAATGCTCGCGGAAGCGGGTTTACGAAGACTTAACCATGCGGGGCCGCCTTTTTATGGCGAGCCGGCTTTGCCTGCCGCAGGGGACAGTTTATGTGTGACGCCCTCTCAACGCTCGTTTCGCGCCAGGACGCCGCTCCCATGACCAAGCATCCCGCCTTCACCGGTTCGCTTCCCGCGCTGGTGACGCCGTTCGAAGGCGGCCGGATCGATGAGGACGCCCTGCGCGCGCTGGTGGAGTGGCAGATCGAGAGCGGCTCGTCCGGCCTCGTCCCGGTCGGCACGACGGGCGAGAGCCCCACGGTGTCGCATGACGAGCACAAGCGCGTCGTCGAGATCGTCATCGCCCAGGCGAAGGGCAGGGTGCCCGTCATCGCCGGCGCCGGCTCGAACAACACGACCGAGGCGATCGATCTCGCTGTTCATGCCGAGAGGGCCGGCGCTCAGGCGGTCCTCGTGGTCACGCCCTATTACAACAAGCCGACCCAGGAGGGCATGTACCAGCACTTCAAGGCGGTGAACGATGCAATCGGCATCCCGATCATCATCTACAACATCCCGCCGCGCTCGGTGGTGGACATGTCGGTCGAGACGATGGCGCGGCTCTACGAGCTGAAGAACATCGCAGGCGTCAAGGATGCCACCGCCAATCTCGCCCGCGTCTCGCAGCAGCGCCACGCCATGGGCCCGGATTTCATCCAGCTCTCGGGCGAGGACATGACGGCGCTGGCCTATATGGCGGCCGGCGGCCATGGCTGCATCTCGGTCGTCGCCAATGTCGCGCCACAGCTCTGCGCCGAACTGATGACGGCGGCGTTGAAGGGCGATTATGCCGGCGCGCTGAAGATCCAGGACCGGCTGGTGCCGCTGCATGACGCGATCTTCAAGGAGCCCGGCCTCGCCGGCGCCAAGCATGGGCTTGCCCTGCTCGGCCGCATCCAGGAGGAGGTCCGCCTGCCTCTGCTGCCGGTGACCGCACCGACGGGCAAGATCATCCGCGACGCCATGGTGTTCGCCGGCCTTCTGAATGCCTAGATAGGAATGCTGCGTCCGTCCGGTCCCCCCGGCCGACGCCAGGGAACCAGACGATGTACGAGCCCAGTCATTTCAAGGTCGAGGATCGCGAGGCGCTGTTTGGCGTCATGCGCGACCACCCGCTGGCGACGCTGATCACGGCGGGCGAGGGCGGGCTGGTTGCCAACCCCGTTCCCTTCGTCCTGCATGCCGACGAGGGCGAACAGGGTGTGCTGCGCGCGCATCTCGCCCGGCCCAACCCGCAATGGCAGGCGATCGCGGCCGGCGCGCAGACGCTCGTCGTCTTCACCGGCGTCGAGCGCTATGTCACGCCGGCCTGGTATGCCTCCAAGCGGGAGCACGGCAAGGTCGTGCCGACCTGGAACTATGTCACCGTGCAGGTGCGCGGGCCGGCCCGCGCGATCGAGGATGCCGCCTGGCTGCGCACGCAGCTGGAATCGCTGACGCGTCAGCAGGAGGCGCCGCGCGCAGAGCCCTGGTCGGTCTCTGACGCGCCGGAGCCCTTCGTCGCGGCGCAGATGCGCGGCATCGTCGGAATCGAGATCGAGATCGCCTCGCTGGTGGGCAAGTTCAAACTGAGCCAGAACCGCCAGGAAGCCGACAAACGCGGCGTTTTCAACGGCTTGTCGGCCGATCCGGAATCAGAGTCGCAAGCGATGGCGCAGCTCGTCGCGGCCCACGGGCTGGGAGGCACGCCATGAGCAAGCTCGATCCCGAACGCTTCCGGCTCGCCGCCGACAACCGCAAGGCGCGCTACAACTACGAGATCATGGAGACGCTGGAGGCGGGCATCGCCCTGCAGGGCACGGAGATCAAATCCCTGCGCGGCGGCCGCGCGACCATCGGCGAGAGCTATGCCGGGCCGATGGGCACGGAGCTCTTCCTGTTCAACGCCCATATCCCGGAATATCTCGAAGCCAACCGCTTCAACCATGACGTCAAGCGCCCGCGCAAGCTCCTGCTCCACCGCCGCCAGATCAACAAGCTGATGGGCGCGATCCAGCGCGACGGCTTCACCGTGATCCCGCTCAAGGTCTATTTCAACGACAAGGGCAGGGCGAAGGTCGAGCTCGGGCTGGGCCGCGGCAAGAAGCTGCACGACAAGCGCGAGACCGAAAAGAACCGCGACTGGAACCGCGACAAGGCGCGGATCTTGAAGGGCGGGGCGTAGGCGCGCCCCCTTCTCCCGCGAGGACAAGGGAAGAGGCGTCTCGGTTCCGGTGCGCGGCGGCGAAGGGCGTGGGGAACCCCTCTCCCGGATGGGAGAGGGGCAGGGGTGAGGGACCGCCGCTCGTTGCAAGAGGCGCGGCGGAGCCGTTGCTCCCTCTCTTGCGCGGGCAGGCCCTCATCCGGCGCTCCGCGCCACCTTCTCCCATTCGGGAGAAGGGAAGACGGCGTCGCGCCCTTCGACAAATCTTATCCCGCCCCCCGAAGCCTGAGCCTATTCTCCCCTCGCTCCGCCCGACCAAGGGGGCTGTCGCGAGGCATCGTGCGGCCGGGCGGGGTTTGCGGGTTTCGTCGTTCAAGGCCGTTGCGGGCTGAGGGCGGCGGAGGCGCGGATCGCCATCGCGCGGGTGAGTCAGGCCGCGCGACCCGTGGCACGGATAACCAGAAGGCGATCTGGTCGGCACAAAACATCCGCGTGCGGGACGGGGCGGCGGCTGTTGGCGCTGCTTCGACACGACATTCGACATCGACTTCGGCATGCAGCCGTCGACTGCAGGCCACCTCGTCCCGCGCATCCCCTTGGATACGCACCGTCCAGCACGAAACCCCGCGGCGATCAGCCGGCCGGGGGTTTCGGTGCGTGAGGCTCAGCTCTCGACTGGCTCGTCGCCCTGGCGGATGCCGTAGCGCCGCTCCAGACCGGGATTGCCGGGCGTTCCGGGTGCGCCCGTCGCGGCGCCGCTGCGGGCGTTGCGTTCGGAGGGGTCGCGGCCGATCTTCTGCATCAGCTGGGCGAGGTCGACGAACTCGTCGCATTGCCGGCGCAGATCGTCGGCGACCATCGGCGGGCTGGTCGAGACGGTGGAGACCACCGAGACCTTGACGCCCTTGCGCTGCACCGCCTCGACCAGCGGGCGGAAATCGCCATCGCCCGAGAACAGGTAGATCTGGTCGAGATGGGGCGCGAGCTCGAGCATCTCGATGGCGAGCTCGATGTCCATGTTGCCCTTGATCCGGCGGCGCCCGGTGGCGTCGGTGAACTCCTTGGCCGCCTTGGTGATGACGCGGTAGCCGTTGTAGTCGAGCCAGTCGACCAGCGGCCGGATCGAGGAATACTCCTCGCTCTCGATCAGGGTGGTGAAATAGAAGGCCCGGATCAGGTTGCCCCGTCCCTGGAATTCCCGCAGCAGCCGGCGGTAGTCCATGTCGAAGCCGAGCTGCTTGGACGTCGCATAGAGGTTGGCGCCGTCGATGAAGAGGGCGATGCGCGGGTCGGCGGCCATTGAAATCACTCCGTCTGAAATCGCTTTGAACGCTCAAAATGAAAAGCAAACACGGTTGAACCGTGTCGAATCGGGGCAAATCCGCGGCATCGCGCGTCGCGATGCGTGACCTCTCGCCGCAGCCGGCAAAGCGTCGGCGTCAGACTGCGAGCCCCCGGCTGCCCGGCTTGATCGCGGGGATCGCGGCGAGTTCCGGTGGCAGGGCGTCGGGCGCGTAGTCGGGCACGTCATATTCCATCAGGCTGACCAGCGGCATGCCGAGTTCGGCGCGCCCCGCCGAACGGTCGATCAGGCAGGCGGCGCCGAGGATGGTGCCGGGCTCGCCCATCACCGAGTCGCGGCATTCGCGCAGCGACAGCCCTGTGGTGATGATGTCCTCGATGATGATGCAGCGCGCCCCGGCCGGCAGCGTGAAGCCGCGACGCAGCTTGAACGTCCCGCCCTCGCGCTCGACGAAGACGGCCTTGGCGCCCAGATGCCGCGCCGTCTCGTAGCCCGGCACGATGCCGCCCACCGCCGGCGAGACGACGTAGTCGATTGGGCCGAAGCGCGCCTCGATCTTGGCGGCCAGCGCCTTGCACAGCCGCTCGGTCCGCACCGGGTCCTGGAAGACGAACATCTTCTGCAGGAAGACGGCGCTGCGCCGGCCCGAAGACAGGATGAAATGCCCTTCGAGCAGCGCGCCGGCATCGCGGAATTCGGCCAGAACGTCGTCGTCGGTCATGGAAGGCTCCTGCGCGAAAATCGGTCGCGGGCGTCTTTGCGTCGGATTGCTGTCTGGCGCAAGGCGTGATGAGGACGAGTTCCGTGAGCCTATCGAGTTGGCCGTCGCAACGCGCCGTCACCCCGGGCTTGCCCC
>NNBT01002369.1_pt1 | contig 24954 bp, 13 predicted proteins | sample 1173831 | NCBI WGS metagenome assembly NNBT01 (sample SAMN07173936, study PRJNA388173) | plant metagenome | isolation source: symbiotic tissue sample KVJ10 | place: Norway: Troms, Kvaloya island | reverse complement strand
GTTTTGGCTAGCTTTGGAGTCAATTAACCAGTTTTCAGTTGGCAGTTACCAATGACCAGTAAACAAATGATCAATGAACCAATGAACCAATAATTTTGTAAAAAAATGTTAAACCTCCCTACAATTTAGGCGCTCTCTTTATAATTGGATATATTTACGGGCTTAGCATTTAATAACCCATCCATGAAGATTTTTAGACTATCTTTTATTATACTTTCTCTTTTATCAGCGCTCAGTTTCTCTTCGTCGGCCCAAACCGATACCGTAAGTATAAATACCATTATTAGCAAAACCAATAAGATTTTAGCCGATTACCCTGCAGAAAAAATTTACCTTCATTTTGATAAACCTTATTATGCTGTGGCCGATACTGTTTGGTTTAAAGCCTACGTTACCGAAAACCAGAATTTCTTATCAGGGATTAGTAAAATCATTTATGTAGATGTAATCAACCAGAATGATTCCCTCATTCAAACCCTAAAATTACCGATTGCAGGTGGTTTCGCCTATGGTAGTTTCCCCTTAGATCAGGTAAATTACAAACAAGGCAATTACCACATCAGGGCCTATACCTTGTGGATGCTTAACAACGACGATCCTGCCTATTTTAACAAAACTTTTTATGTAGGCGAAGCGATAGATAAAGAAGTAAAAACCCACATTACCTATAAAAATACCTCTACTGATAAATTAGAAAAAATTGATGCAAGGGTACAGTTTAAAGATGCCAACAATAAACCCTACGCCAATAGGAATGTAAGCTGGCAGGTAATTACCAGTTATACCGTAATTGCCAAAGGCAGGGGCACAACTGATGCCAACGGTTATTTAACCATCGCCATGAGCAATGCCCAAAAAGCGGAATACCAATTACAAAAAGGACAGTTGATTACCGCTATCAATACCACTGATAAGGATGTAGCCAACAGCACTTTCCCGCTAAAAAATGCCATTCTGAGTAAAGATTTTCAATTTTTTCCTGAAGGTGGGAGTTTAATTGCCGGCTTAACCAACAAAGTTGCTTTTAAAGCCATTAAAAGCGATGGTTTGGGCATCAGCTCTAAAGGAACCGTTACCGATAATGATGGCAAAACAGTAGCCACCTTTACCGCCCAGCATTTGGGCATGGGTAGTTTCAATTTAGCTGCCGAAACCGGAAAAACCTATAAAGCTGCAGTTACTTATGCTGATGGTACTACCCAGACTTATAATTTACCCGCTGTTGCAGCAAATGGCGTTGCCGTAAATATCGACAACAGCAGCGCAGATAATATCGCGATAAAAATCTCGGCCAATGATGCCTTTTTTGAGCAGAACCAGGGTAAAAAGCTTTATTTAATTGCACAGAGCAAGGGTGTAATCTGTTATGGTGCGCAAACAGCTTTATCAAATAAGGAATATAATACCACTGTTCTTAAATCAAAATTCCCTAACGGGATTGCCCAGTTTACCCTGTTTAACGAGTTTGGTAAACCCTTAAGCGAAAGATTGGTTTTTGTACAGCAAAAAAATACGATGGCCGTTAACCTAAGCACTGCGGCAACTACTTATGGAGTTAAGAAAAAGGTAAAAATAAATGTAGCTGCCAAAAAAGACGGCGCTCCTGTTGAGGGCAGTTTTTCTGTAGCGGTTGTTGATGAAACCAAAGTTCCATCAAGCGAGGATGCCACAAGTACCATTTTAACAGGTTTGTTGTTAAGCAGCGATGTTAAAGGTTATATTGAAAAGGCAAACTATTATTTTAATGCACCAGACGCGAAGAAAAATGCCGATTTAGATGTGTTATTGCTTACCCAGGGATACCGCAGCTTTAAATACACTGATATTATTGCCAACAAACTGCCTAAAATTGATTTCCTGCCAGAACAAGGCATCGAAATTTCAGGGATTTTACGTCAGAATAATGGTATTCCGGTGAGGAAAGGTGCTTTATTACTGAGTATTCCTGATAAACGTTTCAATTTGGAAGGTACTACCGATCCTGTTGGGAATTTTAAATTCCCGAACCTGGTATTTAACGATTCTTCAAAAGTGACCATTACGGCTAAATATAATGTGAATTATAAAAACATGACGTTGAGCTTAAATGGTGCACCAGTTCCTACATTAACCAGAAACTTTAGCGCTGCTGAAGAGGTTTTAAATATCGATAGTGCTTTAACCAGTTACCTGGATAACAGCAAAAGACAATATGCTTATTTACACACTTTAAAAGATATAACCATTAAAGCGGCAGTGGTACCAAAAGTTAGTCATAAAGATTACCCTGCATTAACAGGCCTAAGCCAAATGGCCGACCACGAAATCAGTGGAGATCGTTTAAAAGGCTGCGGACTTTTAATTAACTGTTTACAAGGCATGCTGGCCGGCGTTACTTTTGCTGATAACAACTTTTATGTGAGCAGAGATTATAATCAGGGTAAAAAAATCCCGATGGGTATCTTTATCAATGGAATGAACGTTGATGTAAACCAGATCAATACACTTGATGCCAACCAGATCGAATCGGTTGAGGTATTTTTAAGGGATGAATTAGGCCTGGTAAACCGTGCTAACAATGTAAACGGGGTAATTGTATTTAACCAGAAGAAAGCACCAAAAGGCACTAAAATTTCGAAAGCGCAGTTAATGGATATGCTGCCTAAATATTACGAATTAACATTCTCGCCACAGGGCTATAATAAAGAAAAACAGTTCTATTCGCCTAAATACGATGTGCCTGCAAGCATGAACCGCAACGATTTAAGAACAACCATTTACTGGAATCCTAAAGTAGTAACAGATGCCACAGGAAATGCTTCTTTCGAATATTATAACGCAGATGGCAAAGGCCAGTATAAAGTAATTATTGAAGGTATTGATGCCAACGGAAATTTAGGAAGATCGGTGTTGAAATATCTCGTAAAATAAGGGAAAGGAATTTAAAGGTTGATGGTTCATAGTTTGATAGTTAATAGCCAATATTTCATAGTTTGATAGTTTATGGTCAATATCATACTATGAACCATCAACCATTAACCAACTAGATAACTTGTATTCTCGCCATCTTACTTCACTTCAAACGGTAATTTCTCCCCGTTCAGGCCCGCTACAATATTCTTTACGATAATCTGTGCCATGGCTGCCCGGGTTTCTTCGGTAGCAGAGCCGATATGCGGCAGAACAGCAACATTTTCCATCGACAGTAAGGGATTTTCCTTATCCATCGGTTCTGGATTGGTTACATCCAGGCCAGCTCCCCAGATTATTTTTTCTTCTAAGGCTTTGGTCAGGTCTTTTTCGTTATGGATCCCTCCTCTAGCGGTGTTGATGAAAATGGAATTGGGTTTCATCTGTTTAAACACCCCGAGGGTAAATTTTTCTTTGGTTTCTGGGGTGAGCGCGGTATGGACAGAAAGCACATCACTTTGTACCAAAAGTTCTTCAAACGATACATATTTGGCGCCTATTGCTTTCTCAGCCTCTTCGTTACGAGAACGGTTATGGTAAATTACCGACATATTATAAGCTCCGATACATTTTTTGGCCATCTCTAAACCAATTTTGCCAAGGCCAAAAATACCAAGGGTTTTGCCATTTAATTCAATGCCCAATTCGGGTGCAGGTTCATATTTTTTCCATTCGCCTTTAATAATTTTCTTATGCGAGTAGAAGGCCTTTCTCGAAACAGCAAGCATCAATAAAAAAGCAGTATCGGCGGTAGCACCACTCAACACCCCAGGAGTATTCCCAATCGGGATATTTAATGCTTTTGCTGCCGCTACATCAACATTATCATAACCTACAGAATGTAGCGCAATCACCTTTAAATGACTACAGGCTTTCAGAAATTCAGCGTTAATCTTATTCGGACCTACACTGATCAAAGCATCCTTATCCTGGCAGGCCTTAATCAGTTCATCAGGGCTAATCTGCCGGTTTTCCTTCCATTGAGTAATAGAAATATTGTTTTCTTCCAGTTCTTTTAATCCAACCGGAGCAATGTTGCCACTTATAAATACTTTCATGCTTTATTTAACTTAAACCTTTTAAGGAGTTTTGGATAATACAAATTGACCTGTAAAGCATTATTTTACCGTTGCGGAAAGCATCTCATAAGTATTGGCGCTAAAATAACCCAGTGCCTCGTTCGAAATGTTAGAAGTTGGATTAGCAGGGGTAGTACCCTGGTTTGGTCCGCGGTTAGATTGCTGACTCAAAGCATACCAATAATCGAAGATATTCGAATCAATACACTCCATTTCTATCCTGATCTTATCATTAGCGTTCAGCTCGTCGCTATCGTGATCGTTGGTAGGCGGTTTAAAAAACAACTGAAGCCTAAGGTCGTTGCCATTCGTTAACCGATCATTATTTACATAAAAACGTTCTGACAATACATCGTTCACGTATAAATTAAAGTGATAAAAATTGGTTTCGTTAGCCGGATCTTTTAAAAATACCGCAGCGGTTTTACGCTCTCTACCAAAGAAAAAGTTTTTAATCACACCGATCGAATCCATTTTAACCACATTGGGCATTTTCGAATTGGCGGTGTAGGTTTGACCTTCGGCGTTAACGTTTAAGCTATAAGTAACACCCGGTACACCTTTCATTTTATTGATATATGTTCCTGGTATTGCACCTTCTTTAAAAACATAAGTGTTTCCTTTATTATCGGTTACGGTAACACTAGCTCCCGAAACACCCGGAAAAACATTGGCTTCGGTATAACCGATGGTTTTGCTGATCTTAATCTGCTGATCGATCAGTTGATCATTAATTTTTCCCTCAATTACGATCTGGGGATCGGCATTCTCGGTATCGATAGCAATAATTTTCTTGCAGCCGGCAAAACAAAAAGTGAAAAGTGAAAGGGATATAATCAGTTTTTTCATTGCGTTAAAATTTAAAGTTCCAGGTAATTGATGGAATAAGGCCAAACAAAGAGGTTTGCTGAGCAGCTGTTTTAGTTGGATCGTTCGGATCAGTGATGAACTCAATCGAGTAAGGATTTTTTCGTGCCAACAAATTGTAAATCCCGAAATTCCAGCTCGATTGGTATTTCCTTCCAGGTTTCCCCTCTAAGGTGGCGCTCACATCTAAACGCATGTTGTAAGGCATACGTCCGGCATTTCTTTGGGTATAATAATAAGCCATTTGTCCGCCAATGCTATATTTCCCTGCCGGATAAGTTACCGCATTACCCGTGCTATAAATAAAACTCGAAGAGAATGTCCATCGCCTGGTCATGTTGTAAATGCCCACTACCGAAACATCATGCGTACGGTCTTGCCTTGCAGGGAAATACTTTCCGTTATTCAGCTCAGTAAATTTACGTTCTGTGCGCGATAAGGTATAACCCACCCAACCGTTCAGTTTACCAAATTTCTTCTTAAAAAACAGCTCCATTCCATAGGCACGGCCTACACCATATAATAATTCAGATTCTATATTCGAATTGGCCAAAAGTTCTGCCGCATTTTTATAATCGATCTGATTTTGCAGCCATTTGTAATAAATCTCCCCCGAAAGTTCGTAATTATTATCTTCGATATTTTTAAAATAACCCAAAGCAACCTGATCGGCAATTTCGGGCTTAATGTTGTTGCTGCTCAACACATACTGATCAGTTGGCGAACTGGAAGTAGCGTTGGTTAAAATGTGTACATTTTGTGTATTGCGGTTATATGAGGCTTTGATTGAGTTTTGTTCGTTAAACAGGTAGCTTACCGAGAAACGCGGCTCGAGGTTCAAATAGTTTTTATAAAATTTCCCTTTGGCTACATTTGCTGTTGAAACAATATCCCCATTGGGATCATAGGTACTGAAATTGCCTGGCCCCATTAACGAGAAAGCAGCCAAACGCACACCATACAAAAAGTTCAGATGTTCGTTAACCGCCCATTCGTCAGAAATGTAAGCTGCAGATTCTATACCGTATCGCCTTTCCTGTGTTAGCGAATTTACCTGCGAAGCTTCATCGCTATCAATATCAATAGGAGAAATGCGGTGTTGTGTTGCATTTAACCCGAATCTAAGGGTATGTTTATTGCTGAAATACTGAAAATCTTCTTTAAAATTAAAATCGCGGACCAAAGATGTCGCCTTAAAATTTGTAGCATCGTTTAATAAACGTACCGTATAATTGTAGTTGTTGTAAATTAAGGAGGTATTCGAAAACAAACGGTCGCTAAAAATATGATTTAAGCGGATAGTGGTGGTTACATTGCCCCAGTTGTTTTCAAAAAGGTCTTTAACCCCGATATTATCTTTACCAAAATAACCCGAGATGTAAATGGTATTCCTATCGTTGATTTTGTAATTCGCTTTAGCGTTGATGTCATAAAAATTCAGCGTACTACCATTTACCGATGAGTCTGGCGAAGAACGTAAAAACAGGTCGATATACGTCCGGCGGAAGCTCACCATAAACGAACCCCTGTCTTTTACAATCGGTCCTTCGGCCTTAATGCGCGAAGCAATCAGTCCGATTCCGCCCTGAAATTTGAATTCTTTATTGTTACCATCATCCATTTTAACATCTAAAACAGAGGATAAGCGACCGCCATATTGTGCAGGCATCCCACCTTTATACAAGCTAACATCCTTAATCGCGTCGGCATTAAAAGTAGAGAAAAAGCCCAATAAGTGTGATGAGTTGTACACCACAGCTTCATCCAGAATAATCAGGTTCTGATCGGCAGCACCACCACGAACATAAAAGCCGGTATTTCCTTCGCCACCCGATTTTACGCCAGGCAATAACTGAATGGTCTTTAAAATGTCTTTTTCGCCCAATAATACCGGGATAGAGTTGAGCGATTTCATATCGATTTTCTCAAGCCCCATCTGTGCACTTTTTACATTTTCATTTTTACGGTTATTGGCATTTACGGTTACTTCAGCCAGGTCGTTTGCACTTTTTAACTCTTCGTTTAATTTGGTGTCTTTTGTTAAATTAATCGTTTTCACCACCGAAGCATACCCCGTGTAACTTATGGCCACCGTATAAGTGCCTTCAACCTGTGTCAAAGCAAAATAGCCATAATTATTGGTGAGGGTTGCTGCAGTAGAGGCACCTGAAATCCGAACGGTAGCACCAATCAGTGTTTCACCTGTGCCCGAATCGCGGATGGTCCCACTAAGGGTAAATTTGTTCTGGGCAAAAAGGGCTGTACCGGAAAAAAGAAGGAGGAATAAAGCTAAGTAGTGTTTTATGAGCATATCGGCTACTATCTAATTTTTAAGATGGAAACCAAATGTACGAAATCCATGCCCTTTTAATGGAAAATCGGCAATTTCTTAATACAAGTTTGGTTTTATTACTTATTAACGGGATAAATGCCAATATGGTGTGAGCGCAACAGGTAAGCGCTCAAATCATTTTTACCGGCCTGCTGAAAAGTGATCAGTTTTGAGGGCTCTTTGGGCATGTGGCAATCGATGCAATTGGTGGTAAGCGATCCTTTTGCCAGAGTGGCCTGGCTGTGTTTTGTAGTTTGGTGACAACTGATGCAGCGCTGCGAATAAATAGTTAAGTTGCCTTTTATGCTCTCGTGTGTATTGTGACAGGATTGGCAAGTCATGGTTTCGCTTTTCCGGTAACAGTTGCTGCCCATTAACATGCTGGCCTGGTTGCCGTGTACATCGGGGTTACCACCGCCGAAACCGACAAAATCCTGCTGATAGTAATCATCTAAATTATCGCCCGGTTTAAAACCGAAAACCGATTTCTGGGTAACCAGGGTATTTCCGGAGTGACACACACTACAGGCATCCATCTTCTGTTTACGGGATAGTTTTTTATAAATCGCGATGAATTTTGCTGATTTTTCTTCAGGGTTGTCGGTATGAAATACTACATGTTGTTTGCCGGGACCGTGGCAGCGCTCGCAATCGATACCATAAATTAAGGAACCTTTCTCCATTTCCTCGTCCATAACAAAGGCCGATTTTTGGGTCAGCTTTTTTTCCACAAAAGAACCATGGCATTCGAGGCAGCGACTGGTAATGCCCCTGTCGTAATAAAATCTGTCACGTGGGAAACCCGGACTGATGGCCCAGTTCCGAATACCTGAAAAATATGATAAAGGCAGTTCATAAAGTTTTTTTCCCTGCCAATAAGCGTAAGTATAAGCCTTTTCGCCCGAACCAAACTGGATATCGAACTTTTGAGCACGCACTGCTTTACCATCCTGGTAAGCCACCTGAAAGATACCGCTGTCTCTCTTTTCGATTACGACCTTTTGATGTGCATCAAATAAAAAACTGTTCGAATCAGCCGCAAAAACTTTTAATAGCTGTGCATCCACCACAGGTTTAGAGGTTAAACCATGTGGACTGTGAGCATAAGATTGGGATAAATCTTTATGGCATTTTATACAGGTAGCGGCGCCAGTGTAGGCTTCACCCCTGATGTCTTTTGGTAACTGATCGGCCACATTCATACATCTTGAAAGGACAATAATGACAATGGCCATTGTCCCTAAAATAAGCAGGATTCGTTTTGTGCCTTTCAAGATGATATTTGGTTTTATTTTACGAACTGAATATAGCTAAAATTATAACCTCCTGTAGCGGCCAGTATTTTAATTTTTTGTTTACCAGCCTTTAAAGTAATGTTTTTGATTTCGAACGGCACAAACTTCTTTGCATCGCCCGTATCCGGAACAGCAAGAGCCTTTGCCACTTCTTTATCATCAATTAAAATGGTTATCCTGCCGGCAGCTTGATCGGCCGCGGCGTTAATTTTTAAGGTATAAACTCCTTTTTGCGCAACATTTACCGTGTATTGCAACCATTCGCCATTTTCGATGTGGTTTACATAATACTTTTCGTAACGGATCGAATCTTTGGCAATATCAACCCCATCGTTGCGGTAAATCCTGCCCAGGTTTCCAGCCGACCTTTTTCCGGTTGAAACATGATAATCGGCCGTATCCGTATCGGAATAAGCAAAACCGTTTTTACCCAGGTCGTAATCTACCGCATAAATAATGCTTTTATCTTTTATTACATTCGCTTTAAATGGCCTGGTTTCGTTGCTAAAAGGCTGACGGATCATGGCATCGATTACATCGCGGTGAATAATGGTATTCTCCAGTTTCGAATAAATGGCCAGTTCCATTAAACCACTGTACACATTGCTGTCTTTCGGTTTATTTCCGCCATTGTTCATGTACCTCACCAGCACATCGTAATTGGGATTTGATTTAATTTCCATCGGATTATTAGAACCGATTTTCTTTAACGGCCACCACGACCAGCCAATATTATTCTTTTCTAACAGGTGGATGGCATTGGTAAACCATACATTGGAGTTTTCTCCTGTCTCGCCCAACCAAACAGGAACATTTTGTTCATCGCGGGCTTTTATAATGTGTGCAATTGATTTCTGATCGTTATAATTCCAGTATTTGTGGTAACTCAATACCATATTTTTATCCCAAAGTGGAAAAATACCATTATAATTATTGCCCCAACCATTTCCTTCTATGATGATGATGTGTTTTTGGTCAACTTCGCGGATGGCTTTAGTAATTTCGACCATTAATTTACGTAATGGCGCATTCGTTTTTTCTTTTGTCCCGTTTTTATCTTCTGTTGGGTTTTCAAAACCATAATTCGGCTCGTTCAAAATGTCGTAAGCACCAATATATGGCTCGTTTTTATAGCGTTCGGCCAGTTTTTTCCAAAGTGCAATCGTTTTTTGCTGATTGGCTTCACTATCCCATAGGTACGGTTTGGATGGATCGCGGTCGGCAATATTGACATCGTTTCCCTGTCCGCCGGGTGCCGCATGTAAATCTAAAATCAAATACATTTTATTGGCTTTACACCAGGCCAAAAGGCTATCGGTTAAAGCGAAACCTTTCTCCAGCCAGGTATTCTGTCCTGCAACCGGCTCTTTATCAACTGGCAGGGTATATAAATTGTAATGTATGGGCAAACGGATGGAGTTGAAACCCCAGCGTTTCATCGAATCGACATCAATTTTACGGGTATGATTGGCCAGCCAGGCATCGTAAAATTCCTGGGTTTGTTTGGGCCCCATTAATTCTTCTATCCGCTCGCGGATCCTGTATTGCTGCGATTCTTTGTTAATTTTAAGCATGTAACCTTCCTGCAACATCCAGCCTCCTAAACCAATACCACGAAGCAGCACATTTTCTCCTTTTTCGCTGGTTATTTTTTTACCATCAGCTTTTAAAAAGCCCTGACTGAAGCCAGAAAATGAAAGGAGAGAGAGCAGAAAAATATATAAGATTGATTTTGTACAATTCATGAGGTTAGGTTTTAGATAATTACCAAATATAAGTCGCTACAGATCCTTTATCGAGTGTGGCAACCAATGTTTTACCGTGAATGCTGATGTTAAATTCAGTATTATTTTTGCCGCTGTTGGCTACAATTAAAACATGTTTTCCTTCCGGTGTTTTAAAAGCCACGTTTGGCAGCTCAGCTAAATCGTTTGTGGCAATCCGTAGCGAACCAGGGCGCACAAATTTAGAGGCATGTGCAATAGCATAATAGGCCAGGTTTCTGCTGTAATTATCTTTATCGATGGTTATTGCACCCTGGCACATGGAACAGCCTCCCCTATCGGTATATGGTTTATTTTCAGGATCGGCAGCAAGGTTCCACTCCAACACATTTTTGCTCCAGTTGCGGGTAGCACCGATAATTAAACGCCTAACAGGGTTTACAATGTTGATACTTTCCGAATTTGGCTGTTCGACCACCATTTGCTCGGAAAAATAAATGTTTTTATCGGGATGGGCATTGTGCACATCACTTAAAGCATCAATTTTACCGCCGTAGAGGTGAAAAGCAGAACCATCGATATATTTTTTGGCTTCGGGATCATCTAAAATGGTAATCGGATAATCGGGCCTGTCGGCATTATGATCGTATATGATAATTTTGGTTTTAAGCTTGTTTTTTGCAAAAGCCGGTCCTAAGAATTTCTTTATAAAAAGCGCCTGATCGGGTGCAACCATTAACAAACTTGGGTTATTGCCCGGGTGCAGGGGTTCGTTCTGAACAGTAATCGCATCAATCGGAATACCCTGTTTTTGCATTTCCTGCACATAGCGAACTAAGTATTTGGCATAAACCTCGTAATATTCGGGCTTTAACATGCCTCCACGGGCATCATAAGTGGTTTTCATCCATAAGGGAGGAGACCATGGCGAACCCATAATTTTCAATTTTGGGTTTATCGCAAGGATTTCCTTCATTACCGGAATGACGTCCATTTTATCGGGGCCTAAATCGAATTTTGCCTGTGCTAAATCGGTTTCACCTTCGGGAAGGTCGTTATAAGAAAATACTTTTTCGTTTAAGTCTGAAGCGCCAATGCTCAAACGGATATAACTTACACCAATGTTATTACCATCGGTAGCAAACAGTTCTTTTAATAAAGCAGCTCTTGCCGGTGCCGACATTTTAACTATGTGCTGTGCACTGCCACCAGTTAAGGCATAACCAAACCCGTCAATACTTTGAAAAGTTTCCTTTTCATTGACCACAATGGTTGGCTGATTGTTTTTTGCGGTAGAAAAACTTAAACCCGCAGCCTGTTTGGCAAATAAAACGGACCGATCGGCCCTGGTTAACCAAACATCTGCCTGGTTTTGTGCAACAGCTGAAAGGGATGAGCAGGTAAAAATACAGGCAACAAAAAGCTGAAAGGGTTTTGTAGATGGCATAGGTAAAAATATGGTTCGGATTAAAAAAACAGGAAGAAAGATTTAGCTTTCTCCCTGTTAACAATTAAACGTTAAGCGTTATAGATGATAAGGATTTATTTTGTTCCGCCCCACTCTTTACTCTGAAGAAGTTTGGTGTTGTTTAACTCGTTGATCGGAATTGGAAAAATCTCATTTTTACCTGCAACAAAGCCTTTTGATGCCAAAACAGTGGCCGCTTTACCCCATCTGATCAGATCCAGCCAGCGATGACCTTCGCCTGCAAGTTCTAAACGTCTTTCTTTCTCAATGTTATCCTGTGTTACAGCTACCGGATTTAAACCTACCCTTGCCCTAACTGCGTTTAACAGTTGATAGGCCCTGCTTCCTGTACCAACAGCGCCTGGGGTTGCATTCATGATCGATTCTGCTTCTAATAAATAAGTATCAGCCAGGCGGATTTCATAAATATCCTGCGAGAAGTTTAAATCGAAATTGGTTCCAATCGTTGTTTTGTTTGATTGTCTGGCAATGAATTTCCCAAGGAAATAACCGGTATTGTTATAACCTGGTGTATAACCTGGTCTTTTATTACCCGAACCTGCAGGTCCGTTGCCATCATAGTTTCCGATGATGTAATTTTTCTCCAAACTATCTAAATTGGCAACAGTTGCACCGTTTCGTGGATCGAAATGGATAAAATCAAAAAATGCTTTGGTAAATACCAGGAAGCTATAACCTGAGTAATAATCAGGAGCAGCCGCATTTGGATTATATCCCCTTGGTCCGGTGATGATGTTTAATAAATTTCCCTCAGTTGCACCTGCATCATTCCAGTTCCCTAAAGATGCACCTGTGTGTACGATTTCTAAAATAGATTCACTGTTAAATTTATTGGGTACTTTCCATAAATCGGCAAAGTTTGGCAATAGTTTATAACCATAAGTAGGATTGGCCTGTCCTGGGGTCGGTCCGTTTACTATGGCAAACTGATCTGCAGCCAGCTGGTATTTTTTCTCCCACAGATAAACTTTACCCAATAAAGCCTGGGCAGCACCTTTGGTTAATCGGCCACCTTCTGTAGCGGCAGGAACGGTATTTGGCAGCCCCGGAATTGCAGCAACCAGTTCTTTTTCTATAAAAGCATAAACATCTTCCTGAGGCACCTGGGTTACATTATACATTTCACTCACAGGCACTTCTGCAGTAAGCAGCGGAATGTTTTTAAAGAACCGTACCAAATCAAAATAGAATAATGCCCTTAACGTTTTCGCCTCTGCAGTATAACGTGCTTTTGTAGTGGCATCCATTGATATTGCATCGATTCTTGAAAGCAGAATATTTGCGCGGTAAATACCGGCATAACCTTTATTCCAAAGATAAGTTTGTGGCCCAATTGCAGGGGTTAAAGTATAGTTGGAAATCACCTGAAGAGCATTGATATCAGTAGAACTACCACCACCAGCAAGCTGATCATCGCCAGCCACATCCATAATGGCTACTTTATCGTATAAACCCCCATCCTGATAACCAAACCTGTCGTAAACCGATATTAATGCCGCAAGGGCATCGGCAGGGGTTTTATAATAATTATCAACCAGGATACGTTCCTGAAAATTCACATCTAAATCTTTTTTGCATGAATTCAGTAATTGAGCTCCAATTACCAATGCAAGAATATATTTTATTTTAGTTTTCATTTTTATCAATATTAAAATCCAACATTTAAACCAAATAAGAAAGAGCGTGCCTGTGGATAAGCGCCACGGTCTACACTGAATACTGCACCACCGCCGGCATCACTTGTAACACCCAACTCAGGATCGTAACCAGAATATTTGGTAATGGTGAACAAGTTCTCGCTCAGCACATAAACCCTTAGTTTCTGCATTTTTAGCTTTTCCGTAATTGATTTAGGGAAAGTATAACCCAATTGGATGGTACGCAACCTGAAATAATCGCCTTTTTCAAGATAAACAGAGTTGAATTTAGAGTAGTTGCCATTTGGATCACCCTGTACAAGTCGGGGTAAGGTTGCACCCGTATTAGTTGGCGACCAGCTATCTAAAATTTTGGTCTGCCAGTTAGCCTGTGTACCAATATCAAGCCTTCTTAAACCCTGGAAAATGGTGTTTCCGGCCACCCCACTACCAAAAGCAGTAAAATCGAAGTTTTTGTACGCCACATTAATGGTTAAACCATAACTCATTTTTGGAGCAGGGTTACCCAGGTAGGTACGGTCATCAACGGTAATGGCATTATCGCCGTTTAAATTGGCAAATTTCAAATCACCGGGTTTGGCATTTGGCTGTAGTTTCGTGCCGTTTGGACCAACATAACTGTCCACCTCTGCCTGAGTTTGGAATATACCCAATGTTTGGTAGCCATAAAACTCATTGTATGCCCTACCCAAAGTAGTTCTGGTAATGGCGCCTAAAGTTTGGAAACTTGCTGTGTTATCTTCAATAAAGTTAACCCCTGGCAATAATTTGGTTACTTTATTTTTGAAGAACGATGCATTTCCGTTTATCCCGATGTTAAAATCACCGATTTTTTTACGGTATCCCAGTTCCAGCTCCACCCCTGTGTTTTCCATGTCGGCCACGTTAGCCGCAAAAGAACCACTTCCGGTATAACCCGGTACTGGTGGGTTTTGTAAAATGCCAATTGTTTTTTTCTTGTACCAATCAAAGTTTAAAGTGATGTTGTTTAACAAAGTTGCTTCGAAACCGATATCAGTCTGCCTGGTTTCTTCCCATTTCAGGTCCGGATTGGCCGGAGCATTCGGGCTATAACCTATACCAATTGTTTCGGTTGTACCAAAAGTATAATTACGGCCCGGACCAACAGTTGGAACATAAGAAAAATCGCCGATTAAATCCTGTCCGGTTACCCCGTAGCTACCACGTAGTTTTAAGAAGGTAAGCACATTGTTTTTAGGGAAGAAATCTTCTAATGTTGGTACCCAACCCACCGATGCTGATGGGAAATAACCAAATTTATGGTTGGCACCAAACCTTGATGACCCGTCTCTTCTGATCAACGCAGTAAATAAATATTTTTCGGCGTAGTTGTACTGTAACCTAGAGAATAGTGAATTTACCCTGTGGTCGGTTCCGTCTGATCCGCTGGTTGTTCTGGAAGCGGCCAAAGCATTGTACCTGAACGAAGCCTCATCAAAAGTTGTGGCCGGAATGTTTCCATAAGTACTGGTTACACCCCTGGCATTGTTATCTTTATAGGCGCCCTGACCAACCAATAAAGTAATGTTATGTTTATCGAAAACCCTGTTGTATGATACGGTATTTTCAAAATTATAGTTGATCAGATAATTCAGGTTCCGTGATAAAGTAGCCGTAGCATTAACACCACCCGGACCATTGCCCAAAAAGAATGCAGGTGTAAAAGTATCTCCACCATAAAAAGCCAGTTTGGTACCCAATGTAGAACGTACGTGTAAACCTTTAACCGGCTCGATATCAACAAAAGCATTACCGATGATGTTGTGGTCCCAGTTATAATTACCCAACCTGGTTTTTTGGTAAGCCAAAGGATTTTTCATTTCCTGGAAACCACCGGCGGGAATCGAATAAAAATTACCATTATCATCTTTAAATCCTAAAGGATTGTTTGGATTATACACCGAAGCCGCAGCAGTTGGATTATCAATTACGGCTGGCATAATCGGATCCAAGTTAATTGCTGAACTCAATACACCTCCGTACTCCCTGTTGGTTTCGCCGATACCACTGGTAACCGCATGACTGTAACCCAGGTTTTCGCCAATGGTAATCCATTTTGCAGGTTTATAAGTTGAGTTTAAACGGATATTGGCACGGTTGAATTTCGAAATTGGCGTAGCCACAATACCATCGATATCGGTATAACCGAATGAAGTATAAAAGGTTGCCTTATCACTTCCGCCGCTGATGCTTACTTCGTGATTTTGTTTTGGAGCAGCATCATTAAAAATTAGTGATTGCCAATCGGTACCTACGCCGTATGAAGCCGGATCTGCATAAGGAAGCGCAACACCAGCTGCTGAAGCTGCCTGATTCCTTACTGTGGCATATTGCGAGGCATTAAGCATATCCAGTTTTTTCGCAGGGGCCTGCGTTCCATAATAACCGCTATAATTAATACTGATATTACCCGCTTTACCTTTTTTAGTGGTTACCAGGATTACCCCCGAGGCTGCACGTGCACCGTAAATGGCGGCAGATGCTGCATCTTTTAACACTTCGATCGATTCGATATCATTCTGGTTAAGGTATCCAATACCACCGTTATCGATTACCACACCATCTACCACCCAAAGCGGGTTATTTTTATCGTTACCAAAAGAAGTAAAACCCCTTAAACGTACCGTAGCACTCGAACCCGGCTGACCAGATGTTGCTGCAATAGTTAAACCTGAAGTTCTTCCCTGTAAAGATTGCTCGATACGTACTACGGGCTGATTTTCCAGATCGGATGCTTTAACGCTCGAAATTGCCCCGGTTACTACACTTTTCTTTTGTGTTCCATAACCTACTACAACTACTTCTGATAAATCTTTCGAATCGGCTTTTAGCGATACATTGATGCGACCGCCTGCCGGAACAGTTACGGTTTGCGTGGCCATGCCAATCAGGCTAATGGTTAATTTGCTTCCCACAGGTGCCTGGATACTGAAAACACCGTTGGCATCAGTTGATGCGGCTTTCGTTGTTCCATCAAGCTTTACGGTTACGCCCGGTAACGGAGCGCCATTTTGTTCTGTTACTTTTCCTGTTACGGGAATATCCTGTGCCAGTAAGGCCATCGGAAAAACCAGAAAACAGAACATGAAGAATACGAATGTAAATCTTCCTCTCATAGAATTTAATTTTAAGTTAATATTTGGTTAGTTAACACCGTGGGCCTTGGTAGCCCATTATTAAAAATCAAATCTAGAGAGGTGTTATACAATAGCACAATTTAGCGCTACTACACAAACCATACAGCAGCCCTCAATGGAGTAAAAAAGAAAGAAATGAAACCCTACATAAGCCCTACAAAGAGGCGATAATATAACTGATAAACAGACAATTAAATATTTAGCAAATAAAGGATCATATTTGTAACAAAAGCATTGAATTAAGGGTTCTTTTGGCGGGCTATTTCGATCAGAAACTCATATAAATTGGTTTCTGGTTTAAGCTGAAGTTTTTTTCTGAGGCGGTAGCGCCCAACTTCGATGGCTTTTATGGTCACATTCATTAGCTGTGCCATTTCTTTTGAAGAAAGATTCATGGATAAATAGGCACAGAACTTTAAATCATTCTGACTTAATTCGGGATAAAGGTCTTTAAGCTTATTAAAGAATTCGGTATTGACATGGTTAAAATGCACGCTTAAATGATCCAGTTCCTGGTCCTTCTTTTCCACATCCCTGATCAATCTGATGAGGTGCCTGAAACTTGGCGAACTTTCGCTGATGTCGTGGTTTTTGATTACTGTAGAAATTACTTCTTTAATCTTGGCCAGCACCTTGCCACGCTGTACCAAATGCATGGTCATGGTAGAAAGTTCTTTGTTTTTATAGTTTACATCTGCTTCCAGTTTTTCGTTCTGCAGGCGCACAATTTCCTTTTCGTTGCGGTCTAACTCCAGCTGGTGGAGGTAACTCATCCGCTCCTGCTCTTTAATGTGTTTTTGTTTTTGCCACCTGATGATCAGCCTGATCAGTAAAACAATCAGGATCAGGTAAACCAGTTTCATCCATAAGGTATTATACCAGGCTGGTAAAACCACAAAGCTATAACTTACCATTGCCGATTCATTGCCAACATCGGTTCTTGCCTTTACATTAAAGGTGTATTTGCCTGCGGGTAAATTGGTATAGTCTTTTTCACTTTTAATGCTCCATTCCGACCAGTCACGATCGAAACCAACCAACTGGTAACTGAATTTGATGTTCCTGTCGTGCTCAAACAAAGTAGAGGCATATTCAAAATGAATGGAATTCAAACTGTTTACATACTCGGGCAAACTGCTATCATCCTGTTTATCAGCAATTGCGCCCTTTTTCACAAAATAACCTCCAAAAACCGTACTATCTTGTTTGCCGAACAGTTTGATGGTACCCAATAATATATTTGGTTTGGTTATATTTTCGATATATTTATCATAATTGATGTGATAAGCTCCTTTATTGGCACCAATAAATATATTGTGACTATCTAATGCGTAAATGGATTCGAAACCACCCACCACTTTCCCATCCAATTCGGGCAGGTAAAATATAGTGAAGGCATTTCCACCGGAAGGTTTTCTGAAATCGATTACCCCAACTTTTTTATTGCTCACAAACCAGATATTGCCATCGTTATCTTCTTTCATATACTGTATAGACGTGCCGTTAAGTGCCTTACCCAACAGCTTTAACCGCACAAACTTCTTTTTTGCGGCATCATACTCGTACACGCCATCAACAGTAGCAATTAAAACCCTGTTTTTTACATGGTACACATAATTATAGAGTTTAGATGGCAATCCATCCTTGTCGGTAAACATGGTGGTGTGCAATATGCTTTTATGATCGGGCTTTAATTCTATTTTATACACCCCATGGTAGGGATGCGATGCCCAGATATGATCGGGATTGTTATTATCGGCTACAATAAAACGCAGGGTTTCTCTTAATCCTTCAATTTTACCCGCATTGGTAAAGGTACCGCCACTATATAACAGTCGCTGCAGCCCCCAATAGGTACCGGCAATAACCTCATTGCTCGGGTACACTTTATCTACCGTTTGGTACATCCAGGTGCCCGGTAAATTGTAAAGCGATCTGGCCGTATTATCCTGGATTACTGAGGTGCCGTCCTCATGCGCCATCAGCAATTGATTGTTGATTTCGTCCAAACCCCACACCTGCCCTTTGGTGTTTTTTACTTCCTCAAAATTTGCTGTAGCATAGCTTAAATCAGGTGTAGCAGCATTTAGTTTGGCCGTATATAATCCGTTTGAAGTGCCGATATAAATCGATTGGTTAAACTTTCTGAAAGCATAACTGGTAATCTGTTTATTCCGGTCGGGAAAAATATTTTTTATGGCGCTGTTAATGGCCACATAGGCAATTCCATCATCTAAGGCCAGCCACATATTTTTATCCCGATCGAGCTGGATCCCCCTCACATTGTTGTTCTGCAAACCTTCCCGGTAATTGTATTTTTGCACCAGTTCGCCGCGTTTATTCATGATGTACACCCCACCCGATGTGGTGCCCACCCCATACAAGTTTTGGTTAATCCGGTTGGCAAAATAAATCCGGTCGTTAAAAAAAACGGGATCGAGTTTCGTTTTTAATTGGCTAAGTTTATTATTGGCGATTAAAAAGAAGCCTTGTTTTAAGGTTGAAACCAGTAAAGTATCGCCTCCATAAGGCAAAATAGAAGTAATAGAAAACTGTTTTAAAAGGGTATCGCTACAAAATGGCTTCCATAAATCATGGTCGAAAACCATTAAGCCCACATCTTTGGTTTGCGAAAAAACTTTATTGTTTGCCATCCCCATAAACAGCCAGGTGGCATTTACTTTATAGCTTTTAACCATTCCATCCTTATAATGCAAAATGGCATTAACCGACCTAAAAAATACTTCGTCGTTAATGATGGAAATGTCCCAGATATCAGCCAGTTTACGCAGGTTTTCAGGAACGAGGTTTAATAAAGAGGTGTATTTTAAAATGCCATGTTCATTTGGGTAATAGTAGCCAAATTCATCCTGTCCGCCAACGTAAATCCTGTTTTTAGAGTCGATGCCAATAGAGCGGACGGAGGTATAATTGGGCAAACGGTACAGGTTCCAATACCGGCCATTAAAGGTGAGCAAGCCCTCATTGTTGCCGAAATATAAAATGCCGTTTTTATCCTGTTTAACCTCCCAGTTCTGGATCCCGCCATTATATTGCTCGTTATTGTAATTTACAATCTGCGGAATACCCAAAAGATCCTGAGCGGAGGCCTGGTAACCAATCAGAAGGCATAAAACAGCAAGCAGAACTTTGTACATAAGGTTAGGGAGAATTAAACGCAATAATAAATATATAATTTTAATTCCTGCTAACCTTGTTAACAACCACCAAAGGAACTACACCCTTTGAAATGAACCACATTAATCACCTGAGAACATCTAAGGGTAATATTATTATCTATCGATTACAATACTCAGGTGCGCTAAGGTGCCAAAGGTGGTAAAAAACAGAAAATAAGGTATTTTAATTTGAAGCGGAACGTTTGTGCAAATTAGTGTTGCTCCGGTCCCGCTTTCTCTGCAAGTCATCACTCATGCTTTTCTTTTATCCACTAGCTATCGGATAGGCTAGGTTGGAGTGTGCAGCTACTAAACAAATGATAACTTTTGCTAATTTACTTTACTAAACGTGGTTCAACCGCTTTTCGCCAGATGGCATAACCCCTGGCATTCATGTGCAGCATATCTTCTACAAATAATTCGGGCCTAAGTTTACCTTCTTTGGTAAGCATTAATGTATAAACATTAACAAAGGTGGTATTGGCTTCTCCGGCTAAAAACTTTTTGATGAGTGCATTAGATGCTACTGCTTTCTCCTTAAATTTATCCCTGCTTGGGCTCGGTTTTATCGAAATGTAAACAATCGGTACCGTTGGCAATTTTGCCCTGATGGCCTGGTATAATTTGATGGTCCGGTTTAAAACGGTATCGGGTGTTACCGTTTCATTCGGCAGGTCATTTTCGCCAACGTAAAGTACAATCTGTTTGGGCTGATATGGAAAAACCACATCATTTAAATAATAAGTAATATCATTAATTACCGCACCGCCTATACCACGGTTCAAGGCATTGTATTTTGCAAAAATCTGTGTGCAATCGTCCCATTTCCGGATTGATGAACTACCTACAAACAACACCGGATGAACGGGCGGTTTATACATTTGATCATACTTTTTAATGGTTTGCACATCATCCCAAAAATTGGGTTTCTTTTGCGCAAAAGTGGTTATGGTAAAAAGAGAGAGCAGAAAAAGGCTTAGGAATAATTTTTTCATATACATAAGGGTATTAAAGCGCACAATATACCAATATCCATAGTTTTGCGGGCAATTAATTGAATTTAAAGAGTGGTGAATGGTGTAAACTGGTTATCGCTTAACTGTAAAAAGTAAATGCATTGATTACTTATATGCCCTTATATGTCTGATAAGGTAAAATAGCCTGATATTACTTGCGTGTTCATTTCTTATCCATCAAGCTATCGTGTGGATATTAAATTGTAAAAATTCTTCTACCGCTCTCTGCCGCGGGGCATCAAACTTTTGAGGCATCAAAAGTATGCAAAAATGCCTTGTCAATCCAGCAATGAGCCTTTTGCACAATCCCATGCGCATCAAAAAAACAGCGGCACTACGTTTTGTGTTCAAAATTTTCTTTTTAAAATTAAATCATCGTTTATGAACACAAAACCACTGCGTTTTAGGTTTGTTAGTACCAATTTAAATGAACTACACCTGTTTTTTTGATTTCCCGGCTCTTGGGATTGACAGCGTACTTGGTTAAAATCCGTGCTTTATTAAAGTTGGTTAGTAAAATGCCTAAAACATTCTTAAAAAAAGATGTGCCCAAAAGAATTTAACATAGCTGTTGGTAAGCCTGTCTGCGCTGATCATCTTAAATCTGCGGGAACAATATCTACAACTCGCCGATCATTAAGCCCTAAAAGCAGCATTAAACCAACTAAACTCCACCGATAAAGCTGCAATATGCGCCAACTTTTGTTTCGTAGAATGATCACTTTCCAACTCCATTTCATCAAGCTTTGAGATACTATGATCAGGTAATGCAGCCACACCGCTGAGGTTGTTTTCAATTTGGCTCACCACCACCAGATCAGCCTGTTCGGGTTTATGGTTAAGCGAAAGGTAAATGGAAGTAATAATGGCATTGATCTGGTAAACGGTTGATTGTACCCCATACAATGCATTAAAATCGATGTGTTTACGCATAGGCTCCTGACTGGCCGATTCAATCGCTTCGCTCAGGGCCGATAAACTCAGGTTGGCATTTTTCCTCGCCATCCGCGAAATGTTTTCACCCAGATTTTCCTTCCGCTCAATGGCTATTTTTAAATAGTGTAAGCTATCATTTGTGGCCTTGTTAATTTTCTCTTTCAACTGGCGACTGTCCCAAATCGGGAAAAGATAAGTCGCTAAGATGGCGATCACACAACCCAGCACGGTAAATAAAATCCGGTCATGCACAATGTGATCAAAATGCCCCTGATAACTGCCCAGTGTTAAAATCACCGCGGGGGTAATAAAAAGTACACTAACCGTATAATTTAAACGGTTAAAGGCATAAAAGCCAAGTAGAAAAATCACCGAAAAAGAAAGCAATACCGCAGGGTTCTTTATAAAATAAATCATTACCAAACCAATCACAATGCCTCCCAGACTTCCTTTTAAACGTTGCAGGTTTCTTTTCCAGGTAATGGAGAATTTCGGCCTTGCCACAATCACCAGCGTCAAAAAAAGCCAGTAGCTGTATTTACTCGGCTCCAGCTGCCAGATTAATAAGAAACCAAAAAGGAAACAGATGGCCAGCCGCAGCGAAAACCTGAAAATGGGCGATTTTAAGCTAAGGTGTTCTTTAATCGAAAATCGATCACCGGTAATAAATAGAGGATAAGAAATGGCCCCGCTCAGTTCCTGCAGGTGTTTTTCGGGTGTACGCTCATTGCCCCTAATCATTTCGATGATGCGCACAATATCATTCATATTCGAAACCACCTTTAGCACAATTTTGCGCTGGCTTTCGTTTAAACGTTCCATTTCCTGTAGCAGCATTAAACGTTTCTGGTAATATTCGATATTGGTGGCCACCTCCCCTTTATAAGCCTTTGCCGAACGCACGTGCCTGCCCAGTTCTTCGAGTTCTTTCGCCAATAGTTCGATCAGGTTGGCAATCAGTTTTAAACTCGGTCCGGTAGCAAGGGTATTCCGCACCAGGGCATAATCATAGTGCACGGCATTCAACTGTTCGTATAAATCGATCAGTAACCTCGCCCGCTCCAGCAACAACCGGCCTTTGGGGTTATCGGGATTCATGGCGTACTTATCGGTCAATAACAGGTTGCGGATCAGTTCGTGTTTCTGGTTAACCTTGATGTGCAGTGTAATGGCTTCTTTCTGTTGCAGATCGAGCGGGACATCCACATCATAATTCTTGGCTTTGGCATTTAAAAATACGGCACTGCTCATTAAACATTCGAAAATGGCATGGTGCAGCGAGCGGTAGGGCCGGATCAAAATCTGGATCAGGCTGATTACATAATACCAAACGCCTCCCACCAAAATATAACTGCTAAAATACAGCGGCCTCGCCGGGTGAAGCCCCATCACAAAGGTGCAAACAATCAAGGCCATGGTACCGATTAACGAGAGTTTCTGTCCATACACCGCAAACATAGAACAACTGAAAGCGGCAACAACCACAATCACTGCAGTGAGGTACTGACTATACAATATAGACGACACCACCAAAGTAGTACAGAAAAATACAATGATACTGGATAAGGCTGTCTTTAATTTGTTTAGTCTGTTATCTGGCAAATCAGTTAAACTGATCAGCAAAGCACCCACGCCTATTCCTTTTGCAGCCTCTGGATTACCCAGATAGAAAAATAAAATAATGGGCAATACCACGGTAATGGTAGTACGCAGCGCATCAGAAAAGTACTCGCCTAAAAAGAAATATGTAATGGTAGAGCCGATGCTGTTTTTGCCCATGAATAAACTACAAGTTAGAAAGCCGCAAAGGTAATAAATATAATGCATGCATATTAAATTGTTACAAAATACAAGATACCGATTCGTTCTTTGGACTTTTATAAAACAATTGAACCAGAGCTAACGTAACTAAAAATGAGTATTTATGGTTTCCCGTATTGTTACCTTCTTTTAGACAGTTAGCTTAGCTAGCTCAAATATTCAAAAAATGAAACAATTAAATCTCCTATTCTTTGCAGTAATGTTGATGCTTTCAAGCTGCACTACAAATTATTACCTTACGGTTTCTGATGCAGAAACGGCGGTTTACAGCACATTAAATGGAATCGATCAGCCAACTTCAATTGAGGCAGGTAAAGCTTTTTTGTATTTGGAAGGCAAAAAAAATACATCTATAAAATATGGATCTACAAATGGCTTCAGCTCGCAACTATCAACTTGGAGGCGATTAAAAAAACTCTCAAAAAAACAGGTTGATCATCTTACATTTACAACTGGATATGGCTATGTTTATGATGGCATACCTGTTACACTATATAACTATGGCAGATTAATTAAGAATAGTCCATCTAGCGGACCTTCATCTTCCGGTTCTACAACCAGATCAACTACCTCATCAGGAGGAACTGTTCATGTAAAAGGTTATACCCGAAAAGATGGAACTTATGTGAGTCCGCATACAAGATCGGCACCGAGGAGACATTAGATATTAACTAGTATGTAATAAGTCTTTAATGATATTTATATAAAATAGAATGTATTTACATTTAACTAAAATATATATCTTAGGTGAATTAAATTAACCATCTAGCTCTTTTCACTCATCCAACTTAATACTAAATCTAATAACAGTGTAGATTCTGTAGATATCTATCAAATGTATTATTGAATATTTTTGAGTCAAATGTTAGTTCAAGCAAATGTAAATATGATTGAAAAAATTACTATCGAAAGATTTAAAAATATTAAAAAAATAGAATTGCCACTTGAGAATATTAATATTCTAGTAGGTTCCAATAATGCTGGAAAAAGTTCAATACTTCAAAGTATTCAGTTTGCAGTAGCAATAGCACAAACTACATCACTTGATGAATTTCGTGGAACCAAATGGAAAACTGATAAGTTATCTACTTCTTTGACAGCCAATCAAATTATTTATTCTCCAATAAAGGACATTTATTCTCTTGGGAATGGTGGCTCATTAAGTCAAAACAAGAATCAGGCAATTAGTGTAAAATTTCAAGAAAAAGACTCACCTCACTCTGCTACCTTTCTATTAAGAAAAGGACGCAATAAAAATTTACTTACTGAAATTGAAGGTCAGGCACTTGGCAATCCGATTCGTGATTTAAATAATCCATATTCTATTTATGTTCCAGGCTTATCAGGTATTCCCGCATTCGAAGAATTAAAAAGCGAAGGCCTTGTGAGGAGATTAGCAGCGAAAGGGGATGCAAATAATGTATTTAGAAATATTCTTTGGCTTCTTTATC
>NNBT01000012.1_pt1 | contig 25388 bp, 17 predicted proteins | sample 1173831 | NCBI WGS metagenome assembly NNBT01 (sample SAMN07173936, study PRJNA388173) | plant metagenome | isolation source: symbiotic tissue sample KVJ10 | place: Norway: Troms, Kvaloya island | reverse complement strand
ATGCCGGATATGCTGGAAAACTAGTTGATTGGGTCAGGTATTTTTTCGGCTGTGCAATCGAAATTGTTAAACGCTCTGATGATACTTCAGGCTTTAAAGTATTGCCTCGACGTTGGGTTGTGGAACGTACACTTGCATGGTTAGGTCGCTATCGTCGTCTCAGTAAAGACTACGAATATCATCTCCAAACAAGTGAAACAATGATATACGCCGCTATGACGCATCTTATGTTACGTCGATTAGCCCGTAATCATAGTCGCTCAACCGCTTAAGAATTATTTTATAAACATCCTCTTAGTTCCTTTGCAAGCTTGGGAAGTGTGGGCGTATTGTCTTCCTCTACAACGCCACTTGCTTACTGCTGTGGAAACTCGTCCACCGCAGTGGCTCCCCCACACCTAGTTTTCGATCAACGACGATACAGACACGTTGTCGATTGTTTTTTCTAGCGAAGTTTGAGAGACATCGCTGTAGCTTTGGTTAAGCCCATACCCTCATCACTTGCTAATCGTTGGAGATGGCGTTGTTCATCCAGAAGCTTGGAGCAAATTTCGTCCATTTTTTCCTGTAACTGAGAACGCCCTTGTGAATCGAGCTTTTTGGCATCCACAGAAGCGTTTTCGAGAACATTTTCTAGATGAGCCATCATTTGTCCAAGGCTGCTACCTGCTTCAAAACTGGCGTTAGCCAAAAGCATTTGGACTTTTTTGAAATGGCGTTCCATCTTCTTCTTAAAGTTGACTGGCTTGCGTCCTGGTTCCCAATTGCTCAAATCTTCGAGCAACTGGGCTGCTAGTTGTTCACCGAGAGCGATCGCTGATTCCCTCAGTGTTTGTTCTAAATTTCTGTCATACTGTTCGATAAACCGAGTTATTTGCCCTAAGCATTCAGCTTGTTTCTCTGACAATTGTTCACTGATGGCGGGAATAATGACAGGACGACCAATTACTACTTGTAAATAGTCCTCTAGTTCCTCTAAACAGGGAAAAGCTTTGGCTAAGTTCTGCTTAACTTCTTGTTGTTGTTCTACAGATAACTGCCAAGCATTGAGTGAAAGAAATTTGTCAATACGTTCTTGATAGTCTGTGTACCCCTTTTCATACTCTTCTTTCAGTTGAGTGCGTAAAACAGGTGCAATATTATCTCGAATTCCGATTAGTTGATTCCAGACCAAGGGCGCTAAGTCTATAGAACAAATCCAATCACCATTGTCATAATTCATCCATTCTTGGACTGAAGCAATTTCTTGCCTTAATTGGTTTGCTGCTTCGTCTAAAGCTTTGAAAACTTTGATGCCCTTTAAACCAACTTCTGAGGTTGTAACCTTCACTAAGTCAGATTCTTGTTCATCTTGAGAATATTTGAGAACATCTGTCCATTTTGGAGCATTACTCTTGGTTGTCTTCTTTAACTGAATCTTGAAACGTATGCGAGTTTTATTAAGCTTAGAGAGATTATATCTTTCAACAACAGCGTCTTTTAGAAAGGTTTCGCTTGAATTGCTAATCACTGATTGTACCACATTTACTAGGAATAATAATTTTTAACCTCAGTAAATAAAGCGTAAGCTTTACCTTTGCACCACTAAGTTGGGCTATAACTTTATTCACGTAAATCATTTAAATGGTTACTAAATCTAGATAAATTTGATTGTAATTTAAAAAATAACTTGAGACTCAAAAGCGGCTAAAATCAGATTGTTAGCGTAAATATTGTAAAAAGAAGACAGTCTTTCTATAGTTAGTAAGCAGTTATTAAAGTGAGCAAACGTTTCATAAGACATTATCTATTTCGATTTCATAGTCTAGGAATCAAATCATAAGCTAATCGTAATTTATTTTTACAGGTTTATTCGCTCCTAGTAAGGGCTTAATCCCTGCTTTCATGCTATTTAAATGCTCATTAGCTCATTTTATTTGTGAAAATTACAAGGCAGAGAACCCCGATTTATCTAATAAATCAGGGTTCTCATTGTTCACGAATGATTAATCGGAATTTGGTATTGAGCCGAGATTCAGATACTGTTGGCGAATATAATACATAATTGTGTTTTCAAGTATTGCTTAAGCTGAAACCTTCAATCTGTCGTTGCGGCTTTTAGTTGTAACACTTTGGTTTATGCGTTTGTAACACTTTCGCCAACAGCATCAGATTCACGTTAAAACGGAAAGAGAAGCTTAAAAAGCTTATCCTATATAAATTTAAGCTTTTTAACTCTCCCATTTTACCCAAACATAAGAAGGCTACAAGCAGACATATCTTAGTACAGAGTTACTAATTAATCCAGTCAGAACTTAAATACCAACTTATGACCCATTGTTGGGAAAACACCAAGGTTACTTATGTGGAGAAATCCTATATAATCAGCTTACTTAAAATAGTTATACGACAAATTTATGTATAATACCCGACATGAATGTTTATAGAAAAATCCGTATAATAACCCGATTTAGGGTATTTATATAGAGAGTTTCTACATAATAAGTAGTTGTGCTGCTTGAGATGCTGCTGAGGACAGTGGGTACAATTTACTTATCTTAGTGTTGTGTTTGCTCAAGTTACTCAAGTAAAAATTTTGTTTTGTGCGAAAAAAAACCTAATTCTATAACGATCCTATGGCAAAGTCTCATCTTGAACATGCTGGTGACGATTTACGTGGTAAGAGATTAGATAAAGATTTAGACTATACAGGTGCAGATTTTAGTGGCGCAGATGGGCGAGGGGTAGACTTTGCTGGTTTAACACTCCATAATGCAAATTTCACTGGTGCTAAACTCACGAGAGCAAAATTCACTCGTGCTAAGCTTACAGGAGCAAAATTTAACAATGCAGTCCTTAAAGGTGCTGATTTTACAGGGGCATCGGTAGACACCCAACTTTCCTCCCAACTCAATAGCTTAGTAAAGCCTTTAGATTTTAGTAATGCCCAACTCCAGGGAGCGATCTTTACGCGGGCAGTACTATGTCATGCAAATTTTACGCGGGCACATGCTGAGTTACCGAACTGGTGGGGCGCGATTGTTATTGTAGTTTCTGGGTTAGTCTGCTTGCTATCTGGATTCACATCAGCGATCGCAATTACTTTTGCACTACATTATTTCTTTCTTTCTCCTCGTCAAACCCTACCTGTTCCAGATCAAAAGCCTTCTGTTTTTTTCTCAGTGCTTATTGGAATCTCGTCTACTATCTTAATTACAGGCATTCGCACATTAATCAGTAATCGTTGGGCACCTGAATATATTGCATGGCACGTTTATCTTGGAATCGCTCTAATTATTCTATCAGTGGGGTTCGCAGCACTGCTGATTGATGAGGCTAAGGCTAATTTTGATAGCCTTCTGGGAATCGCAGTAGCTGCATTGTCTCCTCTTGTGATATTGCTGTCAACTAAATCGTTCACTCGAATTGAGGCTGAAATAGCATCTTATGCTCCATTCGTAGCAAATCATGTTGTTAAAGGACTGGGTGGTGACGAAGCTGTTGGCAAACAATTTTCATGGCTATTTATAGTGGGGGATGGCATTGTACAAATACCAACTGAAGGAAGATGGTTTTCTGGGATATGCGGAGCGGCAATTGGAGCAGCCTTTGGTTGTTGGTTTTCGCGGCTGGCAATTTCTGGTGATGATAGATTTTCTTGGCTTTGGAAAGCTTTTATAGAATTTACAACGATTAGAAATACTAACTTTGAGCGGACTAACTTAACAGGAGCGAGCTTCAATTCGGCTAATCTTCAAGGCGTATCTTTTAAGAAAGCGATAATTGCGAAAATACGTTGGGATGAGGCTAAATGTTTGGACTGTACTTATGTTGGAAACAGCTACCTTAAATACTCCCAAATTCGGTATTTGGTTGTGAGAAGAGTATGGGAGGATCGAGATTATGACAGCACGAAACCAGGGGGGATCAATCTTGACAATCTGGAGCTTAAAGGTATTAATTTAGAAGGTGCAAATTTATATAATGCTAGTTTTGTCGGTACAAACCTAGCACAAGCCAATTTGCGAAATGCAGTTTTAACTAATGCGAATTTAAAGAAAGCAAGTTTGGAAGGTGCAGATATAAGGGGAGCTACCTTAACTGGAGCTTGCATACAGGCTTGGACTATTGATGAAGCGACAGAACTCAATGGTATAAACTGTGAGTATATATATTTGAATGATACTTATGATCCAAAAACTGATAAGCGAGAACGTATCCCTGACGCTAATTCAGGTGTAGAGTTTGAGTCTGGAGACTTTGAATCGCTTTTCAGGAAAGATAATTTAATAATTCAGTTATTTATCCGAAGCCGTGATGATCGCGAAGCTTTAACTAAAGCATTTCAAACACTGATTGAAGATACACATTCAGTCTTTCAAGGATTTGAAATGGTAGGAAATAATGCTTTAGTTAAAATCAAAGTCTCACCAAGAACAAATAAAAGTGCTGCAACAAGCAAGTTCTACCAAACAGTGGAACAGGAGAAACCGCAGGATTCTCAATCACAAGAACCTCTCAAGAAATTTCTTCCTATGATAATTTTAAATTATACTGAAATTACTGCACAAAATTACACCGAGATTGAACAAGTCAATACTGAAAATTTTGTTCAAGATACATCTATTAGCAGCAGCAATTTGGAGTAAGCATGAAAAATCGTATCATTAATGCAAGCACTTACAATGAAATTGACCAAGTGAATACTTCCAGCTTTACCCAAAATAACTCCATGAGTGTTAATTCTATGTCTGAAAACTACGTCAACAATCTTCAAGGTGCAAATATTGCCAATATGGCTAGTGTTCTTAAAGATAACGCTCGACAGCAAGCTAATCAATATAACTATGCTCCAAAGAAGCAGCAGAACCTTGCCGAAACTGCTGCTGAGATTCAGCAACTTTTGAACCAAATATCTTCCACTTACCCCACCATAACTTCTGTTGAGCAAATGGAAATTGCTACAAAAGCAGTTGAAGAGATTGAAAAGAATCCTTCTCTTAAGCAACGAACCATAGGAGCACTTAAAGCATGTGGGATTGAAACACTCAAGGAATTAATCAAACATCCGGCAGTTAATATCTTGCTTGCTGCGATTGAAGGTTGGCAAACTGCGGAGTAGGTTAGTTAAGGTTAAGCGTTTGGGTCAGTTAATGAAGAGTTATTGAAACCCATAGTCATTACCAATCACAAGTAATACCGAGCGCGGGTTTACTGTGTATAAAGTGGACAGTTAGGCTATATCTTCACTTTCAGAAGAAGTCGCCGCATGAGGTAGTACAGAACGCCCGTCATCTGGAATTTGTGTAGGCACACTTAGAGCGTCGGTCAAGTACTAGTAGTTGACATAAAGTGCAGAATATGGGTGTTATGTTAATCGAACATTTATGCACTCAGTTTTAATGCGATCGCGGAAATATCTCTTCCCCTGTTTGGCTAAAATAGAGGCTGAAAAAGCTAAACCTTATATAAGGTAAGCTTTTTCAGCCTCTATTTCCGTTTGATAGGGTCGAGATTCCCATACACCATTGTCACCGGATAACTAATATCCGTTGTCTAGCCCGTGAGCTAGAAACATAGTACAAACGATTAAACTCTCTAATCTTTGCCAGGACTGCCTTACTGTCATCTCCTCGTTCTGGATAAAGTCGCTTACTCAAATCTTTACCATCAATACCCGCTTCTAAGAAAGTGCTACCTTGGCTATTGTGAACAGTTAATGCAAAGCAGTTTCTGATGTTGGCAAACTGCTCTGAATGTTTGTAGTACTGCTTCCACAGAAAGGGATTACGCTTGGCACTTTTGAGTAAGCGTTTGGTTTCTTGGTCAAATTGTTTTTGCTCATCTTCATGCAGAACATAGATTTGACGCACAATCCCCTCATCTGTCTCTACCTTTAACCTCCAAGTATCATAGTTGTTGTAACGATCCCCAAAGACATCTAAAATAGTAAACTCTGTAGATGTAGCAAGAATCGTAGTTTTACCATCAGGAGCCATCACAGGATCTCTGGTGATTAATCTCTCTCCAGGAATAAAGCGATTGATATTTTCACCATATAAATGTGTGCGAATCTGCTGATTGTAAAAGTCAACTTGAGTATTAGTCCAGGACAAAATTCGGAAACAATCTGGGTTTTGAGCAAATTCTCTCTTCATCTTTGTGCAGGCATAACGCAGCAAAGTTTGACGTTTAACCATCAGCGCCCCATTACTTTTATCAGGCAGATATTTGGCATAAGGCTCAAAAGGAAACTTGCTCTTGGTGACTGCATAGCGAGAAGCAGTGACAAACTCTAACAAAGGGCTACCAGTTCCTTGACGCACAACTTGAGTCAAAACTGCTTTATCTGGCACTTGAAAACTAGGAGATTTTCCTTCATTAACTGGATTTAACTGTGCTGGGTCGCCCATGAGAATAATTTTGATTTTTGTCCAGGTGGATGATTGGTTAGCAACATCCTCAATCCAGCGCCAGAGTTGTTTGCCAATCATGGAACATTCATCAATAAAGACAACATCAAATAGATTGATGTAAGAAGGCCCAGTTTGGTCAAGTACTTTCTCTTTCACAGTTGGCTGTATAAATGTCCACATTGCATCTAAAGCTTTTTGCTGCTGCTGAGTGAGTTGAAATGGAAAAGAACCTGTTGCAGCGAAAGTAGGAAGTGTTTGGATCATCATCGCTTCGCTAATTCCATTAATTGATCCACTCAATGCAGCGATAGCTGTTGGTTTTATTTCTCCGAAAAACAATACTCCTTTTGGTTTGAGGAATATATGTTTCTATATCCATTCGGCATCATCAGAAATCAATATATTGAAAGTTTTCTAACATTCAGATGATTTAGTTAAATCTGGAGTTGCACATATATATTTTTCTATGAAGGTAAACATCCTCAATCTTAAAATTATTGCTACTCGGAAATCCTACTTTAATTCTTGTGATTACAAATTTTCGCGCATGTCACCATACATTAGACCTCACTACGCATTAGTACGTATTTAAATATACTCGACATTTTAATATACTGAAAATAGTTTTTAGCATAGGCGTGGCCCGCCCTAGACATCGCTCGTTTTTTATCCGGCCTCACTTTGGAGCGTTGCTCCCATCTCTATGTTATTCATCAAACAAAAATACCTGCCTTACAGGATTGCATTTTTCAGTGTGGGAGTAACCTTGCTAGTCAAGTTGGGACTAGAGCATCTAACTGGAATCACAAGTTCTTTCAGCTTGTGGCTGATTGCTATCTCTATAAGTACTTGGTACGGTAGTATCATTTCAGGATTGACATCATTGTTTTTGGCTGCTTTAGCTAGTCATTACTTTTTTACAAACCCATCTTCTACTCTCAATAGTTTGGAATTTGTATTATTTGTTATCGAGGGTCTATTAATCAGTGCGCTAACTGCTAACTTTCAGTCAAGCAAACAGCAGTCAGATTCTGATAAAACAGAAGCCCAAATTAATCTAAAAGATTTATTACAGAGTCAGCGTTCACTTCGACAAGGTGAGGAACTATACCGAACATTAACCCAAAATCTACCCAATGGAGTAGTTTTTCTCTTTGATCGAGATATGCGCTTTATGGGTGCTGAGGGTACAGAACTGCAAATCTTTGGTTTACCAAAAGAAGAGTTCCAAGGTAAAACGCTGCACGAAACTGTTCTCCCTGAGACTTACGAACTGATAGAACCAGTTTACCGTAGTACCTTACAGGGTACCCCAATGTGTATTGAAATTCCTTATAACAATCAAGTTTATCTAGTACAAACTTTTCCAGTCAAAGATGAAAATAGCAAAATTCTGACGGGCTTGGCAATCTTCCAAAACGTTACGAACCGCAAACAAGCAGAAGCAAAAATTATCAAGTTAAACCAGGCTTTGAATCGACGAGTTAAAGAACTACAAACTTTGTTAGAGGTGATTCCAACTGGCATTGGCATTGCAGAAGATCCAGAATGCCGAACTATTCGAGCTAATCCGGCTCTTGCCAAACTGCTTGGCATACCTATTGACGCAAATGCCTCTCTCAGCGCTCCTAATGATGAACGTCCAACTAACTTTAAAGTTTACCAGTCAGGCAGAGAACTAGCTCCAGAAGAACTAGCTATGCAATATGCTACCACTCATGGTGTGGAAATACTGGATTCTGAGATTGAGGTGGTTCGTAATGATGGTGTGAGAATTAACCTGTCGCAGTATGCTGCCCCTTTATTTGATGAAGATGGAAAAGTACGGGGGTGTGTAAGTGTATTTCTAGATATTACCCAGCGCAACCAGGCAGAAAGAAAATTGCAAGCAGCTAGAGATCAGTTGCAGACTGTACTGGAGGCTGTACCTGGAATTGTATCTTGGGTCAGTTCCGATTTGTGCTATCTAGGTGTCAACAAGCACTTAGCTGATAGTTTTAATTTGTCTCCCGAAGCTTTTGTTGGTCAGGATATTGGTTTCTTAGCTAACGGTAATGGGTTTCGTGAGTTCGTGCAAAATTTCTTTGCTGGAGATCAATCTGAAGCATTATATGAGTTGAAATCCATAAGCGCAGATCGTAGCTATTTAATTGTGGCTCAAAAATATGACCAGAACAGAGCCGCATTTTTAATCGGCATTGATATCACTGAACAAAAGCGTGTAGAGGAAGAACTCAGACAAAAGACTGAGGAACTAGCAGAAATAAATCGAGTAAAGGATGAATTCGTCGCTGTCTTGTCTCATGAGTTACGCACTCCCATGCATAATCTTCACGGCTGGGCGCAACTATTGCTAACTGAACATGAGATGGATGAAGCACTGAAAATTGAGGGACTGGAAACGATTGAGCGGAATGCCCGTCTACAAGTTCGCTTAATTGACGATTTGTTGGATCTGGCTAGGATGCAGAAGGGCGAGATGAATTTGGAAATCGAACCTGTTGACCTAGCAAGTGTAATTCGGTCAGCAGCAGATACTATTCGATTGTCAGCCGAAACAAAGGGTATTCAAATTCAGTTACATCTTGATACTGGTGTGTCCAACGTTTTAGGTGATGCCATTCGTTTACAACAAGTAGTTTGGAATTTGCTTTCAAATGCAATCAAGTTTAGTTCCAAGAATGAAAGTGTAGAGGTCAGGTTGGAACAAGTTGAGTCTCAAGCTCAGATTACTGTTATTGATACAGGGAGGGGTATAGAAGCAGAATTTATACCATTCGTCTTTGAACGGTTTAGTCAGCGTGATCCCTCCACTACTCGTTCTGCTGGTGGATTAGGGTTAGGACTTGCGATCGCTCTCACAATAGTAGAACTCCACAATGGCAATATCACAGCAGCCAGTGCAGGATTCGGCAAGGGTTCGACATTCACGGTGAGACTACCTATCGTGACAATGACAGAGCAGTTGAGTAATAAGGAACTAGTAGTAGCAGAATTGCTGCATGGCAATCAGAAAATTACCCAGTTGCAGAACTTGTGCATTCTGGTTGTGGATGACGATGCAGATGCTCGGATGTTAATGCAGACTGTTCTTCAGAGCGCCGGAGCAGATGTATTAGTGGCAGCATCAGTAAAAGAAGCATTGGCACTTTTAGAACAACAATCGCCTGCACTACTGATTAGTGATATCAGTATGCCAGATGAGGATGGCTTTACCTTGATTCGTCAGGTTCGCTCCCGCACTATGGAGAAAGGGGGACAAATTCCAGCGATCGCTCTTACTGCTTTTGTTGAAGCCAGAAATGAGCAACGTATTTTAAAAGCAGGGTTTCAACTTTTTATTGCCAAGCCAATTGATCCAATGGAACTCGTGAACAAGGTGGTTGAAACGTTAAAAACCTAATTATTCCACCTTCTTCGGTAGAGTTTAGCAGCTAGAGTAAAATCAGCAATTTTTGGTGAAAGCATGGTGAAAATGGCAATTTGATTCTCACAAGAACGATTTCATTTACCACAACGTACTCTAGGCAATACTTAAACAATTACGATTGCATCAAGGGCTTGTTCTAAACGTTCGACAGTATCTATTGCGTCTTGAATTTCTTGTCTTGGTGCGATCGCAAGTTGAGCATGACTGAGGGGATTCATGATAAAACTGCGATAAAGTTCAACATGAAACACTAAATCTTCGTTAATATATTTTGGAGTGCCATCTGAGTTTTTAGCATTCTTGATGGGTTCCCAAAAGTCATTGGTACTGAGGTCTTTTGGTTTTTCACGATACTTGATGGCAATATTCATTTTTTCGCAAAACCATTTGATTTTGACCTCAAAAGCTGTACGTAAGTAAATTGCAGCCGCTTTGTGGTCATTCCCTTGCAAATAGGCTTTGGCTTTGTCAAGATATTTTTTGTTTTCGACAAGGACTGGCATTTCGTAATCGCTGCCTTGTCCTGCATATAGTTCAATAGTTTTCCAAGAAGGAAAATATCGCTTCAGGATTTCGTACCACTCTTTATCGTAGGTCATCAAGAAGACTTGGTAATCGTTAAACTGGTCTTTTAGTATGTCGATGATAGGCAAACGGTTAGACATATCTAAGCCAATCAACACGTCATCAAGTACCAAGACTTTTAGAGCGCTACTTGGATTGACTCGCAAAGCAGCTAAGTAAATCGCAAGCGAGATTGCTGATAGTTTAGCTTCGTTAAGAAACTGATGAGCTAAGGGAAACTTAGTGTTAAGGAAGTCAACACGCAGAATAACTTCATTACCTTTTAAGCATTTGTTTTCTAGATCGGGAGTGACTCCCTGAAAGTCGAAGTCGAGAAGAACAGGATAACCAAAGCGTTCGAGAATATTCGCTGCTTCGTTTTTAAGAAGATTTAGGGTAGTACTCAGACCATAATTGAAGTCATCGAGGCTGTTTTGTAGTTCTTGTATTTTGCGAGTATGCTTTCTGCTGCGAGGGACACTTTGCTCAATTTCTGCCCATTCTTCACTAAAACGTTTGCCTGTAAGATTATTTGTGCTGTTGCTGAGGATAGTTTTTATTAATAGGTAAAACAGGTCAACTTCGCTATCTTTGATATGAGGAAAGTAAATTTCTAAGAGAGATTTGTAATCCAGACTCCCCTTTGTTTTTGAGGCTTCGATGACGACAGGAACATGGGTTTCGCGGGTGATATCCGACCATTCGTAAGTGATTTCGGGGTCGCGTTCGCTAGAGCGCATAGAGATTTTGACATAGCCACCATCAGCATCAGTTACAAAAAAGTTGCGATGTTGAGAGAATTGGATGTCGCGTACATGAGAATCGATGAATAGCTCAATTGCTTTGAGTAGGGAAGACTTACCACTGCCATTTTCACCATAAATGAGTAGATTTTTACCTTTCTTACTTAAGTCGATTGTGTGTTCCCCATAGAAAGCTCGAAAGTTCTTCAGTTCGATTTTCGTGATTTTCATGCAACTCCTCGAATTGTACGCACGACAGGTACGCTATCCAAAAAGAATATACTTACACGGATTGGATGCTCTCTGTCAAACAACCGTCGAAAGATTTCGCGGAGTGCTTGCATTTTATCGCCTTGAATTTTCTCTAGGCTTTGCAAGTTATCCTGTAGGAGATGACGCATAAATTGTTTATCGTGGGCATGGAGTTCGTCGGGTAAATATAGCTCTATCACTACTGCATCAATAATTTGCTCAAAATAACTCAGCATCAGTTTGTCGTCTGCGATTTCCATGAGCTTTTCGCCATGACTGGGTATGTCTTTGAGTTGTTCTGAGAGGTAGAGGACATAGCCAACTAGGGTTTCTATTGCTTTGTGCTGTGGTTTGGTGGCAGTGGGGATAGGAATTTTTTCTACAACCTGACGGGAAAAACGTAATGCTCCGCTTAAAACACTTAAATTTTCCCTGCAATAACTCCATACAATTGATGAGTTTAGTATTGCGATTAAAAATAGATCGTTCTTAGCAATAAAATAAATTGTATTTCCCAGATAGTATTTTTTTGTATCAAAAGCAAAGCGAGATTCTTTTGCAATATCAGGATAGATTATTTTCGGCGCTTCAAAAGCTTGATAGTAGTCAACATCATCTGGGATTTCATACCACTGATATCGTCCAGTTTTTCTGCCTTTTACATTTGAAGTACTTTGCTTTTGGGTTAAATCTTCTCTCCATTGCTCTAGATGTTCCTTAATAGCAGGATAGTGATTAATATTGATTCCTCTTCTCGTAAAAATCAACCATCTATCATTTTCTCGAATGTGCCACTTCCGCACGTCCTCAGTTACTGCTAAAGGCTTGATAATTTCTGCACTTTTCGGATCTTTGGCTACCAGTTCAGCGCGTTTAATTCCATCAATAACAAAAGCTTCATTGAAACCTGTTTTGATACCGTGATAAATTTTCCCATTCACATATTCGCCCAAATTCACATATTCACCCAAAGACATTCTCATAGTTTCCATATCCGCCTCCAATACAATATCCTTTACAATAAATCCAAACATTAGTGGTAGCGTGCCTTTTCATTAACCTGACTTTTCCCGTTAAGTCTCAAAAAGCTTGCTCATAAAGGATTCTGGATAAAGCACAGCATATACGGTACAGGAATTGAGATTCGGTGCTAAAGGTGACAAACAATGTTGGACTGGTGGGAGAAAAATTTGTGATTGTCCTGCGATCGCAAACGCATTAGAAATGTCTAGTTTTGCCATTTGTCATTCTGTTCAGTATGACAGAAGTTCAGTTTTTACCCGTGAGCAGTATATCAACTATTTTAGAGTTGTTGACTTCCTTTCTATTTTCCCCTGTGCATCACCTCTAGCGCTGCTGTCCTAGTCTGAGTAGACGGTCATTTAAGGCGATTCTTCCTAATTCAGAAATAACCTCAACTGGAACACCAACAGATGTAGCTGCTTCTTTTATTGTGACTCTGCTATTTCGCAACAGAGATAAAACTTGCTGCACTTTAGGAACAACTGGATCGCTTTTGTTGGTGTAACCCCGATTAATAGCAATTCTCAGCCCGGTTTCAATATCATCTACTCTCGCTCTGCGATTTTTATCTATTAATAGTGTCTGCTGACCAGCGATTGCGCTACTTTCAGAAGCCGCTCCACGTCTATGTGCAGTGCCGGAGGCAATCGCATTTGCAATCTGAATACCAACATACCCAGTGTTTCTACGCACTGGAACGATATCGAAGTTGTAGAGTCGTTTTTGTCCCGTTTTGTCTACAGTTTGGACAAGTAAGTTAGTAATGGCAGTGGTGGTAGCACCTGGAAACTTTAGCGGTTGGATTGGCCTCAGAAAGATGGTTGTAGCGCGTCCGCTTTTTAAATCTGTATCTGTGGTGTAGACCAGTCGTGAAGGGTCTGCTACCAAAATATAGGCGATCGCCTCGTCGGTTTGAGTAAAGCTAATAGGCGTAGCACGTCCTGGAGTAATTTGAACCTGAATTCTGTTGTTTGCAGCCATATCCCTTTCAATCAAGCGATATGCAGGAGTTTGTGCTTGTGCCTGTACAACAGGTGCTGTCACACTGAGCAGTAATGTGCTAGTGCCGATGATAAGAGTAGCAAATTGTTTCATCGTTCAACTTTTAAAAAACTATTGACGACAACTGAGACTTCTGTACCTTCAGGTAAAAACTGGATATTTGGACGTTGTAGTAATTCCTGCACTGCTTGGTCAGAGCGTCTAGAAAGACGTTCACTGACTGGACTAAAAAAGCCTTCCAACGCCGCCGCCCAAATCTGAGGATTAGAGTTACTAGTAATAGTACTTTGGTTAAAAGTGCCACTAGAAACAACAGTGCTAGATTGAGTGCGGGGCTGATTCACTATGCTTCCCACCTTACCCAAACTACTAAGTAATCCAACTAACAAATCTTGTTGGGCAATATCTGTCCCCACATCATTCAGCTTTTTAGCAATTAACGGTTGCTGTCCTCGACCGCGAATTAACAGAGTCTCAGCCGGGATGGTTTCCTGTTTGACTGTGCCTTGGGAGTCAGGGTAAATAAGCGCGATCGCACTAGCAGATACCAAGTTATTCTTTTTACCTACTGCCACTGTTTTAGTAACGAAAACAGTACCAGCCGGGAGTGCCACCGTGCCATCTGTAGCTGTGAGAGGTTTGGTTAACTCGATAGCAAAGCGATCGCTCTGATTATTCCCTCCCTGATCCCAAATCATCGGCATGATAATTCTACCTGGGGCAGATGTACCCAGTACTACCTCTTTAGTTTCATTGACATTGAGATTGGTTGTAGCTACAGGAGTGCGATTGAGGATACCTACCATTCCTGGAGTCAAGTTATCAGTTTTACTATCAGTGCTTTTGGAGCCAATTAAAACTGTTTGAATACCAGGATCTTCGGGAGTGGAAATGGATGCCCTAGCTGTTGATTTCAAGCCTGTTGGAGTTTGAGTGTTCACAGCAACTTCTGACTGAGTTTCAGCTACTTTAGAGTTACCGATTTGCGACTGTCCCAGGCTAGCTAGTTGGCTCCACTGCTGGAAAGGATCGACATTCCTTTCAGGCTGTCGTATTGGTGTTGAAGCTTGATAACTGACAGGATTTCGAGAAATATACCGCACTACTGGGGGCGCAGGTTGAGAAATTCTTACAGGAGTTATTGGTGTTATGCGCGATGTAGGAGTTGTGCGCGGTGAAAAAGTCTGAGGAGATGGCGTTGGTTTGGGTTTATTTTGTAGGGTTGGACTTGGGGATTTAGCCGCAACAGGTTCCACTTTAAGTTGTTGCTGTTGGTCTTGAAACGCTAATCTGCTTTTCAGTTCGGCAGATTCATCTAAAACTGGTTCGCCTTTTGGAGATGTAGTAGGAGTTTGAACTACTTGTTTGACAGGAGGTTTCGGTTGGAGAAATCCAAACCAGATCAGTGCTACAGAGCCAATAACCATTCCCACTAAGCCAACTACTGAACCTAGTCGAACACTAGGTTTTTCTGCTAACGGTCGCTCTACCGCTCCTTCTGCATCTTGTTTTAAGCGATATTCTTCGGAAATGAGGTGATTTGCGGTAGGGTTATAACCTGCCAACAACTGCTCCTCTTCAGGGCTGATATCATCATCAGCAACCAAAGTGGCTTGGGTAGAGCGATGATTGCCGTTAGTACTGTTGAATTCCGGCGAAGAATCACCAGAGTTTTCATTTAGGTAGTCAAATTCATGGTTTTGATTTGAATTGGTCATAATTCTACCTTTTTCCTTTAGCGTCGTTGCTGAGAATTGAACTCAACCATCTTCGTAATTTGCAGTCCAGACGATCGCACTTCATAAATTTTCTGTTCTACCAGGGGGGCATCTTTACCTAAAGGAGATCGGGGAATCTCCACTGCTTGGACGGTAAATGTGCGGTTAAAAGGAATACGTTCATCTCTACCAGTAGTTCGGTCAACTAAGATACGGGTAGCAATCATGTCTATTTCCCATTCCCCAGGTCGTACTGCTCTTGGTTCTGACAAATAAGAAATAATAGTGGTGCTACGCAGCTGACCTGAAAAGAAGCTAGTAGGAACTAATTCTGCAATCTTCGGTAGAGAAGCTTTGGCAAATTCCGGTTCTAGTAGCAGGGAAGCAAACCAAGTATTTGTGGGAATGCGCCCATTTCTACCAACTTGAATGCCTTGGTCTGGTTGATTAGTGCCAGTGAGTTTGTCATCCCAATTAAATGTTAGGGTTGTCCAGTCACTAACTACTTTTTGAATTACAGCTGGATAGCGCCAGTCGCGGTCTTGCTCAGAAATGTAGATTGTCTCGCCATTTACCAACTGGGCAAAAGTCGTCTTGCGATCGGCGATTTTATTGACCCTGAAAGCGGTGAATAGAGTCAACAAAAATATCAGACCGTTAAATGCAGTTAGGCAGATAAAGCAAACAGCTAGGAGGTTTTTGGCTTCTGGAAGCAATGGAGCTTGAAGTCGTTTAATTTGCAGAGTCATACCAAATTGGCATAAGTAGTATTGTTTGAAAATCCACCGAACAGCCTTGTGTTAAAGGTTTTTAATTCGTCTTGGAAAGTTATGATGCCTGTCTTGAAAATAGGGACTAGGGATTGGGGACTGGGGACTGGGGACTGGGAACTAGGAACGAGGGTAGGTTAATTTTCATGCCATCGTTGTGTGATTCATTACATGACCGTTTAGCTTGAAAATAGGGAATAGGGGAATAAGGATTTTCATCCATTGATTGTGAGATTTTCCCGTGATTGACTGTCTTGAAAAGTGACGCTCCTCCGTCGCTTTAAGGTACCCCTGCGGGGAAGCAAGCTAGCATCTCGTAGAGAAGTTAGTTATGCCGCAGGCTTTACGCTGCGCTAACGGAGAGGCGGAAGTCGGCGCACCCTGCGGGATCTTGCTACAGACTTTCCGCAAAATCCAAAATCTAAAATCCAAAATTGGTATTACCCCCTACGGAGTAGAGCAATACTGGTAGCAGTTCCAATGGCACTGCTAAAAATATCGATTAAACCTTTGACATTGGCAGAAATGCCGTTATAGATTGCCATTCCCCCACCTCCAGCTATCAATACCGCCAAAACTGGTGCAAAGATGCTCAGGAAACATAAAAATGCTACATCAGATGCTAATTCAGCACCCGACTTCACCAGGACGACGGCTGCTAAACCTACTAAAATGTTGTAACCAAGTTGAACGCCAAACAAGGAAATAAACCCTGTTAGCCATGCCCAAATAGGACGACCTTGTAATGGCAGCAAAGATAAACCAACTGCGATCGGTGCAAATAGTGCTGTTAGCAACAGAGCAGCTTCCAAGATGTTTACAAAGCCCCATTGCAGGGCATAGAGGATAAAGCGAATAATGGGGATGGCAGTATCTCGAAACACACTACCTGGATCGTTGGCAAACTGAACAGCAGTACCGATTTGACCAGGCAAAGTTCTATTCCAGAGAAAACTAGCAAAATCTCGTAGTGGTTGGAGTGGAGATTTAGCTTGCTCTTCAGCTTTGGTAACAATTGCCTGTGCCTGGGCTTGCTTTGAGTTCCAGCACTCAACTAACTCTGTACCGACTTTTCCTTGACATTCGCTATAGAGGTTTTCTAGCTGTTGTCTAGCGATACTGCTAATTGCCACATTGGTAATAGCATCTCGAAATGTTAGTTCACCAACTTGAAGCTGAAGAACGCTTTGCACTTGGTTGTAGGCGAAGCCTCGGATAACAGTAATTGTCTTGGCCAGCATATTGCCGTTGGCCCCCAAGAAAATCATAATCACGAAGGGCCAAACAAAGATTGATGCCAGTTCTGACCATGATTGCTTTTCAATGATTTCCTTACCAGTGGTTAGCGCCACAAATAATATGCTGGCGGCTCCCAAGGTGATGCCCAATTTAATCAAGCCAATCCATAATGCCGAACCGAGCGGATCTAAAGTAACTAGCCAGACGGTATTCCACGACTCAACTGTGGCACGAGAAAGTTCTAAAGAACTGGAGATAATTTCTAGGGCATCGGATTCTCCGCCTGTTACTGGAAATGATTGAGCAATAATGTGGATCATGAGTGTCGAAAGCGTTAGCGATCGCAGCTAAAATTGACAGGACTTACGGAAATAGCTAAAAAGGTTGATTAATCAGCTTTTCGACTTTTGAATTCACGGCGGTACTAGCTCTAAGATTTCAATTGCTAGCTACTGCTTGTCAGAACCAAGAGTAATGCCACCAGGCATGATCAATAAGCCCGCCTGTTGAGTGGCAGCATTACCGGCGGCAACACTCTTACGGCGATCGGCAGTATTGATGGCTGAAAGTTCCTTGGCTGTTTGAGCGGTTAAGGTGTTACTCAATGCCCTGTCAATGCGTGCTTGCTGGGCTTCAATAAGCATCCGCTCGTTGACGCGACTGGTAAGGGCAGTCTGTTGGGATAGGTTTTGCAAAATCTGTTGGGTGACATCTAAACTTTGGGATTCCTCACCCAAGCTGACGCTTTCTTGAGTATCTTGTTGAGTAGCTTGCTTAATTTGAGCCATCTGACTTTGGGCTGTTTGGCTCAAAGTAGCCTGATTAGCGATCTCTGTGGCAACTGTTCTAGTAGCATATTTACCAAGGTCTTCACGGATACCATAAGAGCTTTGACCATTGGTTTTGTTCTCCAAAGTTTCAGACAGCACGGCACCAGGATCGTTGTTGGCAGAACCGTTCATGATTCCTGCCAAAACTTTGTTTAAATCTGGAATTTGAATTGCACCCAAGGCAGAATTGAGCAAATTACCAAGAGGATTAAATAGGTCATTTTGAGCGAAATTTTTGACATCTCCCACAAAATCATTGATTTGAGATGCTGTGTCTGAGGTGAAAATACTACTACCAGTAGTTTTATTACTAACAGCAGCAGCTACCGGATCTCGACCGTTGTCTTGAGTGCGAGCAAGGGCTGGACTGGCGATAGAACCAAGTTCAAAAATTAGAATTAGTACCATCAATCTGATAAAGGTAAGTTTAGATTTCATGATTCACCTTCCTTAATGCAGTTTTTAGATATATCAACTTGCAATCAGGCTACTTTCAGCCTGTTGGCCATCGTTACTCTCTCGGCGATCGCCTTCTTGTTGCAGAGATGCTCCACTTTGGTGGGGCCTGTCCGCAGGACTTACCCAATCACGCAATGCTGAGGTTTGATGTATCTCTCGACCAATATGCTTAAAGCCTCTGTTTTCCTTCAAAGCAGGAATGTAAGCATCGGTAAACGCTCTCAGTCCTAACAGATTGCCTTTAGCGGTATCTGGATACTGAGCCATCACCCGTTCTCGTGCTTCCCGTTCATCCTGATTATTGGCAACACTGGCCAGCATCATTTCTCCAGGGTAAAAGCGAGTACGCCAGAATCTACCACCTGTTTCTACTAGCCAGCAGGAATAAAGGTCACTGGTACGGGGCAAAAATGCTTCAGTCGCATTCTGACTGATAATATTGACGGGATAGCCCAGATACTGTTGGAAAGAAGCAATACCGCTACTGGTAATACGTCCGGTAATCCGGTAGGTCATGTTCTGCATAATTTGAGCGCCTGTTGAACACTCGCAAATGGTATCCGGGTCTTGGGACAACAGCAGAACAGCAATGCCTTCTTTCCTTCCCGTGGCACAGGTTTCGCCTATAATCTGGGCAAAGCCATCTTTACGTAACAATACGGAAAGCTCATCGCCAATAAACAAACTCTTGGGATGAGATAGAGCATTACGGATACAGGCACTGTGGGCGTTAATTGCCATCAAGTAAGCATCCTGTTCGTTACTCAATCCACTGAGGGCAAAGAATTTAATCGCCGGTAACGGGGAAAAAGTGCTGGGACGAGCGATCGCTTTCCCCAACCTAGATGCTAGTAAAGCACTAACCTGATTTTGGATTTGGTTAAGTGCCTGTCGGTCAATTTCTTCAAAGGATCTCAGATTAAGGCGCTCTCTAGTGCAGAACTTGACGAAATCTGGTAGCGTAGGTATTTGCTGCCATTCTGGTGAAAGCCAGCCCATCTCAAAAGCTCGGTTGTAACGAGTAATAATTTCTGGGTCTTTTAAAAATATGTCCAAAGCTTTGACTAACAAGGCATCAACCCGTTGAGCTAGATGGGGGTTTTCGACTTTACCCATAGCGATCGCTGTTAAAGCTTTGCGAATAAAGTCCTTCCAAGATTCCATACGCCGTTCCCGTTCTGACTTGTCGAACCGTCGCAAATCTGGCGGTTCCACTAGGTTACTGCTGCCACTGGAAATATCGTAATATGCTCCTTGCTCGCCTAAAAGCTCAATTGCCGTTTTGAAAGTGCTGTTACCACTGGCAGAGATATCCATACCAACAACGGGAATATTGTTCGCTAATGCCTCTAGAGCAAAGCGCCATCCCAAAACGCTCTTTCCTGAGCCGGAAGTACCTGTAATTAGAGCGCGTCCAATCTGTTGGTGAAATAAGTCAACATAAATAGGCTTACCACCACGGGTGGTAAGGAATTCCACACCCTGTTTATCGATGTCCTTGGGGACAGTTAGGGGCATAATCCCAGCCACAGTATGTGTATCTAAAGTTATTCTGCGTTCGCTGAGATTACCTCCGTGCAGCAACCATTTGCAGGTAATCGGCAGGGTTTGCAGCCAAATTTCCCAAGCAATATTACGCTCTCGAATTACTTTGGCAGTCTCAAAACTGTTAGCCAACAAGTTGCAAGCGTGGGTTAACTCTTGGGCACTGTGACGATAAACTAGAAATACAGGCGCACAGTGCAACGCTTTCGTCCCTTCATAAAGTCGTCGTTGGGCTTCAAAGGATTCCTCCTGTTTGATTTCCGCTCCAACGTCCCGTCCCTGTCCTTTAGTTATGGCTAAAGTGCGGGCTGTTTTCGATTGTTTTGCCTGACGCGCCAGGTTGTCTTGGATTAAGAAGTCGTTGCTGCGGCTGATTTCAATCCAAGCTTCTGTATCGTGGACGTAGCTGGAAGCAAGGATTTTCCAAACCCACTTTAGCTGCTCTTGGGCATTAGACCAACCGACGGGGGGATCTGTTACAACCATGACTCCACAAACCTTGCTTTTACCTGTGAGGTAAACTCGGTCATTATCTCCCCGATGTTCGGGACAAGCGGAACGTCCCTGTTGTCCTTCAATCAGTAATGTACAGATGTGTTTATCGGTGGTTAGGGTTTCTGTTAACTCCAGTCCCGTCTCAGTCTCCTTCAGTGTAATGACTTGGGGAATAGGAGGTGCTGCACCCTCATTAAATCGATTCCAAAGCCACTGCCACAAATCTGTAGCATTGCAAGGTGTTACTTCTAAGCCAATTTTGGTATTGAGCAGCAATTCCCACTGAATAAATCCTTGCTGAAACCCTTGCAGTAATAGCTTTTTGAAAAACTCTTCTTGGTAAATGCGTTTGTTCCCTGTAATCAGTTCAACTGCCCAAGAGCCGAATTTTCTACATTTTTCAATCAGTCCACCCACAAAATCCTTGTGCTGTGAACCAGCTTCATCATCGCTCGTCCAAGTACAGAAGGCAATTTGGTTCCAGATTTGGCGAGAACCTGCTTCCTTGAGTTGTTCCACCCGCAATTGCTCGTTGCGAAGCAGCACAGAAACTGGTTTCAAGTGGCAATCGTCTGCTAAGGCAGTAAGCGGGGTTTGGCGTTTGTGCGGTACTCCCTTGGTAGAGCCTGTCTGTAGGGGATATGACTCAGTATCATCACTATAACAGCCTGTACAAAAAGTAATTTTTTCACCGGGAGGTAGTTCTTTCAAACCCTCTTCGATTGAGTGGGCAAATTCGCTGACCTCATTTTCATGTAGTATGTCATGCAGTCCAGCGATGCGAAACCCGAACACGAGTTGATACTGAGAGTTGCCTTTATCCAATAACAGGGCAGCCACTTCACGATCATCTTTCTTAATTTCTGCAATACAGCAGATGTTTACCTCATTTTGGAAGGGCATGAGCTTACTTTTGCCTCCATATTGATTTGGTACAATCAGCGGCTTGAATCGGATTTGCACTTGCGAGTCTGCGTAACGCCGACGTACCCACCAGGGTCGATATTCGGGGATCGGTGAGATGTAAATGCTGTTACTATTGCACCACTCTGTTCCCGGTGGATTACGCCATCGATCTAAAAACTGATGGGGCTGTTTGCCTGTGAGAATCCACCAACTGATAATTAGCCAGAAGGAGGTGGCAAAGAACCAACCCATACCCAGACTGAGTAAACCATTGGTGAGAACATAGCAAACTACAATGATGGCAATCCAAGGAAGTAACTGTTCAGCCGGAATTGGCCCAATGCTGGCTTGCTTACCTAGAATCCGATTGACTTTGATGAATTCTCGATTGTCTTGTGCCATATTTGTGTAATTCTCTAGTGCTGCATTAGTAGTCAGTCAACCAAGAAGTGACAAGTGAGGGGGGAGCAACGCAAAAAAGTGAGATTATGGTGAAGAGAGCAGGGGAGGCAGGGGAGGCTTCCGAAGCAGGGGAGGCAAAACAATGAATAAAGAAGCAATCAAAGATCATAAAGATTTGGGAATTTATAAAATTGCCTTTGAAGCAGCAATGAAAATTTTTGAGTTATCAAAGAAGTTCCCTGTCGAGGAAAGATATTCGTTAACTGATCAAATTCGTAGATCATCACGTTCTGTGTGTGCAAATATGGCAGAAGCATGGAGAAAACGGCGTTATGAAGCAGCTTTTATCGCTAAATTAAATGATTGCGAAGCAGAAGCTGCCGAAACTCAAACCTGGATTGAATTTGCTGTCAAATGCAACTACATGAATGTAGAATTAGGACGAGAAATTTATGCAAATTACAACCAAGTTTTATCTGGTCTGGTGAATATGATTAATAATCCATCACCTTGGTTGAGAAATCACTAATCCCCCCCTGCTCCCCCTGCGTCCCCTGCATCCCCTGCTCCCAGTGAGGGTTTACCTGATGGCTGATGTTGTTCCTGCGCCATTACCGACAAATATGAAAGTGATGACATCAATGGCAATTACGATGGAGAACGCTAAACCAACTTGAGTAACAATCGGTCGCCAGTCGTTACCTTGCTGTGCTTGGTTATAGGCAAATAGAGAAGCAGCAGCAACCAGCAGCAAGAATGCACCTCGGATGAGGTTAAATGTTAAACCAACAACGTTGGCATCCAAAGTGCTAGTGGAACCGCCTCCGGCTTGGGAACTTTGTTGAGCTAGATTGTTGAAGAAGCTTTCTAACCCGCTTAAGAAAATAGCTTGGGCTGGAGTTGTAAAGGTATCGAGTAAAGCGGTAACGGTGATAATGGCGGCAACAATATGCCAAAAACGAATTTTTCTACCTAAATACTTTTCTAGAATTGGTACTGTCCGAATTACGTACCCAATACTCAAGAAAACAATGGTGGCACATCCCAAAATAGTGACGAATATGGGTTTAGTAGCTAACAAATAAATTCCAATTGCAAGACATAGTAAAATGAAAAGTAAGTCTATGCGGTTGATTTTCAGATTTCTCAAGTTGGTTGAAAATTTCCGAGATGACAGCAGTTTTAACTGAGAAATGTGAGATTTTGTGTTGTTCATTTTTCTCTTCTCGTTTGTAGAATTAAACTTGCATTTCTGGTTTGCTGGCTTTTCTTTGAGTTTGTTTCTGGCGTTGCCTTGCAGTATCTTTATCAGTCTGGGCTTGGGTAGAGCGAGTTGATTGCTGATTGTCCAGTAGCGTTTCTATCTCACGCAGGGGGATGCTACACTGCAAAATCTCCGGGGGCTGCCCTGGTACTAAAACGGCATCAAGCACTTGTTCATCGTTACGATTAGGGTTAAATCCTTGAAGTAGCCGTGTATCATTGGGCAGTTTTACTACTTCAAATTCGTACTTGACTTTGCCCTTTTCAGTCCAGGTGAATGTCGGTTCATCATTGCTGTTAAATCGGTTAGGTAGTTGTTCTTGAAATTTTTGAATTAATGCTTGGGTACTGGCTTTGAGGGCGTATTCTTCTTTCGACTGTGGCAGTTTGCAGATGCCAGTCTTTTCATCAGAGGTGAGATTGTCTTGTGCGATCGCCCACTGTCCCTGAGTGCGAGTACCAGCAAAGAGTGTTTCACCTTCGGTATTTTCTAAGGCGATGGCTACGCCCAACCCAGGCATCGCTACCTGCTTGTCCTGTGCTTCTACCCATAAAGTTTTGTTACTGGAAATGGCGATACCTACTTGGGGTGATTGGTCAAATAACTCACCAGCAACTTTGGCAAACCCCACTAAAGCATCGGCACAGGCAGCTTGTTGTTGCTGTGCTTGGCGTTTCGTCAAATGTTCTAAAATGTCAACGTCTGCTGGTGGCTGGTTAGCAGAGTTAGGTTGGACAATATCTGCATCAGTTTCTGACTCGACAACAGTAGAATTATTTTGTGATGCTGCCATCTGTTTTTCCAATCGGCTAACTACCATTTCTAAACGGTCAAGTCGCTTGGAAAGAACTTTTAGGTAGGCTTCAATTTGATCAAGCTGTTCGCTGACGCTGGCATCCTTATTTAATTCAAATGGTTGAGATTGGTATTTGGGGTCTAGTTGGGAACCAAGATTGTCTACTTTCGAGCCGATTTTGGTAGCAGCTACAGCCAGTGGATTGTCTGCGGCTGATTCTTCAGATACAGTTTGAAAATCTTGAGACTTTTGAGACTTTGGTGAGTCCGGCTTTGCTTCTTGCAAGCGACTGGCTATGTTATCTACGCGGTCATTCTGCTGTTGCAGTTCTTTGAGAATTCGTTCAAGCCGCTTTTCATCAGCTTCGGCTGCTAGCTGTTCCAAAACACCTTGTCCCACCGCAATTCCCAGAGATGCCAGTTGACCTGTTAAGCCTGCCAAATTCACGCCATTCACTTCTCGCCCATTGGTGGCAGCTGTAGCACTTAAACGCGAAGCTTCGTCTAGAGGCTCTCTGGATTTGGAGTTTTTGGCAGCAGTTTTATTGGTCTTAGCTCTGTCCTGAGTTTTAGGTTGTGTTTTAGGCTGAGAATTACTTTGGGTTTTAGTTGAAGTTTTGGCTTGAGTTTTAGTTTGGGCTGCGCTAACACGACTAACAGATGGCTCGTCTTCTTCACCTAAGTCATCTAGGTCGTCAAGTTTAGTGTTGAAATCGTCATTTAATAGGTCGTCTAGTTCGTCGTTTCTATCATCTATTTCTTCATCTAAATCGAGCAGGTCATCTTCTAATTCATCATCGAGATCGTCTAGTTCTGTTTCAGCAAAACCGCAAATTTCAGCAATGTTAGAAGGGGTGAAGTAGTTTTCATCTTTGCTGGTAATTCCTTCGAGGTTTTTAATCAGGTATTTGCCACTGGTTCTGTGGTTGGGATCATTAGTGAGGTAGAAGCGATAGCCTCTAATCTCGTCATCATCCCCACCTCCTACACAGAGTTCTACTGTGATGGGGGCTTTACCCGATTCCTGGCTGTAGTTTTCTACATAGGCTTTAAAGTCTTCGTGGGACTGGATAGAATCATCTTGAATTGAGGATGCGATCGCTTTATCTAATGTGTTTTCAATATGGCGGAGTTTGCGGCGATCTGTCAGGTTTTCCCATGAGCGATTTTGAGAATTTTGTCTTTGCTTAGGTTTGGTCAGTGTTTTGGTAGCCATAGGTACTCAAAGCTGATTGCCTTAGCAGTTAACCTAACAAGACTTGATGGCGTAGATATAGCGAAGCTGTCACCAGGGGCAAGATAGCCTGAAAGTATTGCGGTGAATGACTTTCAGGCTATAAGGTTAAGAGAAATACGAACAAAGCGTATTTTTAGACACATTTACCCCGTCTCAATTGGCAGCCTGACATTAAGATCCAAACGGAAAGTACCGTAGGGATTAACGTGACCCCAAATTAAAGGCGAAAGCGCCCGCAAATCTTCCAACTTCATCAACTTCATCCATTGGGGTTGGGACAAAACCTCCTGAATCATCAACGTATTTATATATACCAAAG
>NNBT01000048.1_pt1 | contig 25442 bp, 18 predicted proteins | sample 1173831 | NCBI WGS metagenome assembly NNBT01 (sample SAMN07173936, study PRJNA388173) | plant metagenome | isolation source: symbiotic tissue sample KVJ10 | place: Norway: Troms, Kvaloya island | reverse complement strand
TCGTACCAACAAACGATCCACCAATATTCAGTTGAGCATTGGGCCCAAACAAAATACCCGCAGGATTGAGCAGGAATAAATTGGCGCTACCGTTGGCACGAATTAACCCATCGATATTAGACGCACTACCACCTGTAACACGGGCAAAGATGTTTTGGATATCGGTGGCATTATCGAAGAAGGCAGAACCATTTGTAGGCAAAGAGAACTGGCTGAAGCTATGGAACAGGTTTTTCCCAATCTGATTGCCATTGATGATGTTGAAGTTATTACCACTTTGGGAGACTGTGGTGTTGAGGGTGCTATCAGGTGTCACCTGTGCGTTGGTTGAATTGCTCCAGAGGAGTATAGCAGCCAGAGGCATAAACATCCCACTTCTCAATATACTATTCACCAAACCCAGCCAAATAAAGGTTGTTTTCATTTAGTTTGCCAACATTTCAAATTGCCTAAAACCATGACTAGCAAAACTCTAAGAGCTTTTTGAATAAAACTCCTGAGCGATCCGTATTTCTATATTCATAGTCATAGGGATTATTGATTGCCTCAAAACGCTGAATAACTCACTGAGAAGTAGAGTCCATTTTCCTGGAGCGATCGCTTTTCACCATCCACCGAGATTAGAGGAATGCCCCAATCTAGGCGGGCCAAGAAGTCATCACCCTGTTTCCATAACAGCCCCAACCCAGTACTAACAAGCGTACTCGGTGATGGATTTTCGCCTTTGGTATTCCAGCCTTTACCTACATCAATAAAGGGTGTCAGTTGCAACACTCCGCCAATTTTAGCAGCACGGACAATTGGGACTCGAAATTCCGCCGAAAATAACATACCATTATCTGTGAGTAATGCATCTTGGCGATACCCTCGTACACTTAGCTGTCCGCCAAGACCAAATTGCTCTAAAGGTACTAAGGAATCTGCTGCCAATTGGAAATCGCCCCTAGCTAAAAATAGAGTATCTGGTGCTAATTGTCGCACCCACTGTGCCTGTCCCCGCCACGCGAAAAAGCGGCTATCTGGTTCATTCTCACTGACATTCGCATCGAACCAATCTACACCAAAACTCAATTGCGATCGCGCCGCAAATACATACTGGTTGCTTCGCTGGGTATATTCTTGAAAAAAGCGCAGGGCAGAAATATTGGTTTTTCCGTTCGCATCTGCACCTGGGGAGAGCCGAAACGGCCCAATGTTATCAAGACCTAACTCAGTTTGGCTTGACTGGCGGGAGAACGATAGCCCCACTGCCAACTCTTGGGTTGGTTTTTGCACCAGTGGTTGCCGATAGCTCAATTCGTAAGAGCGGGTATTTGACTGGATATCAAGGACACTGAATGGTTCCTCAATCACGTGGTTCCATCCTTGGCTAAAACCGAAGGATACAGTGCCATTGCGGGCATTAATCGGCAGCGTGTAATTGACATTGATGGTATTACTGCCATCAGTATTGGCGTATCCGACGCTGAGGGTGTCGCCAAAACCCAATAAATTAGCTTCTTGCAGATCCACTCCCCGGCGGAAACTACCCACACTGGGCGATCGCCCATTATCCAGGCTTGCTGTCAGTTTAAAAGTTTCTGCTTCTTTAACCTCCACTTGCAATACATTGGTTCCCGGTTGCACGCCTGTCTGCAACTCGGCTGACAGGTTTTGAATCCGCGGATTGAGGCGGAGTAGTTGCAGCTTTTCTATTAAACGTGGTATATTTAGGGGTTTACCTGCACCAAGTTTGATGCGATCGCGAATGTATTGAGTGTGTAATCGTCTATTACCGACAATCTTAATTTCTTCCAAACTACCCTCAATCACCTGAATTTTGATTGTCCCAGCTTCTATTGTCTGCGGTGTAATCAATGCGCCTGTGGTGACATAGCCGTTATCAGTGTAGAGTTTGGTGATGGCATCTTTAACTTGCAACAACTCTGCAAATGTCAGTTCTCGTCCCACAAAGGGATTTGTGACAGCGGCAAATTGTTCTGCTTTGAAAACTGTACTACCAACAACTTCAATGCGATCGACCCGAAATTTGGTATTAGGGTCATTCTGCTCCCAAATCGGCTGATTCGGTAGTTTTAGGGATGGAAGCAATTGATTCTCGTCTGGTGGCTTGGGTAGCACATCCGAAGGTAACGGAGTGTCAGGAATATCATCTAACCGACCTGGGGGTAATGTCTGAGGTTCGGGAGTTTGGGCGATTGCATCCTGATAGTTACACAATATTGTGGCGATCGCAAAGCTGAGTGTTATAAATCCAGCAAAAATCCTCAGTTCGCCCACGGACTTGCTTACCTTTGGCTGATTTATAACCAAGGTTTTTCTAACCATTATTTGTAATTAAATAAATTAGAGATTAAATTCTTAATACTTTGTAAAGTATAAGTAAATAAGTGGTAAGTACCATATCTAACTTAAATTTTTACCGAAAAGATCAGTAATATTACTAATTGTCACAAAATAGTTCAGGAGCAAAGCCAAATACAAGAAGGGTATTCTGCGCGAAAAAATGGATAAATTACTGCTTAAAGACAGCCACAAAACTTGAAATTTAGTAGTTTACAAAACACTTGCAGACTTACTATCGCTACGGGTAAGCAAGCTAGTAAGAACATCTTGAAGCTGAATTCTAGCTTTTATTCAATTAATTTGATATTTTTAATTATGCAAGTGTATCAAGATGATTGCACCATATCCAAAGCAAAAGTCAGAGCGAAGATTTCCTCGGCTCTGAACTTTGTAAGAGAGTATTCTTATTGAAATTCCCTAACTTTATTTATAGGGATTCACTGTTAGCTGATAACTGTTAAGCAGCATATTTCACTGACAAATTAAGATGTACTTATCCTGTTTGATTTTTTGCAGTCTGATTCACGAGGTTTCAGAGGCTTTTTCATCTTTAGGATAAAGAGAACGAATTAACTCCCGAATTACATCAGTTGCTGGTCTGCCAGTCGTTGAGCAGTATTGTTCAAGCTTCTGTGCCTCGCCTGATGTGAGATTGATTGTAAGTCGTTTAACAGCCCATTTTTTATTCATGTACTAGACAAGGTATGTTTTTAAACTACTTCTCTAATATCAATCATCTAAACTGCTCTTACAATGGTATAAGTAATGACATTTAGTTCAAGTAATCATAAAGTTAAATAGGATATTTTTACCAGCAATAGCGAAAATATGAAGTATATTATAGATTATAAAGTTAAGCTACTTTCCGGGCAGTAATTATAAATAGAATGTAAAACCAATATTAAATATATCAATACAAAATAAGTATTCTCACAGAACAGTTGAAGATAATAATATAGAATTCGCGGCGACACATATTAAACCCACCTCCCAATACTTTTCGGGTTTTGGGGGAAAGGGGAAAGGGGAAAGGGGAAAGAGAAAGGGTTTGAATCTACCTTTATTGCAAGCCCAGTACCCATATTTCTCCGTTTAGATCCCCCCTAGCCTTAAAAAAGGGGGAACTAGAGTCAAAGTCCCCCTTTTTAAGGGGGATTTAGGGGGATCTTCAACGATTTTGGTTTTATACAAAGATGTGTGTACACCGTAGCCGCTTGCGGGGGTGGGGTTCTTCCGGTTTAATAAGCAATCAAGCGGACATGATATGCCGAGAGGTGGACGGGCAGAGGGGAAAAACTTACTGCAACTTCCTTAGTTGGTTTTTATTGTTAATAAGTCATGTGTTGATAATGTATCGGCAGCAGATTTAATCACATCAAATGGCATTCCCGACTTTTCTGCAATATCTAATAGAGTATGCTGACCGTCGGATAAATTTAAAACCCAGAGGATTGCCATTTCATTTAGCCCGCTATCTTTGTTACCACCAACTGCCCGATATATTCCTCTTTTACCTAACTGTGGCTCACATTTGGGATTTTTGTTGTAGTAGATTTCGTTATTGTTGAGGATATACAACATCGAATGACATTGAAAGAATGACTCGGCTAGATATTGGGGTTGAACGAAATTTAAATCATCTGCTGAGGTATGGTATTCAGGAAAAGTACCATGAGGCGATCGCATGAAGCAACCTACAGCTAAATTAAATCCTGGCGAGCAATATTGGCGCTCATCATAGCCATAGGGGAAGAAATCTATAATTTTGTGATCTTGTTTTGAGTTTTTCAGTACATAAACAGCAACTTTATCGATTTCAGTGTCACCTCTACGGCTTTTTTTGTAGGTAAAGTTGCCTGCATCTCCTAAACAAGTTAATACCAAGCCGTGTTTAATGTTATTGACTTTAGCATCATTGAGAGCCAACCATGTAATTGAGCCAATGGTTCCGGGAATCCAGAGAAATCTATAGGAATATCTTGGTGTAGTTTGACTTAAATATTTAGCGATAAAAATAGCGATCGCAATTCCCGAAAGATTATCATTACACAGTGAAGGATGACAGGCATGGCAAGAAATCAAGACTTCATCAGTACTGTTTCCGGGAATATAATACTCGCCATAAGTCAAATAGCCTGGTTCTAAAGAAGAATCAATACATACTTCATATTCTTCATCATTTAGTTGCAAATACTGATTGTGAGTCAGGCAAAAACCCCAACTTTCCTTGTAATATGAAGTTCGGTAAGGAATCCAATTCGGATAATCAACAAGTGTAAATAGATGTGATTTAAGTTCTTGAAGACATATTTTTTGATGTATGGGAATACTATAGTTAACAACGTGCAAATTTGAATTAGTAAAATCTACAATCTTTTCACCTTGAGAGTTTTTAATATAGGCATCTTTAATATTCCACTCATTAGGAACTGTCCAATCAAATACCTCTGTTCCTGTTGGCACTTCATGAACTGACAAAGGAATATGCTGCTGGAGAATTTTTAAAGTTTCTCTAAAACCATTACCTGTAATACTACGGCAAATGGGATATAAATCAGAAATTAGTTGGTAAAGTTCTAGACTGATATCCTTGAGGTTAAAAGAATTTTTGATATCAACTGCAACCATAAGTAGAATCCTTTTAAAAGCCTAAGTCATAGGCGTTACAATTTTTGTCGATTCAAATAAACTCCAAGCCCGATCTTTTTCTGAAATTTCAGTCACAGGTAGAGGCCATTCAATACCAAAGGCTGGATCGTCGTAGCGATACCCAGTAGCATATTCTGGTGCATATAAGTCACCCATTTGATAAGCCACTTCGGTTTCGTCAGTGAGCGTTTGGAACCCATGAGCGCACCTATCTGGGATATAAAGAGCAAGGCGATTTTCAGCAGTCAACTCTATACCAATATGAGATAAATAGCTAGGAGAATCTGGACGCAAATCGATAATTACATCATAAATTGCTCCCCTGATACAACGCACTAATTTTGTTTCCTGAGAAGGAGGCATTTGATAATGCATACCCCGCAAGGTTCCTTTTTTATAGTTAAAAGATAAATTGCATTGGGCAATAGTAGGTTTTAAACCACGATTTTGAAACTCTTGAACGCAAAAAGTCCGAGCAAAAAAGCCTCGAATATCTTGATGCAACTCTAAATCAACAATAAATGCTTCTTTTATTTTAGTTTCAGTGAAGATCATAAATGTTACAAACTTGATAAAAAATTAAAATTCTAATTTTTTAGAAAAATATTTTTCGACAGTAAAAGGCTTCAGCATATTTCCCCGGTGAGTTTGATTCAATCCCGCGAATTCTGAGAATGGAACGAAAAGTCTCTTCTGTAAACCACTGCTTGTTATTCTGGGTAGGAAACGCATCCAAAATATATTGAATTTTTCGGCGGCAGAGTGTTTCATTTAAATGGACAAAGAAATTAGGAATACCCAAATCACCATCATATTTGGGTATTTCATATTCCAAAATTAAATGGTTTCTAAAGGTATTCCAAGTCAACTCAGAAATTAAGCGGTGATCTTGGTGGCGATCGTCTCGGTGATGAGTAAAGATTATATCTGGTGAAAATTCTTGCTTTAACTGTTCAAAACATTCCTTCACCTCTATCCCTTGAAAAGGTAGAAAGCCATCTCGAAAATTTTTAATGATAATTTTCTTGACTGGGATTTCTTTTAAGAAGAGATTAGCACTTGTAGTTGCTTCCTCTGCTCTTTGCTCATTGGAACTAAAGACAACCCAATAGATAACAACATCTTGGTAAGTCTCTATCAGCTTTAAGATTGTACCTCCACAACCAATCTCGATATCATCGCAATGAGAACCCAGACAAAGAATTTTGTACTCAGATTCTTCTGTTTTATTCAAACTAAGTTGGATCATAAATGGTCGACTTGTACTTGTTCATCTCCCCAAACTTCCCAAGGTCTTTTGCCTTGAGCATACATATCATCCAACTGTTGTTTCTCTTTAAATGTATCCATTACTCCGAAAAAGCCAGTATATTTATATGCAAAAAGTTCTTCTTTGGCGATCAATCTTTGAAAAGGCTCCATGACCAGTTCTTCACCATAATTTATATAGTTAAAAATCTCTTTTTTAAATATAAAATATCCTCCGTTAATCCAAATATCACATTGTTTTACATCTTGGATATTTTTTACCAAACCATCCTCTTGCATGTCAACTAAGTGAAAAGTTTGGCTTGGTCTGACACATAAAAAACTACCGATTTTGTCACGCTGATAAAAATTATTGATATACGTTGGTAAATGTAAATCTGTCAAACCATCACTATAATTAGCTAAAAATACTTCTTCTCCTTCTAGATACTTTTCTACTGCTTTGAATCTTTGACCAATGTTGGCAGTTAACCCTGTATCTACAAATGTAATATTCCAATCTTGAATATCTCGATTAAACAACTGAATTTGGCTACCGTTAGAAAGTGTAAAGTTATTAGAAAGCCATTCATTGTAATTCAAAAAATAGCTTTTAATTAGGTCAGACTTGTAACCAAGACATAAGATAAAATCTTTGTGCCCATAGTGAGCATAGTATTTCATTACATGCCATAATATTGGTCTATAACCAATATTCACCATTGGCTTAGGAATACTTTCTGAGTATTCTCTCATTCTGGCTCCTAAACCACCACAAAATAAAACTACTTTCATGTCAATTACCCCTTTTTGACGATTTTTTGACGATCGAAAATACTAAATACTTAAGAGTAGACATTAACTTCAGGAATTGGTACAACAAATTGGCCTCCCCAATCCCGAATGTAAGCCATTTGTATCATAATTTCATTTTTCAGATTCCAGGGTAATATTAGTATATAGTCAGGTTTTGTTTCGGAAATTTTGTCTGGATGAAAAATCGGAATATGAGTTCCTGGTAAAAATTGACCCTGTTTATAAGGGTTACGGTCTACTGTATAGTCAAGAAAATCTGTGCGGATACCGCAATAGTTTAAGAGAGTATTTCCCTTACCTGGAGCACCGTAACCAACAATCGATTTTCCCTCGCGCTTAACTTTTATCAAAAAATCTAATAAGTTGCGTTTAGTTTCTTTAACTTGTTCTCCAAAAGAAAAATAGTATTCTAATTGCGTAAAACCAGCCGCTTCTTCTCTATTTTTCAGTTCTGATACTTGCTGAGTAACTGGTTTAGAAGAGTCTTCACTGTGGCGGGCATAAATTCTCAAAGAACCACCATGAGTAGTTAATTCTTCTACATCAAAAATTGTCAAACCGTGAGCAGCAAAAATCTTGTCTACGGTAAGAAAGGAAAAATAAGAGAAATGCTCGTGGTAAATAGTATCAAACTGATTTTCCTCAATTAACCGCATCAAATGGGGAAATTCCATAGTAATTACACCATGTGGTTTGAGGATAATTTTCATTCCTTTGACAAAATCATTCAGATATGGCGTGTGAGCAAGAACATTATTTCCTAGTAATAAATCTGCCTGTTTGCCCTTAGCAACCTGTTCTTTTGCTGTCTCCTGTCCAAAAAATTTGACAATTGTAGGAATACCTTTTTTAATTGCTACCTCAGCAACATTTGCTGCTGGCTCTATTCCCAGCGCCGGGATGCTTTTAGCAACGAAGTATTGCAGTAAGTAGCCATCATTACTAGCAATTTCTATGACCTGACTTTCCTGGTTTAATTGGAAACGTTCTACTACCAAATTAACGTATTTTTTGGCGTGTTGTAACCAGCTATCAGAGTAGGAAGAAAAATAAGCGTAGTCGCTAAAAATATTTTCTGGACTAATGTATTCTTGAAGTTGAACTAACAAACACTCCTCACAAACATAGACATGCAGAGGATAAAATGGCTCTACTTCATTGAGTTGTTTGAGACTGCGATAACTTTCGCAGGGAGGAGACATACCTAAATCTACAAAGGTATGGTGTAAGCCTGTTCCACAGAATAGACAATTACCAGTTATTAGTTGATTATTTGTTGGCTTTAGTAAATTCATAACTTATTATAATATGAAATTTTTAAACAGTCTGCCAGAAGAAATCTCGATCGATTTGCTGAGTGCGAATGAGATATTCCAGTTGTTTCAGGCGAGTAAAGCCTCTAGACTCAAATGTTACTCTATCCATATCAATTTGCTGAAAAACATTATATAGTTGTTGGGCACCTCGCTGGGCATCCCATTCACATTTGAATCCTGGTAAATTTTGGTTAATTTTATGAAATAAAACCCGATAGCTGCGGTTATCAGGATCGTGTTTACCAAAGCTCAATTGACAATCTGTAAAAACATTTGCAACTATTTGAGCAATTTGTTTGACTTGATAGTTGCTATTTGTATCACCGACATTGAAAATTTGGTTGTGAATTACATCACGCGGAGCTTCTAAGGTACAGATAATTGCTTTGCAGATATCCAATAGATGCACTAGAGGACGCCAAGGTGTACCGTCGCTGTTCATCTTGATTTCTTTAATTGTCCATGCCCAACCGGCTAGATTGTTTAAGACAATATCAAAGCGCATTCTCCCAGAAGCGCCATAGGCTGTAGCATTTCGGAGAAAGGTGGGAGAAAAGCTATCATCAGCAAGGAGTTTTACATCCTGTTCGACAAGTGCTTTGCATTTGGCATAAGCTGTTTGGGGATTGATGATAGACTCTTCGCTAACGTAGTCTTCAGTGGCAAAACCATAGACACTGCATGATGAAGTGTAGATAAAGCGTTGGATTCCAGCTGCTTTCGCCAGTTTCGCTAAATGTACTGAGCCTTTGTGGTTGATATCGTAGGTGATATCAGGGGCTAACTGACCTAAAGGGTCGTTAGAGAGTTCTGCCATGTGAACTACTGCTTCCACACCTTGTAGGTCTTCTGTTGTAATGTGGCGGATGTCTTTGTTGAGGGTTTTGGCAGTTACTTTGGTGGCGTTATATAGCCAACCTACTTTATAAAAGCCAGTATCTAAACCAATAACTTCATGACCTTCTTGAATCAACAGAGGAGCTAATAATGAGCCGATATAACCTTCAGTTCCAGTTACAAGTATTTTCATATCCTATAGTGCGATCGCAAATTGTGAGGATTTTAATTCAGTAGGAATATTGTCTTGGGTATTATCTACAGGTAGTGGTAGGAACTTAGCAATGATTTCTTCTCGTAGGGGAGCGGCTTCATCTTGAGTCAACCAAACGAATAACTTTGCTACTGCTTGCGGGGAGCTGTCAAGTTTGAGAATTTCTTGGAGCATACGCAAAGCTCCTATAACATTACCACTGTTCAAGGGAATCGCTGCCCGTGTCAAACAATAATTGAAGTTATAGCTACGAGCTTGGGTTGTAATGTCTGCGCAATATTCAGCAGGAAGATAACTCTTTGAAATTTCTATACACTGGCGGATGGATGCCGCCAAAATACCGGATGATAAGTCATCACCTGTCTGTCTGTGAGAATGTATACGGTAACGAGCCAAACTTTCCGGTTCGTACCACCAATCAGAAGAAGCAGTAATGCGTTTATAAAGTTCCCATTCAGGAGTGCAAACTAACTTCGGATAATAACCTCCTATTTTTTCATGAGTCAGGCGACGAATGACAACCGCAGGCATCTGTAACGGGCATGTTACACCAATCTGCTGCCAAAAATTCTGAGCTATACCTTTATGCTTTCCAAAGCAGGAAATCACTTCCCCTTTTTCAATTACTGTTCCTTTTTCATTGAAATATTCAAAATTTGCGAAAGCGGCTCCTACGGAATCTGGACACCCTTGGAGACTTTGCTGGAGTCGGTCATAAAAACCTGGAACCACACTATCATCATCATGCAGGATATGAATCCACTGACCGCGACTGAGGGAAATGCCTGCATTTTGATTTGGCAATACTCCAATATTTTGCTGATTGCGGTAGTAGCGGATTATTCCTCCCCCAATACTGTTTACTAGATCGAACAATGGTGTTGTACTGGCATTATCCATTACCAGAATTTCCATCTGCTCTGCCCCAGTCCATTGCACCAAGACGCTAGCCAGACATTCCAGCAGATAATCGGTGCGGTTATATACCGGAATCACCACAGTCCAAAATGGTCGAGGTTCCTCTGGATCTGTGACAGGTGGAACCGCTGGAAACTGATAGTCGCCAACAGTAACCTCACCTTGAGGAATGAGAGGAGTAACGAGCATTTCTGGAGTGATGGCAGCATTCTGGTAAGCAGATACCGCTTTGGCATAGTGAGGATTGAATAAATTTAATGCCTGACGATACACAGAAATCGCCTCTGCTCTCTTATTTTGAGCTTGGTAAACCTGACTTAAACGGATGTAGATTTCCCAGTTGAAAGGATTGAGTTTTAGGGCTTGACCATAAGAGGCGATCGCTTCTGACCACTGACCTTCTTCTTGTAGAATGTTGCCTAAGTTATAATATGTCTCTGGCAAGTTTGGGTCAAGAGCGATCGCTTGACGATAGTAATTAATTGCTTTCTTGAAATTCCCTGCGACTGTGTAGGAAAGTCCCAATTTGTGATTCAAATTCGCGTAGTGCCCTTGTTGAGCTTTTGATAGTTTACCTTGTGCGTTGAGGGCGTTGCCTAAGTTGACTTCTGCTTCGGTGCAATTGGGCTGAAATTCTAAGGCTTTTTGATAACAAGTAACTGCTTCATCAAACTTGCCTTGTTGTTCCAATGTGTAACCCAAGTTATTATGTATTGCTACTAGCTTTGATTCTAGGGCTATAACATCAGGTAGAGAAGCGAAATCAAAATACAATAAAAACTTTTGGCAAGGAATATTTTGAAAGTTTTTATTTTCTTGCTTAAATTTTTGAGATAACAAAACTAATTGTTTTTCTCTATTTATTATCTCAATATCGTTCAGTTTTTCTAAAATCTCACCATCCAATTCTCCGTCGTCATTCTTCGTAAATGCATTCTTCTTTAACCAACGTGTGTGCCAGAAAATAAAACCTAAATAATAAGATGTTAGTCCTTCAAATTGAATTGCTTCACAGAATGTAATTTTTGCATTTTTATCGAAAATATTTTGCTGCGAAACTGTCCAATATGCTAAATCTCCATTACCAGAAGCAGGAGATTTTAAATTTGTGTAGTAGTTTGGATCGTCTGGACGTTGATATAAATTTACTCCTGAAAAAAATAAGGCTGTATTTTGCAGATGATTTTGCTTCAAATAATGATAAATATTTTGTAAATGTTCAGGAATACCCACGTGACCGCTGTCAATATCAACGCAAATTTTATACCGCGTCTGACTGAGAGCAAAGTTAGAATAAAAAACCAAAGAATGAATGTTATTTACATCCAATTCAACTTGTTCTTTTGTCCCAAATAAATCGACGTGGGGTAAGTAATGAAAAGCCCGTATTTTTTGAGGATATTTTTGTGCAAATGCCTTGATTATTTGGGGAGTTTTATCCGTACACTGATGAAAGACAATTACTAATTCATCTACATAATCAATCCAAGATTCGATCGTTGGTGCTAAAAATTCCTCTTCATTACGAACTCGCATCAGACCGCTAATACCATCTTGTCGATTTTGTGGCTCAAAAGATGAAGTATTTATAGTAGGATGCTCAATCTGACCAATTGACATAGTTTGTTAGTCCAAAACTAAAAAATTTTTGCTTTTCCCGAAATAAGTCTTGATAGCGGTTCCCGATCTGGTGAGGTACGTTTTCAAAGCTACTAACCTTGCTCACAAAGATTTGGGTGTACCTCAGTTGCTTAGGAAACACTATATAAAGGAAGTGAGATCAATCTTGAGGCAATTTCATCACGTAGAGGAGCTGCTTCTTCTTGTGTTAACCACCGGAATAACTTTGCCACTGCTTCAGGGCTACGATCTATTTTTAAAGCCTCTTCTAACCCTTGCCAAACTCCAGCTAGATTACCAGCCTGTAGGGGAATTATGGCCGATTCTAGACAATAAAGAAAATAATGACTCCGGGATTGGGCGGTAATTTGTGCTGAATATTCAGTGGGAAAATAACTCTTGGAAATTTCAATTGCACGGCGGATAGATATCATCTGTTTCCCAGAGAGTAATAGTTCGCTGGTGACATTGTTAGCGTGTTGGCGGTAACGAGCTAAAATTTCTGGTTCATACCACCAATCGTAAACAGAGGCAATGCGTTTATAAACTTCCCAATCGCTTGTATAGGTCAGTTCAGGATGATATACGCCCAATCGTTCGTGCGCTTCTCGACGAATCACTACCGCAGGCATATTCAATGAGTTACAAACTCCAATAATTTGCAGCCAATTTTGGGCAATTCCTCGCTGCTCTCCATAGACTTGTTGGCTGAAAATTACTTCTCCTTTCTCGTTAATATTTTCATAACCTGTAAAAGCGGCTCCTACAGAATCTGAACACCCTTCTAGACTTTCTTGTAGCTGGGAATAAAAACCTGGGAGAATATAATCATCGTCGTGCAGTAAATGAATCCAATGACCGCGAGTGAGAGCAACTCCGGCATTCCAATTTCCTGGCAGACCGAGATTTTGCGGGTTGCGATAGTAGTTGATTATTCCTTGTCCAATACTATTCACCACTTCAAATACTGGCGTTGTACTAGCATCGTCCATGACGATGATTTCCATCTGCTCTTCTCCTTGCCATTGAGTCAATACACTGACAAGGCATTCGAGTAGATAATCTATGCGGTTATATACAGTTATCACCACACTCCAGAAAGGACGCTTACCTGTATTTGCTACTGTCGGAATAGTCGGAAAGCTGTATTCTCCTACAATTACCTCCCCTTGGGGAATTGAGGGTGTGGCTGGTACTTGTTGAGAAATTTCAGCATCCTCACCAGCTGCTAATGCTTTGGCATAGTGGGGATTAATTAGCTTTAACCCTTGTCGATAGGCAGAAACTGCTTTCTGGTATTGGTTGAGTTGTTGGTAAATTTTGCCTAAATTGAGGTATATTTCTCCATCGTTGGGATGAAGTTCCAAGAGTTTTTGGTAGGATGCGATCGCCTCTTCTAATTCCCCTTGTTCTTGTAGCGCCAAAGCCAAGTTATAATGGGCTTCTAACAAATTTGATTGTAGTGCGATCGCTTGCTTGTGACAAGTAACAGCATTTTTCAAATCCCCTGCTTTTTTTCGGGCAACACCCAATTGATTATTTAATTGTGCATAGTACATTTGTTGATTGCTGGAGAGCTTACCTTGAGCGTGTAACGCATTGCCCAAATTAGCCTCTGCTTCTATAAAGTCTGGCTTTAACTCTAGAGCTTTTTGATAATAGTGAATTGCTTCTTCAAATAATCCTTGTTGTTGTAGAGTATAGCCCAAGTTGTTGTAAATTGGTAGTGAGTTAGGTAATAAAACTAAAGCTTGCCGATAAGCTTTCTCTGCTTTGGAAAACTGTTCCTGAACTAAATGCAAATTTCCTAAACTGAACCAAGTTTTCACAGAATTTGGTTGAACTTGTGAAGCCGCACTTAGCCACTGTTCAGCAATTTGAGGTTGCCCCATCTGCTGCGCTAACATTCCTAAACCATATAAAGCTTCAGGGTTATCAGGTTGTTTTTCCAGAACTTGACTATATAGCTGTTCCGCCTCCAATAAACTATTGTCTTGTTGCTGTTGAACTGCTAGTTCGAGGATTTCAGTTACTTCTGTTTGATCTAGCGATTCAGCTTCATCCTTGTCACCTGACTGATGCGTTTGCACCGCAATTTGAATAAGAGATTTAACTCTAGATTCTGAAATTGTTGTATTATTCATAACTATGTAGTATCTATAACTATATTTGAATTTGATATTATATTGTTATAGATTACTATAAATTCAGACCATAAGTGATAACTATCAATAAAATATTTTACCTATTTTTGCCTGTTAATAAAGCAAGTCTATTTACTAAGATAAGGGAGAGATTTTGTCAACAGTATGAGCGAGAAATAAGCTTGAAGCTAGCGATCAAACATTACTAACTCAAGTAATTTCAGTGCGTACACGATAGGGGTTGCTGTTGGCAAAACTTCTCCCAGAAAAGGTATCGACATTTTATTGTGCAATCAGATTTTTTACTCGTCCGATTGTTTTGACTGAGATGCTTGTAAATCAGAGTCTGTTAATGAATGAAACGAGCAATTAGCTTTAAGCAAATTAGATTACCGAGCTGATATCACTTGCACTCACGTTTGTAAATAGTATGCTTTGTGGAGAATTATTCAAGAGAGACAAAGAATTACCGAGAGACAAAGAATTACCGAGAGACAAAGAATTACCAAGAGACAAAGAATTACCGAAAGACAAAGAATTGAAGGTGAGAAGAGCGCCACCGGTGGTATCTGTTACCTTCCCTTGACTTCCCCAGCCATCTAATACAAGCTTATCAACACCAACCTGGAAATCTTGAATGACATCAAAGTCTTTTTTAAGGAAGGTATCGCTACGTTTGAAAGTAAATGTGTCATTACCTTCGCCACCAACTAAGACATCATTACCACTACCACCATAGAGTGTATCATTGCCTTTACCGCCATAAAGTGTATCATTGCCATCGCCACCATCTAGCGAATCATTACCTTGACCGGCGTCGAGGTCATCATTACCTTTTTTTCCAGATAGCTTATCATCCCCCAAGCTGGCATAAAGTTTGTCCGCACCGTTGGTTCCCGTCAGATTATCCTTCCGAATCGTGCCATAGATAACATCTCTACCCAGGTTGCCGATTAAAGTATCTCCTGCCAATTCAACAGAAGTAGTATTAATTTTGACTATAGTTAGGTTGGTATTGCGATTAAAATTCCGCTCATAAGTCCCAACAGCACTACCATTGAGAAAGTCACTACCATTGTTGCCATTAATATCAGAATCTTTATCGCGACTGTCGATTGTGACATTGCCACTACGACCAAAGGTTAGATCCCCGATTTTATCGGAGGAGATTAATTTACCTTGGATACCAAAATAATCTAAAACTCTGGCCCTGTTAGGATTTGTAGTATCTAATACCAAAAAAGTGGTTGTAGACTGAGCCTTGTTATATTCAACGTCAGGATTTTCAATTTCTTTAGCTGCCAATTTTAAATCTGCTGAAAAATCAAAAGAGAAGCTTTCATTACGACCAACCGCAAAACTAGCAAGTATCTTTGCTTCGCTGTTGGAAGTACCTTCAAATTGACCACTTAATCCAACAACAGCAGATTGAGTGAAAAGTGATGAAAAAGTTGGATCAAAACTTGCTTTAGCCTCAGCAATTGCAGCAGTTACGCCACCTTTAACTAATGTATCTGCCTCGGTAGAAGTTAAAATGCTTGCAGCACCTTCACTATAGTTAGAAAAAGTTGCATCCCCTTCAGCGGTAGCAAAATTAGGGCTAGGATCGGGCTTGGGATCGGGTCTATTATTGAGATTAGTTCTACCATTGAAAGAAAGTAACTTTGGAACTGTGAGTGTTAGACTTACTCTTGATGCCATAAAAAACCTGTATTGATTTTGTTAGTTAACAAATTTGCGCGTAAATATTCGGGGAGTAATTCTCTCCTAATTTACGAGCTAAATCTCTCGATATCCCTAATGAAACTGTCAGTTTTTATCCAGGACTTGCTTTGCTTTTAACAGCGCTTTTAAATAGCCTAATTGACTATTCCAAGCTGAACGTGGAAGTAATGGGATTTTCTCTAAGTCTTGAGATGGTAATGACTTAAGGTCAGTTTCTTTCCCTGAAATTGTGTTAATTTCTGAATTTTCTGCCATGATTTATTATCTCACGATAGAGTAAGAAAATTCGGGTTCTTGTTGCCAACTTTCCGACCACTGAATGCTGTCAGCAGTAAAGTGTAATCGGTCGTTTGCTGGCAATAAAGTATCTGTAGGCTCGACAATTAGCTCAAATTCGCCATTATCAAATGGCAATCCTTGCGCCTTGACTTTGGGAACTACACGCTCTCTCATACCTTGTTTGGCATGAATAAGAGCGCGATGATGACAGTAAGGATTATTACCTCTCTTATTAAAGAAAACATGGGCAGTCCAACTGCAACCCCCACGACAAAGTTCAGCATATTCGCAGGTTTTACAGAAACCCCACAGGTGTTTTGTGCCTTCAGGTGTTCCTGCTCCTAGATTGAAGCGTAGTTCTTCTGCACCCTCGATAATATCATGCAAGGTCTGTTCTCGAATATTACCACCTGTATAGGCAGTAGTCGGCAGTGAGGGACAACCTTTAATCGCTCCGTCAGCTTCAATTCCCAAGGTTGAGAGTCCTGCACCGCAACCTTGCCAAAATGAAAATTCATGCTCCTTTCCCCGTCCCCGCAACAGTCGTTCATAAGGGCCGTAGTAACCAATGTTATTTCCCGCCTGAAGTTGCACACCTTCTTGGTAAGCACGACGCGCCACGCGGGCAAGCATGGGGTAGATATCTAACAGTTCATGGGGTTGAAGGAGGATATCTGCGTTATCGGCTGCATTCCCCATTGGTACAGTTAGCTGAACTTGCCAAGCACTAGCACCAGCATCACGAATGCACTCATAGATGCACGGAAACTCTGGCGCTGATAGGCGGTTAATTTGGGTGTTGCAACCAAAAGAAATACCCACTTCTCGCAGATGACTCATGGTCTTAAATGCATATTTCCAAGAGCCTTTCTTTCCCCGCAGGCGGTCATGAGTCGCTTCCAAGCCATCAATAGAAACAGAGACGGTACGAATTCCCGCTGACTTCATTTTTTGGGCAGTTTCTAGCGAAATGCCATAGCCGCCCGTAGTCATACCACATAACATTCCCGCCTCGTTGATAGCTTTGGCAATTTCCAGCCAGTCTGGACGCAGAAATGCTTCACCACCAATGAGAGTAACTTCTTTAATTCCAACTTCTGCCATCTGCTTGACGAGATCCAAAGCTTCCTCTGGGGAAAGTTCGTTGGCGCGTTCATGTCCTGCACGGGAACCACAGTGACTACAAGCTAGATTGCACTTTAAGGTAATTTCCCAAACTGCGTAGCTTTTGCGGTGATATGTCATAGGTTAACTCTCAATCTCAACCCTCAAAATAAACTAACGCATTCTATTTTTTCGTCGTTTTATCGGGTTATTGTACTTCTGTTGAACTAACAACGACTCCATATAACGCTTGTACAGGTGGATCTATTGCTTGACAAGGAAGCGGCCATGGCTTTGGAAGTAGTCTAGGAATCCATTTAATTGGTTTAATTGATGGTTTTCCAAAGTTTTCGGGAAGTGAGACTACAACATCACGTAATTTTGGCTGAGTGATTAATGGTGGCTTAATGACTGGTTGATTGATGCTTATAAACCCGCCAAATGCTCCCACTAATTCTTCTTCACTGAGGTCATCAAACTGGCCTAGTTCTTTTAATTCCAAGATTTTAATGGAGGCTGTTTCAAATTCTTCTTTAGAAAAATTATAGCCACCTTCTTCCATGACTTTTATCACTTCCTCAATCTTATCACTCATCAATTGAGTGTAAAAAGCTTCGTCTTTGACTAGTCTGACTAGGAAGTCTTTAACTTTCTCAAAAATTGTTAATGACATAAATTTTACCCCCTGAATTTGAAAGTTTAAGTTTAGATTGATGAAAATTGACGATCGCGTGAAATAATCCGTTTAGCCAGAAACTTTTAGTGAGTCAACTTGTGTAAATTCTTGTTGCTTGCTGGGTTTGGTAAATATCTCCTAATTTGATATTGGCTTCCTGGTGTTGGGGATTGAACTCCAAAGCTTTTTGATAGCAAGCGATAGCTTCTTCTAGCTCCCCTTGTTCTTGCAGTATCATCCCCAAGTTATAATGGGCTTCTACCAAGTCAGGCTGTATTGCGATCGCAGTTCGATAGTAAGCAATAGCAGTTTGCCAATCAGCTCCTTCTTGGTGAGCAATGCCCATCTGATAATTCAATTCTGCGTAATAGGCTTGTTTCTCTGGTGAAAGCTTCCCTTGAGCAAACAGCGCATTCGCTAAATTGATTTCTGCTTCTATGCAGTTGGGCTGAAATTCCAGAGCTTTTTGATAAGATACGATCGCATCCTCCCACTTATCTTGTTGTTGCAAGGTGTAGCCCAAATTGTTGTATATTGTCCCTGCATCTGGTCGCAACGCAATCGCTTTTCGGTAAGCGGCTTCAGCTTCTGGTAACTGTCCTTGGCCTTGCAGCAAATTGCCTAAACTAAACCAAATTTTCACAGAGTTAGGCTGAACTTGCGAAGCTGCACTCAAATGCTTCTCGGCTTCCTGCAACTCACCTTTCTGCTGTGCCAGTATCCCTAAACCGTATAATGCTTCTGAATAGTCTGGTTGTTTTTCTATCACCTGACGATATAGCTGTTCGGCTGTGTCTAGGCGATTAGCTCGATGATCTTGAAGTGCAAGTTGAAAGAGTTCAGCAACTTCTTCGGCGTTAAATTGTCTTGGTTTATTAACCAACTGCAAAATAAAATCTTCCAGCGCTCTGACTGGCTTTAAATCGCCATATAATTTATGTTTATTTTCTGCAACTTGCTGGGAAATATATTGCCGATATTGAGCATCTTTCCCCAGACGGATGGCGATTTGGACGTATTCTGATTTATTGGAAGCGATCGTCTCTTCGATACCCATCATCTGCAAAATTGCTAGAGAATGGCGCGATCGCATCAGCTCTCCTGGTAAAGTGACAACCGGAATATTATGAGCAATAGATTCGAGCGTGGAGTTACATCCAGACCAACCAATACTATCTAAGAAGACATCTGCTAAAGCTGTAGTTCCAGCAAACTTCCTGTCATTCAGGAAAGATAAAAACAAACAACGATCTTGATAATCTAACCCGAATGCTGCAAAAGCATGTTTTAAGCGCTGGCGAAATTTTTCTGTTATTTCTTCACTTTTGCTTTTAATAAACACAAATTTAGAATTTCCTAACTCTTTAGCAATAGAGGGGAAAACATCATCATGATTGGGTAAATATTTATATAATGACTGACAACACCAGAAGAAAATATCATCGTCTTTTAAACCTATATCTGGTTTCTTAATTTCTTCGGGTGGAATTGCTAAAGGTATGTAATGAATAGATAGATTGGGTAATCTAACTAATTTTTCTGTATAATGTTCTTGAGCATTTTCTGGTTCCATTAAGTCACTGCTCAAGTAATAGTCAATTGTCGGGAGTCCACTAGTCTCAGGGTGTCCCCAAGATGTCATTTGAATTGGTGCTAATCTCAGACAACCCAGTTTGAGCGTCATTGGATCCATCCCAAATTCTGGGAAAATCAGGATATGTAATTTATCTTTTGCGATCGCCTCACACCATTGTTCAGTTGAGCGAACACCTTGGACAAATTTATCAAAAGCCTTGGTGGCACTTATTGTTGAGTAATCTGTTTTGTCTCCGGTGTAATAACCAAATAATTCAAACTCGCTTCGATCGATATTTTCTACCCAACCTTTAATCGGGATTTTCCAATTAGAATGACTAGATAAAAACCCAGAAACAATACCAATACGAACCTTTTGATTTTTATCTAAATTTGGCAGAACAAGCGGCTGGCAATCTTGGGGATACCGACTCGACATAATCTGGAAAATCATTTCTCCATAAGTTCGCTGTAAATCTCGGTCATTTAAACCTTGATATGTCAAATAAAAAGGTTGAAATGCTCCCACAGCCTCAGATGCTTTGGCCCGTTCTTCCTGATTAGTTAATTCATAATATTTAGCTAAATCTTGCAAATACTGTTGATACTGATTTCGTCTGAATGCAATTTCATCAATATTAGAATAGATAACTGGTAGTTGGCTCATACAAGCACCAAATTTAGCCATATCATAGTTTGGTGTCAGTTTGACGGCTTGCTCAAATGCCTGGACTGCCGCTTCTATTTGGTTATCATCTCTCAATGCTGTTCCCAAGTTGGAATATATGTAATCAATATCAGGTCGAATTTTAATCGCTTTGTGATAGGATTCTATAGCGGCATCAAATTTATTTTGCGCCCTGAGAATATTTCCCAAGTTGTTATAAGTGATTGCAAAATCAGGTTGAATGCTTAAAGTTTTTTCGTAAGCTTCTATTGCTTCTGCAAATTTTCCTTTTTCCTGGAAAAGATACCCTAAGTTGTGATAGGCGTAATGATAGTCTGGTTTAATTTTTAGTGCTTGTTGGTAAGATTCGATGGCATCATTGAATCGCCCTTGTTTTTGGAGTACCTCTCCTAAATTAGTATGAGATGATACCAAATCTGGCTGCAATGCAATAGCTTGGCGATAATATAATTCTGCGATCTTGAAATCGCCTGCCTGTTGCCTAGCTAAAGCAAACTGCTCATTCAACTCGGCGTAGTGAATTTGTTCTTCTGGTGACAGCTTGCCTTGAATGTGAAGAATATTACTGATATTAATTTGTACTTCTATGCTCTCAGGAAGAATTTCTAATGCTTTTTCATAACAGGCGATCGCTTCTTGTAGCTTACCCTGTTGTTGCAGAGTAAATCCTAAGCTGTTATGTATTGCCCCTACTTCTGGCTCTAATCGCAAGGCTGCTTGAAAAAATTGTTCTGCATTTTGATATTGTTCCCGTTGCTGCGCCAGCAGACCTAATCCATAAAATGCCTCTGACTGCTGGGGATCTAAGTCTATAATTTGACGATAAATCTCTTCGGCTTGGGTGAAGCGCTTAGTTTGGTGATATTGACTTGCGAGTTGGAGAGCATCAGGAATTGTGGTCACGTCGCTTTGCTCCAAATTCAAAATTAACAATCCCCATAAATAAACTTAGGAGCTTGTATCCTTTTATTTATGAGCTATAATTTCTACAATCTTTATTTATTTAATATGTCTTTTGTTCCTATATCTGCAAGGAACTCAAGCTTTTGAAACTTATAACTGATATCGATTGATATCATGTCTGCTTGATTACTTCCTAAACTTGATTAACAGAAATTTTACTCTTCTCTACCTTTCGGGGGTCTACGAGAAGCTTAAGGCTATGGTAAAATTTTCCTCTTTATGACTATTAGCCCAGAGTTTTAATTCAGGGCGGGCAAACAACACAAACTGCAAACTGGGTTGAGGATTAAATGTTGTAAGTTGTAAAATTTTATTGCGGAAACAGTTATTTAAGACCAAAAGATGTATTTTGGGTAAAAGCCGAAGGCTCAAATGAGCAAAGAGCCTCCGGCAATTTATCAATATACTAAGCTTTCGAGCCTAACTCTACTTGCAGAAGTTAATACTTTTTGTAAGTAGAGTTTAATTATTACTACTTGTTACTACTTGTAAGAAGTAGAAGCATAGCTTGATGACGAAGCAGTAGCGCTGTTAGGAGTGACGGTAGCGTTAGTATAGGTTACAGCGATGTTGTTAACGCCGCCGGTTGCTGAAGCATCTGCATCTGCTTGTGCAATGCTGGTGTATTTTGGAGTGGGCTTGGGCTTGGGCTTAACTATGATGATGACTGGCTTCTTATAGGTACCACCAATAATTTCTTCAGTGGTGTTTTCCAAGTAGTTCAGATCAGAAATGATCATTTGAGTTCTCCTAAAATTTGTAACTGTTGTTGGGAATATTTGGTCTAACCAACTTGTTTCGTTTGGCTATACATCTAATATACTTTATTCCTCAAAAAAGTCAATGCTTTTTTGAGGAATTTATGATTAAAAAAACTAATGTATTTGTGTTTAAAAATCATTACATGTAGTCCTAATTGAAGTTAGAAAAAACTGCATAATAAATTTAAGCAGAAATTACAAGTAATTGCTGCCCAGCAAGAGTTGTAGCGATTTAATTTAATTTTTAAATAAAGCAAAAGCAGCACTTTGTAGATATATTCACAAAACACTAAAAAACAAAAGCTATTAAGTTTTAAAGTAAATAAAACCTGTATCTGCAACATTCTTGAAGACTAGAGAAATCTATCCTAAGTTAGGGTAGATACTTAGCGACAAAAACATTTGAAAACTCCTACATTATTTAGTCTTGGTGTATAACATATCTATTAATTCCTCTTGTGAACCGTCTGAGTCTATTTGAGTAACTATTTTCATCGTGGTGATTTGTTGCTTTAACCAATCAGAAAAGGATTCTGTAATGATTTTTTGGCGTAACTGTTCATCTAATTGGGGTTGAATGACTTCTTCCACCCAAATTAAATACACTCCCTTGGGAGTAGTTATCGGTTTGAGAGCTTCTGGTGGTGTAGCAGCAAAGACAGCGGCTGCAATCTCTGGACGAAAATCTTTGCGGTATCGGAGTCCTTTGTATCCATAAGCACGACGGGCTTCTGGTTCTGAGATATATAGACGAGCAATATCTGGAAAATTGATTTCGCCTTCTTCTAGGGCATAAAAAAGCTCTAAAGCCAAGTCTCGATCCTCGAAGACAACTTCGTAGGTAACGGCGGCGATATAATCTAGCTGATGTTCGTAAAAATGCTTTTCCAGTTGATTGGAAAATAGATGATTCGCTAACTTCCGCGAAAGGATGTTGTTGTAGGCTAATTCTTCAAACTGATCCACAGAGAGGTGGTGTTTTTCTAGCCATGACCAGGTGTCTTTAGCTTTGACAAGCTTCTTGGCGAACCTTAAGTTATCTCCTTCTTGCTGTAATTCTTCTGGCGTGACTGTAATTCCTGCCGCTTGAGCTGCTTCGGTAATAATACTTTGCGATGCGATCGCTTCCACAACAGCAGGTATCTGACAGGAGAGTTTCAGACTGTGAATGATATCTGAGGTGGAAATTGTCAGATTGTGGGGCATAACACTATATCTCCAATAATTAAGCGGGATTGGGCATCCCTTCGGCTTCTCTACGTTCGTGCAGCGTGTCAAAGACAGACGCAACGCGTAGCTTGCTTCCCGGCAGGGGTACGCTCAGGGTAAGTGAGCATAGGGCATTGATTATTCCTCCAATCTCCCTTGTCCTATTTCCTGATTCCGATACCTTTAACTACATCTCCAAACCGCCCTTTTTCAGTTTTTTGAACGGATCTAGAACAAAATCAATTACTCGCCGTTGACGAATGATGACTTCAGCATTTGCTGTCTGACCCGCACCTAATGGAATACGTTTGTTGCCATTTTGGACATACTGCTGATCTAAGGTGATTTCTAACTCATAGGTTTCGATATTGCCTTGGGGTGTTTGGCTAACTTTCGAGTCAGGCGAGATCCAAGTAACTTTCCCTGGCACGATGCCATACTCTTGGAAGGGATAGGCATCAAACTTGACTTTTACTGGCATTCCTACCTTCAAGAAACCGCTATCCTGATTAGGCATATTTGCTCTGAGTACGAAGTCTGTTTTCGTGGGTGCAATTTGGGCAATCCTTTGACCGACTTGTACCACCGCTCCTGCCTTAGTGGTGGGTAATTCAAAAATCACCCCATTAATCGGCGATCGCACCACACGCTGCTGAATTTGTACTCTTATAGATGTAAGCTGACTTTTAGTCTGAGCGATTTCTGATTGCGTTGCTGTTATTTGTGACTGTATGTCTTTTAGCTGTTCCTGATTTTTCATTACAGCTAGTTGTCCGGCTTGCGTGGCACTTTTATAACTACTTTGTTCTTCTTGCAGTCGGAGTTTTGCTTGTTTGATATCAGACTCTAACGTTTTGATAGTTACTTGATAATTATTTACCTCTTGGGCTAAACGCAATTCGGCTTGTTTGATATCTGATTGAGACTTTTTATAAAGTCGTTTGCTTTCTTCCTCTTGTTTTTTGCTTTCCTCTAATTGGATTGTCGGAACTGCCTTCTGGTCAACAAGTTGGCTATAACGAGCAACTTGGTTAGAATTTATACTCAAAAGTTTTTTAGCCGATTCTTGATCGTCGCGACTGGTGGTAATTTGCTCCTCTGCTTGCTTAACTAATGATTGTTTTTCTAACTTTTGGAGGTTATAGCTACTCAGTTTGGCATCCAGATTTTGCTGCACCTGGTTGAGTTGAGCCAATTTTTCTAATTCTTGGGATTTATTTTGTTGTTCTAAAAGACTCGTTGACATTAAGAGTTGATTTTTCAGCAGTTCCAGTTGGGATTGCCGATTTTGTAGCCCTTGCAATTTGCTCTGAACTTGTTGCAGGTCGGTTTGCTGCAACTCAGAATCCAGTTCCAGTAAAACCTGCCCGGCTCTAACTGTATCTCCTTCTTTGACCGTAACTGCTTTGACACTTCCAGCAGCTTGAGCGTCTAATTTTTGAGTTGCGCCTTTAGGTTCTATACGCCCTCTGGCACTACCAGTTTCATCTACTTTCGAGAGAATTGCCCAAGGCAAGAATAGACCAGCAAAGGCAATGAGCGAATACAACAAACCACGAGTCCAAATTCGAGGTAAGGCATTGAGTAGTTTTTCTGTACCGTAGTACAAATCTTGACTTTCATTGTCTGCCTCTGTCTGCTCGTCAAATACCGATTCCTCTTGCTGTTTGTAACCTTGATATTTATCTTGTTCATCTGAGGGAAGTGGGGACGATCTATTGGGATGTGGCATGGTTTTTTTTCCGATAACAGTAGATGGGGAGTGGGGGAGAAATCAATTCAAAATTCAAAATTGTTTGTGTAGAGTCTGTCTGCGACACGCTGCGCGAACGTAAAGAAGAAAAAGACTGCCCAATGCCCCATCAACTAACTTGAGACATCTGTTGTTGATTCAGGTAGTAATAATGACCTTTTTTAGCGATTAATTCGTCGTGGGTACCGCTTTCTACCAAAATACCTTGATCTAAAACCAGGATTAAGTCCGCGTTGCGGACTGTAGAGAGGCGATGGGCAATAATTACACTTGTACGTCCTTTAAGAATTGTTTTGAGGTTGTTTTGAATAATCCGTTCTGATTCTGAATCTAGGTGACTAGTGGCTTCATCAAACAGTAATAACCGAGGATTTCCGAGCAAAGCACGAGCAATAGCTAGGCGTTGGCGCTGTCCACCAGAAAGCATTCCGCCGCTTTCACCAATTTCGGATTCGTAACCTATCGGTAATTTTTGAATAAATTCATCGGCTCCAGCATATTTTGCTGCTTGGATAATTTCTTCTGAAGAAGCATTTGGATTAGCGATCGCAATGTTTTCGCGAACAGTTCCACCAAACAGAAAAGTATCTTGGTCTACAAC
>NNBT01003262.1_pt1 | contig 25652 bp, 22 predicted proteins | sample 1173831 | NCBI WGS metagenome assembly NNBT01 (sample SAMN07173936, study PRJNA388173) | plant metagenome | isolation source: symbiotic tissue sample KVJ10 | place: Norway: Troms, Kvaloya island | reverse complement strand
GGGCATCGTCTTCCAGTTCTACAATCTGCTGCCGATGCTCACCGTGGCCGAAAATGTCGAGCTGCCGCTGCTTTTGAAACCCTTGTCGCGCCAGGAGCGGCGCCGCCGCGTCGACAAGGTTCTCGATCTCGTCGGGCTGGCCGAGCGCGCCAAACAATATCCCGCTTTGATGTCGGGCGGCCAGCAGCAGCGCATCGGCATCGCCCGCGCCATCGTCGCCGATCCTGAGTTGCTGCTCTGCGATGAGCCGACCGGCGACCTCGACCGCAAATCCGCCGACGAGATTCTGGAGATGCTGCGGTTCCTCAACCGGCACCTGCAAAAAACCATCGTCATGGTGACGCATGACCCGCAGGCGGCCCTTTATGCCCGCCGCACCCTCCATCTCGACAAGGGCGATTTCGTCGAAGAGAAGAGGGCCGCCTGATGACCTTTTTCGCTCTCGCCCGAAAGAACGCCTGGCGCAAACCCTTTCGCACCGTGCTTCTGATAATTTCGATCGCGGTCGCCTTTCTGATTTACGGCCTGACCGCGAGTTTTCTCAACGGCGCGCAAGGAACCGCAGGGGCCAGCGACGATATTCTCGGCGTCACCAGCGCCGGCGGCCGTACCCAGCCGCTGCCGATGGCGGCGATGGCGCGGATCGCCGCCGAGTCCGGCGTCGCGGCGGTCGGTTACGTCACGCGGCTGCGCGGCTTCGTCGACGTCGAGAAGAATGTCGTCGCCATCAGCGCCGGCGATCCCGACCGGCTGATGGCAGTCAACGGCAAGGAACTGGGTCTGACGCCGGCACTGGTGGCGGCGATCGGCCAGGCCCGTGACAAGGTGCTGGTCGGTCGTGCTCTGGCCGAGGCGCAAGGATGGAATGTCGGCGCGCGCGTCACGGTTACTGCCTTCGACATGGCGAAAGCGGAGGGCGGGCGCGACTGGCGCTTCGACATCGCCGGCATTTTCGAGGGCGAGGGCGCCGCCACCGACACTTATTTCATGATCGCGCGCTACGACTATGTGAATGCCGCCCGCGCGCGCGGCAAGGATACGGTCGACGCCTTCATCGTCCGGCCCGGCCCGGGCGTCGCACCGGGAGAACTCGCCGCCCGGATCGATACGCTGTTCGCCAATTCGGCCACGCCGACCCGCACGCAATCGGAAAAGCAGTTCCTGGAGGCCTTCCTGCGCCAATATGCCGATACCGGCCTGATCGTGAATCTCGTCGTCGGCGCCGCCTTCGTCACGCTCCTGATGATCGTCGTCAACATCATGGTCTTCGCGGTGCGCGAGCGCAGCTTCGAGATCGGGGTGCTGAAGACGCTCGGCTTCTCCCGCCGCGGGATCATGGCGCTCGTCCTTGGCGAGACGCTCTTTATCTTCGCAGTAGGCGGCGGCCTCGGTTTGGTCCTGGCAAAGCTCGCCACCGTGCTTGCCGGCCCGGCGCTGGGGCTGGTGCTGTCACCGCCAGTTCTCGCCAAGGCGTTTGTAATCCTCGCCGCGCTCGGCCTCGTCACCGGCGCGCTGCCGGCCATCAACGCGATGCGAACCCCCATCATCAAAGCTTTCAGGACGAGATAGCCCCCATGTCCACCCACAGCAGTCAAATACGCGTGATGATCCGCACCAACCTGTCCTGCCTGAAGCGGCGCCGCGCGATTTCCATCTCCATGGTCCTGTCGGTCGCGCTCGTTGTCTGCGTGCTCGCCGGATTCCTCGCCATGGCGAAAGGCTTCGAGACGACGCTGACCGGCGCCGGCTCGCCCGCGGTCGCCGTCATTCTCGGCGGCGGCACCAATCAGGAGACGGGCTCTGACATTCCCGCTGCCGTGATCCGCACGCTCGAGGCCATGACCGGCGATCTGGGCGTCACGCGTGACAAGGACGGCAAGCTCGTCCTGTCGCGCGAGATCGTCATGCCTGTCGAAGTGAGGCGGGCCGCCGATGGCGCGGCACGCATCCTGGCGTTGCGCGGCATGGATGGGACCGGCCCGGCGATCCGCGACGGCATCGGCCTTTCGGCAGGGCGCCTCTTCACACCCGGCGCCCGTGAGATCGTCGTCGGCGACCGCGTTGCCGGTGAATACGGCCTCTCTGTGGGCGACGTGGTCCGCCTGGGCGCGGTCGACTGGACAGTGGTGGGCCGTTTCTCCGCCCATGGCAGCGCGTTCGAATCCGAACTATGGGCCGATCTCGATGCGGTGCGCGCTGCCTTCGACCGGCAGGGAGACGTGCAGAGCCTCAGGCTTCGCCTCACCGATCCGGGCGCGCTCAAACTCCTTCAGGGCAAGGCCGCCACGATCACCGGGACCCCGCTTGTCGTCCTGTCCGAGGCCGATCTTTATGCGGCGCAGTCGGGGCGCACCGCGAGCCTCATCCGCCTGTTCGGCTGGCCGCTCGCGCTCCTGATGGCGGTAGGTGCCACGGCAGGTGCCCTCAACACGATGATGAGCTCGGTCTCGGACCGCACCATCGAAATCGCCACCGTGCGCGCGCTCGGCTTCAGCCGGCTCTCGGCCTTTCTCGGCACCTGGGTCGAAGCGATCGTGCTGGCGGGCGCCGGCGGCATTCTCGGCCTTGTCGCCTCCTGGGTGATCTTCAACGGCTGGCAGGCGAGCACCATCGGCGCCAACAACACGAGCATGGCATTCCAGCTCGCCGTCACGCCCGATGTTCTCGTGACAGCGGGCCTGCTCGGCCTCGCCGTCGGCATTCTCGGCGGCGCCTTGCCTGCCATCGCCGCCACGCGCCTGCCGCTGACCGCGGCACTTCGGGCGCGAACTTAGAAGGGAGCGCTTCGGCGCCCCTTCGGTCAGGGTACCTAACGCGTCGGGATCACTGCGCCTGCTGCTCTTCGTCCCTCGGCTCTTTCAGATATCCGCACATGGTCGCCAGATAGATCGGCTGTCCCGCGAGATCGGACTTCTCCAGCGCCAATTCGATGACGCCGAATTTCTCGTCCTCGTAATACACCGCTGCGTTGAGAAAATAGCCTAAGAGTCCGCAATCGCCCAGCCCGGTGCCGGTATAGACCGGCACGGATCTTTCCTTGAGCGCGCCCTTCAACACCTTTTCGATCTCGACTTCGCTGCGTGTGGCCCGAGGCATCACTTCGGGCAGCCCGGAGCCCGGTGTGATGTCGCCATATGTCACCTCCTTCACCCGGCCTCTGATGACCAGCTCCGCCCGGTCAAATCTCTCCTGGCTGGTGCCTTCCCTGCAACTGCACGCCAATACCGGCGAGGTCGACAGCATCAAGAACGCCAGGACGCTCGTCACTGCCGGCACATGAATTGCACTCACTGAAGTCTCCCGCCTTGTTTGCCCTGTGACCCGATGATCGAATCGTTGCAACCGAATCGTGGACAAATGGCGGCGCGATCGTGTTCTTGCGGGGGACGGTTTGATTCATCACGTCCAAGAACGCAGGTACCAGCGGCACTTACTGGCCGAATTTGGCCCAGAGCTTGGGATAGCGCTTGGCGAGATGATCCGGATCCTCTTCGAAGGGGATCCCTGACGGCTGCGGCGCCGGCGGGGCACCCGTATAGGGGAAACGCGTTTGCGCGTCGTTCGATGGATCTACGCCGGTTTTTTCGCGCCAGACATCTGCGGCCACATAGGCAAAGAGCTCGAAATCAAAGCCATCGGCGGAAGCCTGATCAACGGCGCCTGCCAGCGAATCGGGGTCGGCGACAGCCGCTTCGAAAACCTGGCGGCCTTTCGAGATGAGCCAACGCTGGAAATATTCGAAGCCGTCGTCGCTCGCCCCGCCATTCATGATGTAAGCGGCGCCCCAGAGGTCCCAGCTGTAGGCACGCTTCTGCTGCTCGTGAAAGGCGCGCTCGAAGGCCTCGATATCCTCTGCCGAAAGCTGGCGCAACTCCAGGCGCAACGCTTCCATCTGCGCGTCCTGGTCGCTCTGATAGCTGGTCGTCCTGCCGATCAGCTCCCAGAAACGCTCGACCGGCATCGCATTTTTCGTCATTTGTTGCTCCCCTGAGATATTCTGCGCGACTGCTGGCGACGTATCTGCCGGTACAAAGAAGAACGCGAGAAAAAAGACTGTTACAAGTGTGATGCGCATGGAGATGAATCCTCTTGTTCGATATTTGCACGCCTACGGATCCGGTAACAGCTCATTCAATGAGGGCTGCGGATGTGTTAGACTTACTCTAGGCTTGCCGGCCGGGCAGCGCTTGTTTCAGATCCGCCAGAAACGCCCTGGCGGCCGAAGAGAGCGGACGCGAATTCACCGAGATGATGTCGATCGATTCATGGATGACGGGCGTGAACGGCTTCAGCACGATGTTGAGGAAGCGCTGGTTCTGTTCGACGGTCAGAAAGCTGATGGTCAAGGGATCGAGCATGGCGGCGCCGCTGCCGAGCTCGACCAGGAGGGCCGCCTGCACGCTCGAATCGACGGTGAGGATCGAGCGGAATTGAACACCCGCATCCTGATGTGCCGCCACCAGATGATGGAAGATCTCATGCTCGGGGCCGAAGGTGATCCAGTTCGTTCCCGCCAGATCCGCTGGGCCTACGACAGCGAGGGATGCTGCCGGATGCGAGCGGTGCAGAGCGCAGTGGCAGATCATGCGGTGCGGCTGCGAGTCGTAGCGCGGCGACTGCAGGCCGGTGTCAGCGACGCCGATATCGGCATTACCGGTGGCGACCATTTCGCGGATCGATGCCGAGTTGCGGATCTTCATCGCGATGCTGACGCGCGGATGGCTCTGTTGAAACTCGGCCGCGAGCCGCGGCAGAAAGCCGAGCGAAGGCCCCGGCGTCGCCGCGATCCGCACCACGCCGCGATCGCCGCGCCCGGCGCGTTTGAAGCTCATGGCCAGCTGATCGAAGCCGTGCAGGACCTCGGAAATATCCTCGATGAGGAGATTGGCCTCAGGCGTCGGCTGCAGCCCCGACCCCTCGCGCAGGAACAGCTCATAACCGATCTCCGCTTCGAGAGCGGCCACGGCCTTGCTGATCGCCGGCTGGCTGACAAACAGCCTTTCGGCGGCCCGGGTGATCGAGCGCAGCTCATAGACGGTCGCGAAAATCCGCAGCTGCTTGATATTCATCGACTTCCTCCCGCCCCACGTCTTTCTCTTTGGTTATGAGAGCATAATTACTATTCATTTTTTTAATGACAAGCGCCCTCCTAGTGTCAACCCGCCCGCCGTCAGTCGCGGGACTCAAAGGGAGGAAACATGAACCCGTCTCGACAAATCGCCGTGATGATCGCCGGTCTTGCCGGCCTCGTCGCGGCCAGCGCCGCTTTCGCCGGCGAGGTCCTCGACCGCGTCTCGACCAGCCGTGTCCTGACCGTCGCCACGGCGGCGAACTGGGCGCCGCAGAGCTTTCTCAACGACCAGAACCAGATGGATGGTTTCGACGTCGACGTCGCCAAGGAGATCGGCAAACGCCTCGGCGCCGAGGTGAAATTCGTGACGCCGGCCTGGGACGTGATCACGGCGGGAAAATGGAGCGGGCGCTGGGACATCTCGGTCGGCTCGATGACGCCCACCGCGAAACGCGCCGAGGTTCTGAGCTTTCCGGCGATCTACTATTACACGCCGGCCGCCGTCGCGGTTCACTCGAACAGCGCCGCGGCCAAGCCCTCGGATCTCGACGGCAAGATCGTCGGCGCCTGCACCAACTGCACCTATGAGCTCTATCTCAAGCACGATCTGACGATCGATGCCAAAGATGTTCCCGCCTTCGACTATCAGATCACGCCGGCGGAGATAAAATCCTACCAGGGCCCGCAGCCGATCTTCGACGATCTCCGGCTCGGCGACGGCACGCGCCTCGACGGCATGGTCGAAGGACTGCCGGCGATCCTCGCCGCCATCAAAAGCGGCTATCCGATCAAGGTCGTCGGCGAGCCCATTTATTATGAACCGCTCGCTCTCGCCATCGACCGTGGCGACCAGGCGTTCAACGACAAGCTCGCCCAGATCATCGCCGACATGAAAGCGGATGGCTCGATGACCGCGCTTTCGATGAAGTGGTACGGCGTCGATTACACCAAGGCCAATTGACCTCCTCACCGGCCCGCGTCGCGCGGGCCGGTCACGTTCCCCGAGGAAATCATGCTACATCCAGATACGGTCGCAAGCGATCCGCTGCGGCGCCGGCCGATGGTCCTGTTGACTCTCTTCACGGCGGCCGCGGTGTTATTCGCAATCGTCGACATGACGGGAACGATCGTCGGCGAGCTGCTGCGTCCGGCGATCGGCGAGCCGGTGAGCTCCGGCATGTTCGGGCGGCTCGTGGTCGCGCTGATCCTGGCGGCGCTGTTCCTGGTCGACATCTTGCTGATCAGCCTTTTGTCCTTCCGGCTGCAGATCCTCGTCGTCTGGCTCGAATTGCTGTGCCTGTTCCTCGCTTTCTTCTATGGCTTCGACCTCGATCTCGACTTCATCCGCTCCAAGCTCTGGTTCATGATCACGCAAGGCGTGTTCACGACCCTCTATGTCTCGGGCGTTTCGATCATCTTGGCCTCGGGCCTGGCTTTGATCGGCGCCGTGGCCAAGCTCTCCTCCAATGGCTTCGCCTATGCGATCGCCAGCTTCTACACATCGTTCTTTCGCGGCCTGCCGCTTCTGATGCAGGTCTATCTGATCTATCTGGGCCTGCCGCAGCTGGGCTATGTGATCGATGCGGTGCCGGCCGGAATCCTGGCGCTGACGCTCTGCTACGGCGCCTATATGACGGAGATTTTCCGCTCCGGCATCCAGTCCATCGGCAAGGGGCAGTGGGAAGCGGCGCGCTCCTTGGGCTTCAAATTCGGCCGGACGATGCAGAAAATCATCCTGCCGCAGGCCATGCCACTCGTCATCCCGCCCATCGGCAACCAGTTCATCTCGATGCTGAAGGACAGCTCGCTCGTCTCCGTCATCGGCGTATGGGAACTCATGTTCCTCGCCCGCACGCTCGGCGCCAAGGACTTCAAACATATGGAAATGCTGATCACCGCCGCCCTGATCTATTGGGCGCTGTCGATCTGCCTGGAGCTCGTCCAGGCGAGGCTCGAGCGTCATTACCGCAATGTCGCGCGATAGAGCAGCGGGGCGCCACAAGATCGCGGTAGTCGGCGCCGGCATCGTCGGATGCGCGACGACATTGACGCTCGCCGCCCAAGGGCACACCGTCACGGCCTTCGATCCGGGTTTGCCGGGGGCAGGGGCAACCTTCGGCAATGCCGGCGCCATCGTCACCGGCTCGGTCACCCCGACGGCGACGCCGGGCGTGTTGCGGATGATCCCGCGCTATCTCATCGACCGCGACGGTCCGGCGGTGTTGCGCTGGCGGCATCTGCCTGCGGCGCTGCCCTGGCTCTGGCGCTTTCTCCAGGCCGGCCGACCCGCCGAAGTGGAGCGTATCTCCAAGGCACTTATTCCGCTCGTCACCAACGCGTTCGACGCCTACCGCCCGCTTCTCAAGCTCGCCGATAGCGAAGACCGGGTCGCGCAAGCGGGCTGGCTGAAGGTCTATGCGACGGAAGCGCAGTTCCAGTCATCCGCGCTCGAGCGACGGCTGCAAATGCAAGCCGGCATATCGCTGGTACAGCTGGACAAGGCGAGCCTGCTCGATCTCGAGCCGAGGCTCGCGCCCGAAATCTGTCACCGCGGGCTCTTTCAGCCGCATTGCCGGTTCGTCCGTGATCCGAAAGCTCTGGCCGAGGCGTTCATGGTCACCGCGCAGAAGCTCGGCGCCCGCCATGTCCGCGCCGGCGTCGACCGGATTCGAAGCGTGACGGATGGTAGGATCGAAGTGCAAGCCGGTGGCCGGCCGGAGATATTCAACAAGGTCGTTGTCGCCGCCGGCGCCTGGTCGGCGCGCTTTGCGCGAGATATCGGCGATCCCGTCCGGCTCGCCGCCGAGCGCGGTTATCACATGGTCTATCCCGGCACTGCCGAGAGCCTGCTGACGCGGCCCGTGGTGTTTCCCGGCATGGGCATGGTTCTGTCGCCGATGGCGGGAGGCTTGCGGATGTTGAACGGCACCGAGCTGGCCGGTGTGGATGCGGCGCCCGACTACCGCCGAATAAGGCTGCTTCAGGACAAGGCCCGGATGGTCCTGCCCGATCTCGGCGATGCCAAGGCCGCGGGCGAATGGATGGGGCATCGGCCGTCCACGCCGGATTCCTTGCCGGTCATCGGGCGCTCACCGCGCAACCCCAATGTCGTCTATGCCTTCGGGCATGGGCATCTCGGCGTGACGCTGGCGGCGCGGACCGCCGGGCTGGTTGCGCAGGTGATGGTGAGCGCCACTGTTCCCGACGAGCTTGCCCCGTGCCTGATCGACCGCTTCGGTTTCAGGTGATGGAGAAAGCCGAGCCGGCAACCGTCTTCCTGGCCACGGCCTTGAAGTCCCAATCGATGCCGAGGCCGGGATTTGGCGACGGAACGGCATAACCGCGCTCGATATGCATGGGCGTCCCGGTCAGCGAATCGAGCTGCGGGATATATTCGACCCAGCGGGCGTTGGGCACGGCGGCGCAGAGCGAGACATGCAGCTCCATCAGGAAGTGCGGACAGATGGGTACGTTGAAGCACTCAGCCAGATGCGCCACCTTGAGCCAGGGCGTGATGCCGCCGATGCGCGCCACATCCGCCTGCACGATGGAGCAGGCGCCCCGCTGCAGGTATTCGCGGAAATGCAAGGGACTGTAGAGGCTCTCGCCCACCGCGATCGGAAGCGTGGTGCTCTGCGCCAGACGGATATGGCCGGCGAGATCGTCGGCGGGAAGCGGCTCCTCGAACCAGGCGATGTCGATGGGCGTCAGGCAGCGGGCGCGGCGAATGGCTTCGTCCACCGTGAATCTCTGGTTGGCGTCGGTCATGATCTCGAAGCCGGGGCCGACCGCGGCGCGGACCGCTTCGAGGCGCGCCACGTCCTCCGACACATGCGGCCGGCCAATCTTGATCTTGCTGCCGCCGAAGCCTGCCGCCTTCGCCTGCAGCGCATCATCGACCAGAGCCTGGGTGTCGATATGGAGCCAGCCGCCTTCCGTCGTGTAGAGCGGCACTTTCTCCTGCGCGCCGCCGGCGAGCTTATGCAGAGGCTGAGCGAGCTTCACACATTTGAGGTCCCACAAGGCCGTATCGATGGCCGCGAGCGCCAGGGACGTGATCGCTCCGACACTGGTGGCGTGGGTGAGGAACAGGAGATCGCGCCAGATGTGTTCTATATCCATGGCCTCGCGGCCGATGAGGCTCGGCGCCAGGGTCTTCTCGATCAGCTTCATGATCGAGGGGCCGCCGGTTCCGATCGTGTAAGTGTAGCCGGTTCCGATCGCTCCGTCGGAATCGGTGATGCGGATGATGGGCGTCTCCTGGCTGACGAAGGACTGTATGGCGTCGGTGCGCTTCACCTGCGGCACGAGATCGACCATCAAGGCGTCCACGCGGATGATCCTGGCCATGTCGTTCCCTCTATTGCTCAGGCGCGTCGCCATCATGGATCAGCGCCATGATGGCATGCGAGACACGCTCATAATTGCGATCGTTTTCCACCAGACCCTTGAGGCGGAAGCCCTTCATCACCTGGATGCGATCCGCCACGTCGACCATCTCCGGCATGTCGGAGGTGATCAGCAGAATGGCCGTGCCGCGATTGGCCAGCTCGTGAATGAGGTCGTGCAGGTCGGCCTTGGCCTTGATATCGATGCCGACAGTGGGCTCGTCGATGATCAAGAGCTCGACGCCCGCCGCCAGCCATTTGGCGACCGACACTTTCTGCTGGTTGCCGCCGGACAAGTTGCCGACAGCCTGCCCGAGTGAAGGCGTTTTGACCGCGAGCGTGTTCAGCACCGGGGCGACCTTTTCGGCGATGGTGCGGTCGCGCAGGAAGCTGAAGGCGGAGGCGAGCTTCTTCCACACCGTGATGCCGGCATTCTCCAGAACGGAGTGCGGCAGGATCAGGCCTTCCGCCTTGCGATCCTCGCTGACATAACCGATGCCGTGCCGGTGCAGCGCCTCGGCGGGCGACGCGATCGTCACATCCTTGCCGGCGACGAGAAGAGAGCCATCGGTGATCTTGTGCTGGCCGAGTATCGCCTTTGCCAGTTCGCTCCGGCCGGCGCCCACCAGGCCATAGAGCCCAAGAATTTCACCGGGGCGCACGGCAAGCGAAATATTGCGATGGCCGGCGGCGGTGGAGACTTTCCTGAGCTCGAGATAGGGGGCCTCGCGGGGCGCAGGACGTGGCGCCCGCGTCGCGATGCGCTCGCTGCGGCCGATCATCAACTTCACCACATCGGTCCGGGTGAGGCCCGCCAAAGGGCGGCTCTCGCAGGCATTGCGGCCGTCGCGGAGCACGGTGACCGTGTCGCACAGGCTGAAGACCTCCTCGAGCTTATGGCTGACGAAGAGAATGGCCGCACCCTGCTCGCGAAGCTTGCGCACGATGCGGAACAACACGTCGGACTCGCTGGGTGTCAGCGAGGCGGTGGGCTCGTCGAGCAGGAGGATCGATGGATTGAGGGACAGCGCCTTGCCGATTTCCACGAGCTGCATCTGGGCCACGCTCAATCGCGAGACCGGTGTGCGCGGATCGATGTCGAGATCGAGCAGCTTCAGCCAATGGCGGGCTGCCTCGTTGATCTTGCCGTAGTCGACATAGGAGAAGGCATGGTGGCCGAGCTTCTCCAAGAGAATATTTTCGCCGGTCGTGAAACGGGTGACGAGATTGCGCTCCTGCGGCACGAAGGCGATACCGGCGGCCTGTGCCTGACGCGGACTGGTGAACAGCGCCGATGCGCCATTGACCGACACGTCGCCCGAATCCGGGCGCTGCAGGCCGTTGATGATCTTGATCAGCGTCGATTTGCCGGCGCCATTCTCTCCCAGCAAGGCATGGATCGAGCCGCGCGCCAGCGCCAGCGAGGCATCCTCCAGCGCTCTGACGCCGGGAAACGACTTGCAGAGCTTGTGGGCGAGAAGCGCCTCCGTCATCTCAACTGCGCCCTGCCTGGTGCTTCGTGACGCGTAGCTCGCGCAGCCGGTTGATGCCCACCGCCCAGAGAATGAGGCCGCCGAGCACGATCTGAACGATGAAAGGATCGATCGAGAACAGCACCAGGGCCTGGGTGATGATGGCGATGATGACGACGCCGAAGAAGGTGCCGGCGACGCTCACATGCCCGCCGGAAAGAATCGCCCCGCCGATCACCGGTGCCGCGAAGGACGAGATCAGCCAGTCGTCGCCGATCGACGGGTGGCCGAGCTGTAGGCGCGCCACCAGCATCATGCCGGCGATGGCGGCGAAGAGACCAGACAGCGCATGTGCCCAGATCACGGTGGCCGTCATGCTGATGCCGGACAATTCCGCCGCATGCGGGTTGCCGCCGACGGCCAGAATATGGCGGCCGATGCGCAGCCGGTTGAGCAGCAGCCACATGGCCAGGGCCGCCAGCGCCATGGGAATGACGAGCCAGGGTATCGGTCCGAATACTGCAAGATTGCCGAAGTCCTTGACGCTTTGCGGAACGCCGTAGAAGGGCTGCGCCTCGGTGATGCCGAGATTGATGCCTTTGAAGATCTGCAGGCCGGCTAGAGTGATGATGAAGGCGGAAATGCCGGTGCGCGCAATGACAAACCCGCTGGCCGTGCCCGCCGCCGCTCCGATCAGCAGCCCGGCCATCATGGCGATGACCGGCGGAACACCCCACAGCTCCATCAAGGCGACGAAGCTGATGGCCACCAGGCCGCCGATCGAGCCCAAAGCCAGATTCATCTGCCCGACGCCGATGATGACCAACTGTCCGAGCGCGATCACCATGTTCACGGCGATGGCCGACAGGAGCACGAAGATATTGAAGGGCGACAGAAAGCTCGGCTGCAGAACGGAGATGATCACCGTTGCGGCGAGGCAGGCGAGGGCAGGCCCGACCCAGTCATTGTCGAAAACACCGCCGAGGGAGAATCCGCGCATCAGACCACTCCGCGCCGCTTGAGCAGGAGATGCCGGCCCCAGTCGGCCAGCACGGCCAGGAGCAGCATGGAGCCGAGCAGGGTCTGGATCCAGAATGCGCCGATGCTCAGTTGCAGAAGGCCCGATGTGAGGATGGTGACGAGCACCGCGCCCAGCAATGTTCCGAACACCGCGACACGGCCGCCCGCCAGCAAGGTGCCGCCGAGCACCGGTGCCAGGAAGGCCGGCAGCAGCCAGTCCTGGCCGACATGTCCGGCCATCGATGGAACGGCCGCGGCGGTACGCGCCGTCACCATGAGCGCGGCAAGCGCCGCAAGGCCGCCCGCCAGAGCGTGGCTCGCCATGATCATGCGGCCGGTGCGGATGCCCGACACTTCGGCCGCGCGCCGGTTGGCGCCGGCCGCCAGTATGGACCGGCCTGCCGCGGTGAAATGGTAGAACCAGGCCAGCGCCGCGCTCACGACGAGAGTCACGATCAGCAGGGATGAGATCACGGTGGCGAAGCGCATCTTGCCGAAGGCGGGAAGAACGGCCGGCAACTCGCGGAAGGGCTCGCCCTTGGTGAGGAAGATCATGGCGCCGAAGAACAGGCTCATGGTAGCCAGGCTGATGATGAAGCTGTGGACTCCGGATTTCACCACCGTGTAGCCATTGAGAAAACCAAGCGACGCGCCGAAAGCCAGCGCACCCGGAATGGACAGGACAAGCGGCAGGCCGGCGCGCTGGGCCATCCAGCCGAAGGCCATTGCCGCGCATACGCCGATGGCGCCGATGGAGAGATCGAGCCCTCCGGTCACGATGACCACCATCATGGCGAAGCCGATCATGGCATCGATGCCGATCTGGCGGCCCATGGTGAAGTGATTGAAGGGCGAGCTGAAGCCGGGAAGGATGAGGCTGAATGTGGCGTAGGCTATAAAGATCAGCACCACGAGCCCGAACTCGTTGCTGTACAGCACGCGCCCAGCCAGCGACTGATGGCGGTGCCTGATGGTGTCTGTCTGTGCGGGGCCGATCGCCTGTGACAAGGTCGAGCTCTTGAGATGAGATAAGTACATGGCCATGGCCCGGATCACCAGGCCATGGCCGATATCACTCGTTCAGCACAGAGCCCGGCTCAACCGCAGGTCATGTAGGTCTTTTCGAAATTGGCCAGCAGGTCCTTGGTGATAGCGCGCATGGCGTCGACATAGTTGTCGACCTGCGCCGCATCCACATAGACAGTGCCGGAATCGACGAACTTGGCGGTCAAGGCGTTGGACTTCCAAGGCGCGTCGTCCTTGAGCTTGCAGCCGGAGCGCAGCTTGTCGAGCACGTAGGAGCCGATATAGCCCTGGCCATAGGGGTTCTGCAGCATGGTGCCGTTCACGAAGCCGTCCTTGATAGCCTTGAGAACGATCTCGTCATGGTCGATGCCCACCATCTTGATGCGCTTGTCGCCGAGCTTGCGCAGCGCGTTCGCCGCCGTCACCGCCGGAACCCAGGCGGTGGTGACGATGCCGTCGACATTGGCGGCGCTGGCCGCGAGATAGGCGTTGATCTTTTCCTCGGCGGGCTGCGGCGCATCGATATCGGCGATGACCTGCACCACTTCGACGGCACCATTGGTTTCATCCGCCGCCTTCTTCACGGCATCGATGCGCAATTGCGTGTTGGGATCGACCAGGAAGCCGGTGAAGTGGGCGATGCGGCCTTTGCCGCCCATCGCCTTGATCAGCTCCTTGGTGCCGAGATAGGCGGAGTTTCCGGTGTCGGTGCCCATGCAGAACAGGGCCGGCGTGGGGTCCTTGAGGCAGCCGGCGAGTGCCAGCGCCTGGCCGCCATTTTCGGTGATTTCCTGCACGACCGGATTGGTGCCGACGGCGTCGCCGGGGAAAATCAGAAATGAATTATAGCCCTGGCTGAGCAGGCTTTCGAGCAGCTGGGTCTGTTGCGAGAGCTCCCATTTCTGCGGCACGCGGTAGTCGCCGGCGCCTAAGCCAAAGTCCTTCACGGCGTCGGCGCCGGCCTGCTCCCAGGCCGAGAAATAGGGGTGGGGACCGCCCGGAACCAGCGCCACCTTGGTGTCCGAGCCGGCGAGCACGGGTACGGAAAACATGGCGCAGGCCAAAAGAGCCATCGTCAACGTCTTGATAGATTTCATGATTTCATCCTCCCAGATCCGCTTATCTTTGTTGCGAGCTTTCTAGGATGCTAGTATACAAGTTAATATGCGTCAACAGTTTGAAATCAACCGGCGCATGCCGACGGCGGACCAGATCTATCATCATCTGCGCAATGCCATTCTGTTCTGGCAAGTGCTGCCGAAAGAGCCGATCAGCGAGAACAGGGTGTCCGGCATGTTCGGCGTGTCGCGCTCCCCGGTGCGCACCGCGATCGCACGATTGGCGGAAGAAGGGCTGATCGATGTTTTTCCCCAGCGCGGCACTTTCGTGGCGCCGATACGACTGCAAGCGGTGCGCGAAGCCCAGTTCGCGCGCCTCGCCCTCGAAGTGGCGCTTGTCTGCGAGGCGGCCGACAAATGGACTCTCGCTGATGCCCAGGCCCTGCGGGACAGTCTGACGCGGCAGGCGCGTCATGCCGAAGAACGAAATGTCACCGGCTTCTATGCCGAGAACGAGACATTCCACCTCATCATTGCCAAGGCCGCCGGTCTCGAGGGGGTCTGGAAGATGATTCAATCGGTCAAGGCGCTGTGGGACAGGGTCGGGCATATCGCCAACCGCAAGCCTGAGCACCTGCAGTCGGTCATCGCCGAACATGAAGGCGTCGCGGTGGCACTGCAGAGAAATGACCGCGAGGCGGCGCGTGCCGCCATGACGGTGCATATGAGCTCCTTGGCCGGCGCCATCGAACGGTTGCGGCCGGAGCACCCGGACTATTTCGAGGACTAGCCGTGCGCCGCGGCGTCGCTATGATGGCTCCGCGAAACAGGGGGCACCTCACATGGGACGATATATTCTGCATGGACGGCCGGGCTGGGGTTCGGTTCTCACAGAGGCGCAGCTCGACTGGTATGGGTTGCCCTATGACTTCGTCGATGACGGCGATCTCTTCGAGGATGAGAAGGCGCGCAAGAAGCTGGCGAAGCTCAATCCCTTGCCGCAATATCCGACCCTCGTTCTTCCCGACGGCCAGGTGATGACGGAAAGTGCGGCGATCACGCTTCATCTCGCCGACGCGGCGAAGAGCTTCGATCTCGTGCCGGAGCCCGGTGACAAGACGCGGCCGCGTTTCCTGCGCTGGCTCGTCTTCATCGTCGCCAATATCTATCCGACCTTCACCTATGCCGATGTGCCGGGGCGTTTCGTGCCGGGCGAGAAGGCGGCCAAGGGGTTCCGCGCCAATATCGACGACTATCAGAAGACGCTGTGGAGCATGGTCGAGGCCGAGGCGAAGGCGCCCTGGTTCCTGGGCAAACGGTTCTCGGCGCTCGACATCTATTTCTGCGCCATGACCCGCTGGCGCCCGCGTGAGCCGTGGTTCGAGGAGAACGCGCCCACGGTCTTCGCGGCGGGCCGCAAATGCGACAACCTGCCGAAGCTCAAGGCAGTGTGGTTGAGGAACTATCCGCCGGAGTGATCAAGTGACTTAATATTGCCTTGAGCGGCGGCTAGGAACACCTCATGAAACTGCGTCTCATACTTTCCGCGGTCTTAGTCGCAGCGGCATTGCCGGCGTTCGCCGAGGAGATTTCCGTTTCCGGATGTGCGGCGGCCGGTATCGAGGCGAGCTGCCTGATCCTCAAGGCAGAGGACGGCAAGACCTATGACATCACCGCGGCGCGGCCGGCGCCGGAGCCCGGCACCTATGGCAAGGTGACGGGGACGCTCACCGACAGGATGTCGATCTGCCAGCAAGGCCCGGTCGTCGACCCGGCGCAATGGCAGGTCGAGCCCGGGAGGGAATGCCCGGTGGAGACGTCGCAATAGCTTGCAGTCGCGGACGCGCCGATGGGATAAATGAGGGGTCGGCGGCGAAGAGAAATACAGGGGTCGCGAAAGTTCCCTGCAAATCCCTGTAGTTCCGCTGTTCTTCCGCTGTAAATCTACAGGGATCTACTTATAGGCCACCGCCGCGCTCGACGGACCCGCCAGCGGGATGACCGCGAAGCGGCGGAAGCCCGCCTCGCGGCACCAGCCTGCGAAATCGGCGCCGGTATAGTCGAAGGCGTCGCCGAACTCGATCAGCATGTTGAGCGACATCAGGAGGCCGAAGGCGTTCCTGCGGCGCTCGTCGTCGATCAAGGCCTCGATGACGACGAAGGCGCCGCCTTCGGGCAAAGCCGCATAGGCCTTGGCGATCAGCTGCTTCTTCTTTTCGAGATTCCAGTCATGCAGGATCATGCCCATGGTGATGACGTCGGCGCGGGGCAAGGGATCGGCGAAGAAGTCGCCGCCCACCGCCTTCACCCGGTCGCTCAGGCCCGCTTGCACGATCCGGCGCGTCGCGATCGGCACGACATTGGGCAGATCGAAGCTCGTGCAGCTCATATGCGGGTGTGCGACGGCGACCATGCAGGAGAGCTGGCCGGTGGCGCCGCCGACATCGCACAAAGTGCGATAGGCCGAGAAGTCGAATTTCTGCGCGAAGGCACGGAAGTTGCCGGCCGAGATGCCGGACATCGCGTTCATGAACTGCTCGAGCCGCTCCGGCACCTCATAGAGCTTGGCGAACATCGGCTCGCCCGAATGTTTGGTCTCGTTCTGCGGCTTGCCGGTTTGCAAGGCCTCGGTCAGGTCGGCCCAGAAGCGATAGAGCCGCGCATTGGCCATCTCCAATATGCCGCCGACATAAGCGGGACTGTCGGCGTCGAGGAAGAGCGCGCCTTCCGGCGTGTTGGCATAACGGGCCTCGGGTCCGTCGCCGACGCGCTCGAGCAGCCCCAGAGCGACGAGCGCGTCGGGGAAGTCGGGCACCGCGCGCTCGTTCAAGGCGAGGCTCCGCGTGATCTCGGCCCCGGTCATGGGCCCCTGGGCGAGAGTGGTGAAAAGCTTCAGCTCGATCGCCGACAGCAGCGTCTTCGAGGCGAAGAAGCCCATGCCGATCTGCAGGATATGAGAGGGGGTGAGGTCCGACATGACACGCGCCATCCTTCGCCGCCAGGGCTTCGCACTATCGGATCGTTCAGCGAAAGCCGTCACACCCCCTGACATCAACTCTACCGTATCGGAGCGAGAAGGAAAGCGGGTTTACCAAAGCGGCTCGACTTCACGAGAGGTGAATGCGGCCGCGTCGCGCGAAGGCCACTCGACCGGGGTGGGAATTGGCCGTAGTCTCGACGATGCCGCCCCCGTTCCGACGGCCATCGCTTGTGATCCAGGCGCCATAACCCGGGGAAGTGCCATGTCAGCCATTCAAGACCTAGGGCGCGACGTTGACGAACTCGCCAAGAGCTTTGTCGGTCAGTTGCTGCAGCCATCATCGCCCGGCTATGAGGAGGCGAGGCGCGTCCATAACGGCCTCATCGACAGACGGCCGGCGCTGATCGCCCGCTGTCATGGGACGGCGGACGCCATCGAGGCTTTGGCTCTCGGCCGCAAGCGCGGTCTCGAGATTGCCGTGCGCGGCGGCGGGCACAATGTTGCCGGTCGTGCGACGATCGACGCCGGTCTCATGATCGATCTCGCTCCCATGAGAGCCACCCATGTCGACCCCATAAGAAGAGTGGCGCGCGCGCAAGGCGGCGCCACGTGGCGCGAATTCAACCGCGAGACCCAGATTCACGGCCTTGCGACAACCGGCGGTGTCGTGTCGACGACGGGTGTCGCCGGCCTCACGTTGGGCGGCGGCATCGGCTGGCTGATGGGCAAGCATGGGCTGGCCCTCGACAATCTCCTGTCGGTCGAGATCGTCACGGCGGAAGGAAAGATCCTGACCGCGAGCGCCGATGAGAACAGCGACCTCTTCTGGGCGGTGCGCGGCGGCGGCGGCAATTTCGGCATCGTCACGTCCTTCGAATTCCGATTACATCCGGTGGGGCCGATCATCACCGGCGGCCTCATCGCCCATCCCTTCGAGCGCGCGCGTGATCTCTTGCATTTCTATCGCGACATCACCCGGTCGCTGCCCGATGAGATGATCGTCTTCGCCGGCCTCGTGCATGCGCCCGACGGATCGGGTGCGAAGCTCGCCGCTCTGGTTGCCGCCCATTGCGGCAGTGCGGCCGATGGCGAAGCGGCTATGAGACCCTTGAAGGCGTTCGGAAGCCCGGTCATGGATGCCCTCGGCCCCATACCCTATTGCGCGCTCAACGCGCTTCTGGATGCCGCTTATCCGAAAGGCGCGCTCAATCACTGGAAGTCGAGCTTCCTGACGCAGCTGAGCGACGATGCGATCGACACGCTCATCGCCTGCTTCGCGCGCTGCCCGACGCCCATGGGGCAATTGCTGCTGGAGAATTTTCACGGCGCGGCATGCCGCGTCGGGCCCAGCGAGACCGCCTTCCCGCATCGTGCTCCGGGTCACAATCTGGTCGTGCTGTCCGAGTGGATGAAGCCGACCGATACGAAGGCCTGCACCGAATGGGCGCGCGCGAGCTATGATGCACTCAAGCCGTGGATGTCGTCGGGCCGCTATGCCAACTACATGGACGCCGAGGCCGGCGATCAGGCCGGCGCCGCCTATGGCGGCAATTATGCACGGCTGCAGAAGATCAAGGCCAAGTACGATCCCGGCAATGTCTTTCACATGAACCAGAATATCGTGCCGGCGTCCTGAGGCGCCGGGCCGCACTTGCGGTTCAGGCGCCGCGGCGTAGCCCTTCGGCGAGACGATGAACGTCGTGCACCCAGATGCCGCCACCTTCGGGCGGCAGCTCCAGCCACTGGCGCTGCTTCAGCGTGTTCTGGGTATCCTCGTAACCCGATTGCCAGTGCTCGCGCATCGAGGTGCCGGAGAACTCGTAGTCCTTGGCGTGGCCTTCATAGGCCTTCTGCTGGTAGATGAGATGGATGATGGTGAGCTCGGGCAAATCGGCGAGCTCCTTGATCCAGCGCGCCTCGTCGGGGGTCTGATTCTTCTTCGGAATACGCGCTAGCGCCGCATGGGCGCGCTGCTTCCATTTCTGGATCTTGCGGTACATGTCGGTGTTGTAGCGCGTGCGGGACGAATACATGATGTCCTTGTGGCGGGCCATCACATCGGCCATTTCGCGCGGCAGGGCGCCGCGGGCCGAGAACAGGTCGACCTGGAAGACCAGCGAGTTGAGATCGTCCTCCTGCTCGAGCAGATGCTGCAGCGGCGTATTGGAGACGATGCCGCCGTCCCAGAAATAGTCGGTGCCGATCTGCACCATGGGCAGCGCCGGCGGCAGCGCGCCGCTCGCCATCACATGCTCGGGCGTGATCTCCTCGTCGCGATTGTCGAAATAGACGAAGTTGCCGGTCATGACATTGACGGCGCCGACCGAGAACCGCGACTGGCGCGCGTTGATGAGGGAGAAATCGACGAGGTCGAGAAGCGTGTCGCGTAAGGGGGCGCTGTCATAGAAGCTCGTCGCGGTCCGGGCGCCGGCCGGGCTTAGCCACGGGTTGAAGGCGTGCGGCTTGAAGAAGCCGGGCTGGCCGTCGCTCAAGGTCATATAGGAGCTGATCGAGTTGCGCAGGCGCCGGAACATGTCGCCATCGGGCGTATAGGACCAGATCTTGCGCGCGGTGATGCGTTCCCAGAATTCGCGCAGCCGCGCCAGGCGGCGTTCGCGCGGATTGCCGGCGATGATGGCGGCGTTGATGCCGCCGATCGATACGCCGGTCACCCAGTCGGGCTCGATCTCCGCTTCGTGCAGTGCCTGGTAGACGCCGGCCTGATAGGCGCCAAGCGCGCCGCCGCCCTGGAAGATGAGCGCGATGCGGTCGCAGCGCTCAGGCCGCCAGCTCGAAGTTTTCGCCTTGCCGTTCTGCCGTTCGACCTGCTTGTCCATGATGCGTCCCGGGCGGGTTACTCTGGATTTCAGCAAACCAAGCCGGTGTGACACGCACATGACGCCCTGCCGTCACATGACTTCAATGAAAGCCGCCTTAGCTCGCTTCTCCATCAGATGAGGTTTGCGACATGACGGCTGAAAGAAGCGCTATCGTCACCGGATCGACCAGTGGTATCGGGCTCGCCATCGCTGAAGCGCTGGCGCGGTCGGGACATGATGTGATGCTGAACGGGCTCGGCAGGCCGGAGGATGTCGAGACGATCAGGCGAGAGATGGCGGACAGACATGGAGTCGATGTGCTGTTCAGCAGCGCCGATATGAGCCAGCCCGCGGCCATTGTCGAGATGATAACGGCGGCGGAGCGCGCCTTCGGTAAGGTCGACATTCTCGTCAACAATGCCGGCATTCAATATGTGGCGCCGATCGAGGAGTTTCCGCCGGAGAAGTGGGATCAGATCCTGAGCATCAATCTGTCGGCCTCGTTCCACGCGATCAGCCATGTGCTGCCGGGCATGAAGCAGCGCAAATTCGGCCGCATCGTGCAGATCGCGTCCGCTCATGCGCTGGTCGCCTCGCCCTTCAAGAGCGCCTATGTAGCCGCCAAGCACGGCATCGCCGGTCTCACCAAGACGGTGGCGCTCGAAGGCGCCGAGTCCGGCGTGACGGCGAATGCCGTGTGCCCTGGCTATGTGCTGACCCCGCTGGTCGAGAAGCAGATCCCCGAGCAGGCGAAAGCGCGCGGCATCTCGGAGGACGCCGTCATCCGCGACGTGCTGCTGGCGGCGCAGCCGACTAAACGGTTTGTCACTGTCGAGGAGGTCGCGTCCCTCGTATTGTTCCTGTGCAGCGACAGTGCCGGCTCCATCACCGGCGCCACCATCCCGATCGATGGCGGCTGGACCTGTCATTGAGGGAGAAGATCATGCGCGTCGCCGACATCCTCAATCTGCCGTCCATGCCGCTCGCCGGCCCGAGCTATCCCAAGGGGCCGTATCGCTTCGTCAATCGCGAATACATGATCATCGCCTATGAGACGGATGCCGAGATCATCCGCGCGCAGCTGCCCGAACCCTTGGAGCCGGTCGAACGGCCGCTCGTCCACTATGAATGGATCAAGATGCCCGACAGTTCGGGTTTTGGCAGCTACACCGAGACCGGCATCGTCATTCCCTGCCGCTTCAAGGACGAGGAAGTCGGCTTCGTGTCGCAGATGTATCTCGACGACGACCCGCCGATCGTCGCCGGCCGCGAGATCTGGGGCTTCCCCAAGAAATACGCCCATCCCAAGCTCGAAGTGGTGAAGGACACGCTGACCGGCACGCTCGATTATGGCGGCCAGCTCGTCGCCATGGGCACCATGGGCTACAAGCATGAGGCGATGAGCGGCAATGGCGAAAAGACCACCGCGATCCTGAGCAAGACCCAGGTCAATCTGAAGATCATTCCGGGCGAGGACGGCCGCCACGACATCTGCCAGCTCGTCGCCTATAATCTCACCGACATCACCGTCAAAGGCTCATGGCTCGGCCCCGGCCGGCTCCATCTCGTGCCGCATGTCAATGCGCCAGTCGCCGACCTGCCGGTCAGGCGGATCATCGGCGCGCATCATTTCATCGCCGACCTGACACTGCCTTACGGCCGCGTGGTGCACGATTATCTCGGCAAATAGTCCGCCACCCGGTTCTTGCCCAAATTCGGACTTCATGCTGACATTGCGTAATGACAGGATTGTCCCATGTCTGAGACACGCGCGCGCCGGATCTGCCAGCTGTTGGTATGCCACGCGCTCGTCCTGGCGTCTCTCATCGTGCTGACATGGGCGCCGGCCCGGACATTGGCGGCCGAGACCCTCAAGGGCGTCGCCCTCGTCGTCGGCCAGACGACCTATGAGTCCCTGCCGCCGCTCGCCAATCCGGTGCGCGATGCCCGTGAGATCGAAGCGCTGCTGAACAGGCTTGGCTTCAAGACCGATCTGGCGACCGATCTCACCGGCCGAAAGTTTCGCCGGGCCTTGGAGGGCTTCATCGAGGATGCCAGTGAAGCCGATGTGGCGCTGCTCTATTATTCGGGGCACGGCATCGAAGCGGGCGGCATCAATTACCTGATCCCCGTCGATGCGGACCAGTCGACGCTGACGGAGGCGGACGCCGGGCTGGTCTCGCTGCAGGACGTGCTCGAGAGACTGCGCAGCAAGGCCCGGATCACCATCCTGCTCCTCGATGCCTGTCGCTCGAACCCGTTTCCGCCGGCTGCGATGCTCAAGCGGAACGCCGGATCGGTCGCCGTTCCGATCGCCGCTTCGGGCTTCGCTCAATCAAAGGGGATTGTGGTTCTCGACGAGGTGAGATCCACCGACAATATCGGCGAGGTGGTCGGCTTCGCCGCCGAACCGGGCAAGGTCGCGCTCGATGGGACGGCGGGCAGCAACAGCCCTTATGCAAGCGCACTGTTGAAACATCTTGCCGCCAATGCCGGGTATGATTTCGGCCAGGTCATGACGATGGTGACCGAAGAGGTCTATCTCGCGACCGGCGCGCGCCAGCGGCCATGGATCAATCTCAGCCTGAGGCGGCTCCTTGCCTTTGGCGGGCGGTCCGAGCAGATCGCCGGAGACGACGCGCTGTTGACTGGCGAGCGGCGGAAGCTGCTGCTGACGATCGCCGCCACACCGCGCGACCTCAGGGCGGTTGTCGAGGGGCTCGCCAGGGAACAATCCCTGCCGCTCGATCCTCTTTACGGCATCTTGCGCGAGCTCAAGGTCGATGTCGGCGCCGGTCCCGATGAGCTCGACCAGCAACTGCGCGCCGGTGCGGAGAATCTGAAGAAGCTCCTGTCGGAGAAAGTCACGCCGGTTCGAAACGACGCCGAGCTGATGCGGCTCGCCACGCTTGCCGACCGTGCTCAAGCGCAAGGGCTGATGGCGCTCGCACGTGAATACAGCGCCAAAGCGAGCGCGCGCGCCGATGAGCTGGACCGCATTCTGGACCAGCGCGAAGCGGAGATCGGCGTGGACCGGGCGGAGCTCGCCTCTGTCTATGCCGAGGAGGCGGACCGGGCGATCCTGGCGTTCAATTCCAGGCTGGCGGCGGTCAAATATGCCATGGCCTTCGAGCAGGTCGGCCGGCAGGATCCGGCATTGGCCTTCAAATACAAATTCGCCGAAGCCGACGCGCTGTCGCGATATGGCGACGAGCGCGCGATCGCTGCATATGAAGAGGCGATCGGTTTCGTTTCCCCCGGCGACGACTGGGCCAAGGCCCAGATCGGATTGGGAAGAGCGCTGTGGCGGGCCAGTGGACCCGAGACCGGGACCGCCATTTTGTCCAGATCCGTTGCTGCCTTTGACGCCGCGCTGACGGTGTTGTCGCCTGAGGGCCGCCCGCTCCACTGGGCCGGTGTACAAAGTGACCTCGGTCTGGCACTCACCCATCTGGGCAATCGGGAGCAGGGCACAAGCTCGCTGATCCGCGCGATATCGCTCTTCGAAGCCGCAACTCCTCTCCTCAAACCGGAGATCACCTTCAAGCAATGGGCTGAAACTCAGGCGCGACTCGGACAGGCTCTGCGGATCCTGGGGGAGCGCGAAAGCAGCAACGAATCTCTCATCCGGTCGGTCGAGGTGTTCGAGCGCGTGGCGGCCGAACGTATGCGCCTCTATGTGTGGCACGACTGGAGCAGAAGACGCGACAGCCTTGCCCGAGCGCTCGAACCTGTGCGCGAGTTCACGGTGGCGGATATCGAGCTCTCCCGGACCTACAACATCAAGCGGAAAGCATTTAAGGAGGCGCTTCCGGAGCAACGGCAGCGGCGCACACATGTCATTCGCGCGTATGAAGATGCCCCGTCAAATGAGGCTGCCGCCAGCGCCGTAGTCAGTCGTGTCCTCGAGGATGGCGGCAGTGTGAGGTGGAGCAGTCACCAACGCGCACTTGCACTGATAGGCTTGAACAGCGCCCAGAGAGATCTCGGTAAGGCGCTGCTGCGCCTCGGAGATCGCGAGAATGATCTCGCATCGCTGCGGAGGTCTGCCCTCGTCTATGAGGCCGCTTTGCTTCCCGGCAAGAACTTGCGGGCCTCACTGACGTCCTTCGAGTCGCTGACCGGCCTCGGGGTTGTTCTTACCCGCTTGGGCGAGCGAGAAAAAAGCGTCGAGCTCCTCTCCAAAGCCATAATCGTCTTTGACAAGGCCCTCTCCCAGCGTATCCCAGCGAAAGACAAGCAACGGCGCGCTCTCATCCTGGCGGGCCAGGCGGGTGCGCTGCAGAGGCTTGGCGAGCTGGAAGGCGGAACGAGATCTCTGAACAAGGCTGTCGCGACAGCGGAAGCCGCGCTTGCCGATCTGCCACGCGGACGCGATCCACTAGAATGGAGCAGAGCGCAGATTACTCTTGCGGATGCCCTGCGTGTCATCGGCGAACGCAAGAGTGACGTGGAAATCCTCGGTCGCGCCGTTTCAGCCTATGAAACGGCGCTGAGTGAAGGGATGACGGAACGTGTCCTCGTCGAATGGGCCGAGAGCCGCGGCAAGCTTGGACTTACCCGTCTGCTCGTCGGCCGCCTCACCGGGCAAGCGCCCATGATCAAAGACGGAAGATGGTTGATCGAATCCGCCAACGAGATATTCAGGTCAGTTGGCAATACGCGTCTGGAACGGTATTTCCAGCAACGGCTCGCCGACCTGGCGCCCCATTGAAGGGGCGCCATCTGGCTTCAGAACACGGTGGCGAAGAGATAATAAAGCGCGCCCGATAGCATGATCGCGATGGGTAGAGTCAGCACCCAGGCGAGCAGCAGGTTGCGCACCGTCGCCATCTGCAGGCCGGAACCGTTCGCGGCCATCGTGCCGGCGACGCCGGAGGAGAGTACGTGTGTTGTCGACACCGGCAGGCCCAGCATATCGGCGGCGCCGATCGTGCTCGCGGCGACAAGCTCGGCGGAAGCGCCTTGCGCATAGGTCATGTGGCTCTTGCCGATCTTCTCGCCGACCGTCACCACGATGCGCTTCCAGCCGATCATGGTGCCGAGGCCGAGGGCGATCGCCACCGCCACCTTGACCCATAGCGGGATGAATTTGGTGGCGCCGTCGAGCGACTTCTTATAGGCGCTGAGTGTTGCGACGTCTTCCTTGTTGAGGTCGTTCGCCTTGTCCTTGAGCAGGAAGCGGATCGCCTCGGAGGCGAGATACATGTCGTTGCGGGTGTTGCCGACCGCTTCCGCCGGCACCTTCCTGATCGAGCCATAGCCGCTGACCTGATGCGAGATCTCCTTCACCAGGCCGGCGAGGGCCGGATAGGTAGCCTCGCTGATCTGGCGCTCGGAGACATAGGCTGTCACCGCGGCGCGCGGATTGCCGCCCGGAATGGTGAAGCCGGAGGATTTCCGCTCGATGACTTCGGCGGCGGCGGCCGATGTCTTGTTGAACTCGACCATCTGCGTGTCGGGCATGGCGCGGTTCAAGGCGTAGGCCGTCGGTACCGTGCCGATGAGGATGAGCATGATGAGGCCCATGCCCTTCTGTCCGTCATTCGAGCCATGGGCGAAGGAGACGCCGGTGCAGGTGAGGATGAGGAGGCCGCGTATCCACCAGGGCGGCGGCTGGTTGSCTTTCGGCTCCTGGTWMAGCGCCGGATTGCGGACCACGAATYTGAGGGCGAGGAGCAGAATGGCGGCGGCGCTGGACCACGCGAGCGGCGAGGGCAGGAGCGAAGCGCCGATCGCGGCCCACTTCGCCCAGACGCCGCCGGAGGGGCCGGCACGGCATATCATCACGAGCGTCGGTCCGACGACAGCGCCGAGG
>NNBT01000006.1_pt1 | contig 25668 bp, 19 predicted proteins | sample 1173831 | NCBI WGS metagenome assembly NNBT01 (sample SAMN07173936, study PRJNA388173) | plant metagenome | isolation source: symbiotic tissue sample KVJ10 | place: Norway: Troms, Kvaloya island | reverse complement strand
CCTTCTACTAAAAGGGGGACTGTATTCAATCAGACACCCCTTTTTTTCTTGATCATTCCCGATCTAATCTCTATCTGATAATGATAATTAAATAGGGGGAGGTGGGAGAGAAACGAGCATCGCTCGTTTCTCTCCCACCCTTTTCATGATTATCATTATTGTATTATTTTCTGAGCAGGTATACTACACAATAATTGTTAAAGGTCAGGATGCTTTAAGGCTGACAAGATAATATTTTTAACCTCTAATTCCTTTTGATTTGCGTTCTCTCATATCGCTTTTAGTCTAAACTCCAGTTGGTAGAAACAAGTTAAAACCTCTTCACTGGCTCTAGAAGTGTATAAAACTTAAGGACAGTGTGGGTTGTCTGATAACCGCAATTCCCATAGGAATAAAAACTTTTGCCGTGACCAACTTTGATAAATGAAGAATTATTCTGTCTTTCGCCTTCTGCCTTCTAACTTCTACCTGCCAATGGTAAGTGGTATCTTGATGGGACTTAGTATTGTGCCCGTGGGGGCATGGCCTCTAGCATGGATTGCCTTGGCTCCTCTCTGGGTATTGGTTATTACCAGAGCGAAGCAGAAAAAGCCCTTAACCCTCTTTTCGAGGAATGGGGAACCCAAACGCCAAGAGCGTACATCCTTCGTTTTTCATCCTTCAGTTTGGTGGGGCATTGGCTATCACGGACTTGCACTGTCCTGGATCACTGGAATTCACCCTATGACTTGGATGGGAGTGAACTGGTGGGCAAGCTTGGCGATCGCCCTCTTTTGCTGGCTTTTCATCACCTTCTGGGGAACTGCATTAGTCGTTATCTGGGCAGTTGGGATGACGTTTATCTGCCCACTTTTAATTCCTCCCAATTCCCAATTCCCCAATTCCCCAATTCCAACATGCTATCGTGTCCTAATTGGCGTTGCCCTGTGGTGTAGTCTTGAAGCAATCTGGAGCACTGGCCCACTGTGGTGGACTTCCCTGTCTTTTACTCAGAGTCCCTATAATCTGGCGATTTTGCATTTGGGTCAACTCTCTGGCCCTAGTACCGTTACAGCTGCGCTCGTAGCAGTAAATGGATTGATGGCAGAGGCGTGGATTAACCGTGGCAAAGATACGATTCATCACATCTCTACAAGCTTGAATTCCATCCATCTTAATTTGAGCTATTTAAACCTAGCTACTGGACTATTGGTGGGGTTGCACCTGCTCGGATTTGGACTGTACAGCCATCCTCTCAGAGAGCAACCAGAAGCGGCATTGAAGGTGGGCATTATTCAGGGGAACATCCCCAACAACATCAAGCTTTTCTCAGAAGGTAAGCGTCGCGCTTTGGAAAGATACACTAATGGCTATCAGACTTTAGCAAACCAAAGAGTCCAGGCGGTTTTAACACCAGAAGGAGCGTTACCATTTTTTTTGAATGAATTAAAACGCAAATCATTCTACTTAGCCATTTTGGACAAAGGCGTTGTTACCTGGGTAGGAGCGTATGGAGAGCGGGGGCGTGCTTATACAAATAGTTTATTTAGTATCATCGGCACTGGCGAGACTTTCAGTCGTTATGACAAAGTGAAGTTGGTGCCTTTGGGGGAGTACATTCCCTTTGAACAACTTTTCGGCAGTATCGTTAATAGGCTTTCACCTTTGAAGGCTAACCTAGTTGCCGGGGAGCCAAACCAGCTATTTGAGACACCTTTTGGTCGGGCAATTGTGGGTATTTGCTACGAGTCGGCTTTCGCCCAACATTTCCAACGTCAGGCAGCAGCAGGTGGGCAGTTTATCCTCACAGCATCTAACAATGCCCATTATAGTAAAGCAATGCCAGCCCAGCACCATGCTCAGGATGTAATGCGGGCTATTGAAACTGACCGCTGGGCAGTTCGAGCCACAAATACAGGCTATTCTGGCATCGTAAACCCTCACGGTAGAACTTTATGGATTTCTAGGATTAATACCTATGATGTTCATATACATACAATTTATCGACAGAATACACAGACCTTATATGTGCGTTGGGGCGATTGGCTGACACCGATGCTATTGATGAGCGTTATCACAGGCATCAGCATTAGGTATGTTAATTTAGATGACTGGTTAAGTAAGTAATTAGTAGCTACTTTCCTTTAATTAGTACTCATCGTACATCAAAAAAATAAAAAAGCAAAGTTTTTTCTTAACATTTTTGAAAGCTAAACACGTTGCGTAACAAAGTTTGTACTTATATTATTTTCATTTAAGTTTTGCTCTACAGAACGGTACAGGTTAACAATATGACTGTCAGCCACACTGTAATAGACATTCTTACCTTCTCGGCGATAGTTGACTAAACGCATTGCTTTAAATAAGCGTAGCTGATGGCAAACAGCTGATTCGGTCATTTTTGTTAATGCAGCTAAATCACAAACACACAACTCTTGGTTAGCCAAAGCTGAGAGGAGGCGTAGGCGATTCGGATCTGCTAGTATTCCAAAAATTTCGGCTATTTGCTGTGCTTTAGAAGTTGTTAATATTTGCGCTTGAGTTGAGCGCACATTATCTAAATGTACCAAATGAGTGTCACAGCTTGGCACATCTGAGTTTTGGAGGTTGCCCAAGTCTTGCTTTGCCTTGCCCTTGTTCATGCCTTTGTGCGTAGGTAATGGTTATCAATTCCAATCATATCCTCAAATGAGAATCATTATACAGTTGAACAGTTATTCAATTGTTGTAGTAAGATATTAGCAGTTAACTTTGTAGTTTTTTATGTAAGGCTGCCATGACTCAAACCCCTGACTTGAAAACTCAGTTTTTGCAAGTTGATGGTATGGATTGCACCAACTGTAGTAATAAAATTGAAGCTAGCTTGCAGCAGCTACGCGGTGTGATGGAAGTGTCGGTAAGCTTTGCAACTGCAACAGCCAAAGTTTTATATAACCCGGAGATCCTAAGAGAAGCTGAAATTATAAATCAGATAACTGCTTTGGGTTATACAGTTGAGCAGAGTGGTGAACTAAAGTCTCATAATCACAGCGATTCTTGTGAAGGTGAACACGGGCATAATCACGACCACGACCACGTTGAAGCAGACGTTAGTAAAAAGTTGCAGGCAAAAGTCGGTGGGATGGACTGTGGCAACTGTGCCAAAACTGTTGAAGTTGGCTTGCAGCAAATCGCTGGAGTTTTAGAGGCATCGGTTAGCTTTGCGACTGAAAGAATGCAGGTATCCTATGACCCGCAACAGGTAAATGAACAGACAATTTACAGCCGAGTAAAAGCTTTGGGTTATACGGTTGAACAAAGCCATGAGGTAAAGCCCCATAATCACACCCCTGACTGTAACGGTAACCATGACCACCATCACACCCACTCCCGTGACAGTGACCATGAGCATTTGGAAGTAGCTTCTCCTCAAAAACTACAAGCAAAAATCGCTGGGATGGACTGTGGCAACTGTGCCAAAACTGTTGAGGTGGGCTTGCAGCAAATAGCAGGTGTTCTTCAGGTATCAGTCAGCTTTGCAACTGGAAGATTACAAGTATCTTACGATCCGCAACAGGTTAGTGAAAAAACAATTTCCGACCGAGTTAAAGCTTTAGGTTATACGATTGAGCAGAGTCAGGAAGTAAAGCCGCATAATCACACCTTTGACTGTAACAGCGAACACAACCACGTTAAAGCGGGCATTAGTAAAAAGTTGCAGGCAAAAGTCAGTGGGATGGATTGTGGCAGCTGTGCCAAAACAGTTGAAGTTGGCTTGCAGCAAATCGCCGGAGTTTTAGAGGTATCGGTTAGCTTTGCGACTGAAAGAATGCAGGTATCCTATGACCCGCAACAGGTAAATGAACAGACAATTGCAGATCGAGTTCGGACTCTGGGTTATACGTTTGAACCGATTGGTGAGGTAAGCTCTCATCAACATACCCACAGTCGTGACCACGATAATTCAGTCTCGAAACCAACTCAAAAACGCGACCCAGCAAGCTGGAAATTTTGGATTAACAACCGCCGAGGACAGAGCGTAATTTTAGCGGGATTGGGGTTAGTCCTGGGTTTGCTGACTCAACATTTGGCATTACCGATCTGGATAGCAAGGGCTTTTTATGGAATTGGCATAGTAATTGCAGGCTATCCTATTGCACGGGCAGGTTTGTTTGAGTTGCGCTTGCGCCGTGCCGATATGAATCTGCTGATGACAATATCAGTTATTGGGGCAGTAATCTTGGGGGACTGGTTTGAGGCAACGCTAGTCCTGTTTTTGTTTTCTTTGGGTACAACACTGCAAGTTTTCACCTTTGGTCGCACGCGCAATGCTATCAGCGCTCTCATGGATTTAACTCCACCTACTGCTACTGTCAAGCGAGGGAATAAAGAAGTTACAGTTCCGGTTGAAAGTGTTCAAGTTGGTGAAATTTTGACGCTTCGACCAGGAGGGCGCGTGGCATTAGATGGCATAGTCGTTTCTGGTACAAGTGCCATTGACCAATCACCAATTACAGGAGAGTCAATTCCAGAAGATAAAGCACCAGGCGATACTGTCTTTGCTGGAACGTTGAATCAGTCTGGATTTTTAGAAGTTAAAGTAACTCACACTGTTAGTGATACAACTGTTTCTAAAATTATTCATTTGGTAGAGTCAGCCCAAGGAAGTCGCGCTCCTTCTCAGCAGTGGGTGGATCGGTTTGCAGAGATATACACCCCAATTGTAATTTTGATTGCGATCGCCATTGCCCTAATTCCGCCCTTGGCTTTTGCTCAACCTTTTAACGTTTGGGTTTATCGGGCGCTGGTAATGTTAGTAATAGCTTGCCCCTGTGCTTTGGTAATTTCTACTCCTGTTTCGATTGTCAGCGCCATTGGTGCAGCAACTCGTAAGGGCGTTTTGTTCAAAGGGGGTAATGCGCTGGAAACCGCCGGACGTTTGACTACTTTTGCTTTTGATAAGACTGGTACGATTACGCAAGGGCTACCCGTTGTACAAAAGGTTTATGACCTTGGTAAGGTAAGCGCAAACATGGTGTTACAGATTGCAGCTTCAGTTGAGCAACAGTCTGAGCATCCTCTCTCCAAGGCAATTGTAGCCAAGGCTCATGAGCAAGGCATGGAGTTAGAAGCACCTATTAAATTTACAGCACTGCCTGGCAAAGGGATTCAGGCGAACTTGAGGGAGCAGTTGTACTTCATAGGCAATCAAAGGTTATTTTTAGACCAAGGTATTCGCTTATCTGGTGAAGCTGAATCTTTGTTAGCTGAAATTGAACAACTCGGTCAAATTCCGGTGCTGATAGGGACAAATGAAGGGTTATTGGGAGCGATCGCACTCTCCGATGGTATCCGCTTGGAAGCGACAGAAGCCCTGCGACAGTTGAGGCGGATTGGATTAAAGCGATTGGTGATGTTGACAGGCGATCGCACTGCTGTTGCCAAGCAGATTGCCCAGCAAGTTGGAATTACAGAGTACCGAGCAGAACTGCTACCCGAAGATAAACTTGAAGAAATTCAACTCCTGCGTCAGAAAGGAGTAGTAGGTATGGTTGGGGATGGTATTAACGATGCCCCTGCACTTGCTGCTGCGGATATCAGTTTTGCGGTTGGTGGAATAGATATTGCTTTGGAGACAGCAGATGTCGTGATCGTGGGCAGCGACCTCAGACGACTTGCTTATGCAGTAGAACTAAGCCGTCGCACTGTATCTGTAATTCAACAGAATGTTGTCTTTTCTTTAGTCACAAAAGGTTTATTTCTGCTATTGGGAACCTTTGGATTTGTTGGGTTAGCTGTAGCCGTCTTAGCAGATACAGGGACTTCCTTATTAGTTACTGCAAATGGAATGCGGCTATTTAAAACCAAGACGGTTAAGGATTAAACAATGGTACACGACCACAGCCATAAGCATCAGGGACACGAACACGGACAGGGCAACTACAACCGCGCTTTCGCAATTGGTACTGCCCTCAATGTCGGATTTGTGATTGTCGAAGCAGTCTATGGCTACCGAGCAAACTCGCTTGCTTTGGTTGCCGATGCTGGTCACAATTTGAGTGATGTATTGGGATTGCTACTAGCTTGGGGAGCAAGTGCCCTCACCCTACGACCACCAACCCGACGGCATACCTACGGATTGCGTCGTTCCTCAATTTTGGCGGCTCTGATCAACGCACTTGTTCTCCTTCTAGCGATGGGTGCGATCGCTTGGGAAGCAGTTCGTCGCTTTAGCGAACCTAGCTCAGTATCGGGAGGTACAGTCATCGGCGTTGCTGTAGTAGGGATTATCATCAACACAGTTACTGCCTTGATGTTTATGTCCGGTCGTCAAAAGGACTTAAATATTCGAGGAGCGTTTCTGCACATGGCGGCTGATGCCGGAGTTTCGTTGGGGGTTGTATTAGCTGGCATTGCCATTGTTTTCACTGGCTGGTTGTGGTTTGATCCAGTTGTGAGTTTAATTATCGTTGTCGTAGTAGTAGTTGGAACCTGGCAACTGTTGAAAGACTCTCTAAACCTGGCATTAGATGCTGTACCAGCAGGTATTGAACCGCTTGCCGTCCGCACTTATCTAGCTGAACTCCGCGATGTAGCTGGTGTCCATGACCTTCATATTTGGGGTATGAGTACCACAGAGACAGCCCTTACAGCTCACTTGGTAATGCCCACAGGACATCCCGGCGATGCTTTTTTAGTCCAGGTAAATCGAGAGCTTCAAGATCATTTTGGAATTGAACACACCACGTTTCAGATAGAAACTGGCGATCCGAGTTACCCATGTCCTCTTGCTCAAGAAAACGTTGTTTAAAACTAATTAAGTAAGGGTGGATAAACTTGTAGTTTACCAATTCAAACATAATGGGTGTAAGTCCGGTAAAAGGGGAAAGGTATTATTTGTTTGGTCATGGTAATCGGTAAATTGAAACACAAGAGCATCTGGATCAATAAATTTCTGTTTCTCTTTCTATCTCCTCGTTCTGCAATTTACTCTTAACTAAGACGGTAAATTTTATGGACAAAGACATACTGCGATCGCTCCTATGTTTTGGATTCCAATGCAGTTATCGTCATCAACGATCTGCATTCCGACTTTACCAAGCCTTGGCTGAACGGGAAGTTTTGGCATATCGACGAGAATTGTTACTCATCCTTGCTAGAAATGCCGAGAAATCTGCTGCTACCTACGCCATCCGGTTATTACACTTGAATGTTACGGTACCCCAGGATTTAGATACTTGGAGCGAACGTCTTTGGTATTGGTTATTAGTGCATAGCAAACTTCAGTGGGTGATTGCCTGGATTGAGTGGCAACAACACAAAGATGCTAGGCTTTATATTCGGCTATTTCAAATGTATTCAATACTGTCACCGACATTAAAACATCGTTGAGTATCCGTTATATTCCATTGCTTTAATTTTAATCTATCCTCAACTTTTAAATTAGAAGCTTTGAATGTAAAAAATAAAGATGAGTTTTACCAAACTCAAATTGCGACATTCCCACCATTCATACACCAAAACTGTAGATGATACGCAAAAGTTAAATTTACTTTGGGTAATTTTAGGGCTGCGAAGTAGCCTATTTTTAATAGAATTAGGAGTTGGACTTTGGGGAGGTAGCCTGTCACTTTTAGCAGGTTCGGGACACCTATTCTCCGATGTAGTGACTTTGGGATTGACAGTGTTAGTAGTTTGGTTAACAGAGCGTCAATCTTCAGGTGAAACGAATTTTAAGTACCAGCAAATAGAAGCTTGGATAGGATTACTAAATGGGGTGAGTTTAGTAACTTTAGCTGGTTTCATTGCTTTAGAAGCTATGGAACGTCTTCAAAATCCTCAACCTGTATCAGGCTTACCCATGCTGGCTGTAGCTACCTTGAGCATAGTAATTAACGGCTTAACTATCCAATCATTGTACAAACATAGTCATCATAATTTGAATCTGCGGGGAGTTTTCTTACATGGGATTGCTGATGCTGGCAGTTCTATCGGTGTAATTCTGGCTGCTGGTTGTGTTTATTTTTTTAATTGGCTATGGGCAGATGCAGTAGCTAGTTTATTAGTTGCCTTGTTTTTGAGCATCAGCGCTATTTCTCTAATTAAAGATAGTTTGAGGCAGTTTCAACTTACTTGCAAGCTCTGACGTTCGGTTCAGTTTGACACCTCGTCCCTTGACAGAAGCGATCGCTATAGTTAAGAATTCGACTACCAGCTGCCATGCACCACAATGTCATACCAATCAAAAATTAATATAAGCTTGATGGGAGCGGTATTTCTGTCACTGCTCGTCACCCCAGTGTTAGCACATAAAATTCAACTATCGGGGGATGTGGCTGGTACTTGGCACGTTGAACCAAATCACAGTCCCAAAGCAGGAGAAACAGCGAGAGTCTGGGTTGCACTCACCCGCAAGGGAGGGAAAATCTTGCCAGCGTCGGAGGCGAATTGCCAAATGGCTGTCTACTCTCAACCCCGTAAACAGGAAGATTCGCCTGTATTACAGCCTACGGTGCAAGCGATTTCAGTTGAGAGATATCAGGGTATTCCTGGTGCAGATGTTGTTTTTCCTAAAACAGGAGCTTATCAGTTAGAGTTAAGTTGCACTCCCAAAGTCGAAAGTAATTTTAAACCCTTTCAAATGCAGTATGAGGTAATAGTAGCTAGTGGTGTAGCAGCATCGACACCAGCACCAGTTACAAGTTCTCAAAAAACTGAGCAAGAATTACCATCAAGTCAGTCAACCAAGTCTGGGAATCAATGGTTTACTGGAGCTATGGCGATCAGTGTCATTATTGCAGGTTTGGGAACCTTTTGGTGGATGAAGCAAAGGGCGAAAGTCAAATAACTGCTACAAGCGTTCAAAATTAAGGAGCATCAGCCAGATAGCTGCGTGAGTTAACCCCATATCTTCGTAGAAGTGTGAGAGCTTGTTGTTGTACTTGTCGCACTCGTTCCCGACAAATGCCCATACGTTGACTAATCTGTACCAGAGTAAGTTCGTGTCCACCTGCTAAACCAAAGCGCAAGATTAATACTTCCTTTTGCTGGGGAGTCAGCTTTGCTAATAGATTGTGAACGTCTTGATAGAGTAATTCCCGCTCGGTGTAGCGTTCGGGAGATATTCCATCATCCTCCAGCATATCCTGCAATTGAGTATCCTGCTCAGGCCCAATTCCCATATCTAAGGAAACAGGTTGACGAGCAAACTGCAAACATTCTCGAATCTGACTAGGTTCCAGATTAAGCGCTTGGGCGATTTCAGTCACGTCGGCAGTGTAACCAAGCTTTTGAGATAACTCTCGTTGAACACGCTTAATCTTGTTCAGCTTATCAGCCATGTGAATGGGTAAACGAATGGTGCGGGATTGTTGTGCGATCGCTCGTGTAATTTCCTGACGAATCCACCAGTAAGCATAAGTAGAAAACTTGTATCCAAGAGTTGGATCAAATTTCTCTACCCCTCGTTCTAGTCCCAATGTACCTTCTTGAATTAAGTCTAGAAACTCAACATTGCGTTTCTGGTATTTTTTAGCAATAGACACTACCAGCCGCAGATTACCCTGAATCATCTTCTGCTTGGCAATTTGTCCTTGACTGAGTTGTTGCAGCAGCACATCTTCTTTCAACTGCATCTTGTCAGCCCATTCTTGCAGAGTGGGTTCACGCTGTAATTTTTCAGATACTTCTTCCTTCGCAGTAATAATTGCCATCATTTGCTGAACTTGTTTAGCAAAAAAAATTTCTTGCTCATGGGTTAACAGAGGTATACGTCCAATTTGATGAAGATAGATACGCACTATATCTGCTGTAGATGAAAAATCGTTATTCTTGCTCTTAAGTTTAGTTACTTGGGATGCTGAATTAGGCATGAATAGGTTAGCCTCCATTGAATCAATATTGAATAAATTCAAAAGTTTAAAAAATTATAAATAAACATAAATTAATGAGATGAGAAATATTCTAAGATTCCTCACCAGATCCATCTGAAGCACCTTCTATTGACGGTTTACTAAATTTATTAAAGTTTGAAAAATTGTAAAGTTGCTCATTAAACAAGAGACATAGTTATCAAAGCTTTTAATATTGTTAATTTTTACAAATCAGAAGGAGGGAGAATATTTTTGACAGTTGATTGTTTTAGAAGGTGAAAACTATAAAATTCACATTTCATTCCTATCGCCCAAATCAATTTTCCAACACAGATCCTACTACCTTCCCATTTTCCACAACAGCCGCACTTCGCTTAGGTAACAAAAACCTACCAAACTTAGAATATAAAGCAGGTAAAACCAGCAAAGTTAACGCCGTAGAAGTAAACAACCCACCTAACACTACAATCGAAAGAGGTTGCAAAATTTCCTTCCCTGGCCCCACTGAAATTATCAACGGAACTAAACCCAAAGCTGAAGTTAAAGATGTCATCAAAATAGCGTTGAGTCGTTCCATTGATCCAGCAATTAATACTTCTTTTAAAGACATCCCTAACGCAACTTTTGTGGTGTAATTATCTACTAATAATAATCCGTTTCGAGTAGCCACACCAAACAAAGTTACAAACCCTACCAATGAGGCTACAGAAACAACTCCACCTGTAAAAGCTACCGCAATTACTCCACCCACTAATGCAATGGGCAAGTTAATCATAATCATTGCTGTTGAAGCGATTGATTTCACAGAAAGATACATTAGTACTGTAATCACAACAAAGGAAATAGCACCGAAAACCAGAATATTTTGTGAGGCTCGTTCTTCTGCTTCAAATTGACCTCCATATTGGATAAAATAACCTGGAGTAAGTTGCACTTGTGCCTTAATTTTAGTTTGAATATCTGTCACTACAGAACGCAAATCTCTGCCTTTAGCGTTAGCAGATACCACAATTAAACGTGAAACATTTTCCCGATTGATAGTATTAGGCCCAGTGCCATAGGCAACCGTAGCAACTTTAGCTAAAGGGATTTTATTCCCATCAGGGGTATCAACTAACAAATTCTCAATAGTTTGTAGATTGTTGCGATACTGTGGTTGCAACCACACAACCAAATCAAAGCTTTGTTGCTTCTCTAAAACTTGAGAGACTACTCTTCCATTGAGCGCTGTTTCAATGATATTAGATAATTGTCCAATAGTTAAACCGTAGCGAGATGCAGCAACACGGTCAAACTTAATTTGAATTTGTTCAATAGGGATCTGTGGTTCGAGCTGTAAATCTACAATTCCCGGAATAGATTTTATTGCGTCTTCAACTTGCTTTCCAAGCTTGCGAAGTTCTTCCAGGTCGGAACCAAAAATTTTGACCGCGATTTGACTTCTGACCCCAGACAAAATTTCATCAATACGGTGAGCAATAAATCCCCCAATATTAGATGCAGCCCCTGGTATTTTGTTAAACTCTTCGCGCAACCATTCTACAGTAGCTGCACGATTTTTCATTCCTTTGTCACTCAACCCAATATCAAGGTGAGCCAAATTCACAGGTGCAGCATCCGGATCATTGGGGGCGCGTCCGGCGCGTAATTGAATATACTTTAATCTAGGGTCGTCTTTGAGTTTATCTTCCAAAGCAAAAGCAGCACTATTGGTAGCTTCTAAAGATGTACCTGGATAAAGTGCTAAGGTATTTACCAAAGTTGTTTCTTGGAATTCAGGTAGAAATGCCCGTCCTAAAGCTGGGAAAATAATAATTGCTGCTATCATTCCCGCCGCAGCCACAGTAATAACAACTATAGAATTTCTGATAGCAAAATCGAGAAAAGGGTAATAAATCCTTTTACAAACTCTTGGTACAAAGGGTTCCCTGACTGACATTTTATTGTGAGGTAATAGAATTGCACATAAAGCCGGACTCACAAGCAGTGCTTCTAGGCTAGAGACTACAACTACCACCAGATAACTAAGACCCATTGGGCCAAAAATCCGACCTTCCACACCAGCGAGGGCAAATATTGGAGAAAAGACGACTATAGTAATTAAAGTTGCCCCAATTAGAGATTCCTGGACTTCCTGTACTCCTTCAAAAACAATTTCCAGTACTGGACGCGGGTTGGGAGAGTATTTATTTTGTCGCAACAAACGAAAAACATTTTCTGCATAGACAATGGCATCATCAATCGCTGTACCAATGGCGATCGCTAATCCTCCCAAAGTCATTGTATTCAGCCCCAAGCCCAAAAAAGATAATACTTGCAATGAAAATATAAAGGTCAGGGCAAAATTCAATAGCACAACTCCAAGAGTCCGCCAATTCATTAAAAAAGGGATGAGGATAACTGCTGCAATGATACTACCTTCCACCAAGGCTGACCTGACATTTTCTACCGAAGTATCGATATAATCTGCTTGGCGGAAGGTTTGATTTACTTTAATTTCTTTCGGTAAACCTGCTTTTAGCTCAGATATTGCGGCTTCAATGGCGCGGGTGACAGTGGGAGTATCAGCTAGGGGTTGTTTATTCACCATCACCACAACAGCATCTTTCCCATTTAAACTACCATCGCCGATTTTCACAGCACCACCAATTTGCACTTGGGCGACATCTCCCAGGCGGACGGGTGTTCCTTGACGGGCGACAATGACGGATTGTTGAAGATCATCAAGGGATTCAATCCGCCCAATTCCCCGAATTAAAGTTTGTTTATCAGGAGTAATCAAAAAGCCACCAGGAGCATTGACATTTGCCGCCTGTACAGCTTCACTTACCTGTTGTAAAGATACATTAAAAGCTTGTAGTTTGTTGAGGTCTACTAACACTTGATACTGACGCACATCGCCACCATACACAAGTACCTGACTGACACCGGGAACTGCTAAAAGGCGATTCGTCACTTGCCAATCAACAATTCTGCGGACTTCCATGAGGTCGATTTTAGTGGCAGATTGGTTATTGCCTTCCCCTTCTACAGTCAAGGCGTACTTTAATACAGTACCGATGGGGGAGCTTGTGGGGGCAATTCGTGGGGTTTCGACTCCTTCTGGTAGCTTGCTTATGGCTTGTTGCAGTCGTTCTTGTATCAACTGGCGGGCTTGAAAGATATCTGTTCCCCAGCCAAAAACAACTCTGACTACAGAAAGTCCGGCTGAAGAAGAGGAACGAACGGTGGTTAAGCCTGGAGTTCCATTAATGGTACTTTCAATTGGTAATGTTACCAAAGATTCGATTTCTTCTGGCGCTAGTCCAGGGGCTGCTGTCTCAATTTCGACTTGGGGAGGTGCAAAGGCTGGAAAAACATCCAGTGGCATTTTGGGAATGGTATTAAAGATGATGACTAATGTGGAAATGAGCGCAGCAATTACTACGAGCCAGCGTCGAGAGATTACCCATCTAGCAACTGTACTAATCATTTGGTTTTTGGTTAAGAAATAGCGAAGGGTTTGTTTCTTTGTAATAAACGGGTGAGAAAATTCAAATATTAGGTGTGGCTGTTGCTAGCATTAAGCCCCAAATCAATCCAAGGCGAACTTTAGTTGCGCCACAGATTTCAAAGTTTGAGGAAGTAAGCAGTTGATGAAATTCAGCTTGGGAGTAACACTGCTTGTGTCCGGAATCAAATATTTTCAATAAAAAGTCGCATATTTTACACAAAATATAATCTCTGCACCAATCCAAAATTACTAATTTACCATCAGGCTTGAGAACCCTTTTCATTTCCGCCAATGCAGCATCGGGATCATCAAAATAGTGAAACGAATTAGCAGATACAACTAGATCAAAACTGCTACTACTAAAAGGTAATGCCGATGCAGATGCAGTGGAAAACGAGACATTAGGGTAATTACGACATTTCTGTTTAGCAACCAGCAGCATATTTTCAGAAATATCTACTCCAATAATCTGTTGCGTTGGATTGTCATTGAGTAGTAAATGCTCGAATTCCCCTGTTCCACAGGCGACATCAAGAATTGTGGCTTGTGGTGAAATATGCGCCCAAGTTTTGAGAAAAGTAAGTGTCTTGGTGATATAGGTATTCCACCGCTGGTCATAGAAATGCGCCATTTGGTCATACTGCTGGCGAACTACTATCTCACTCATAGGTACACAGGAAGTTAATGGTTTTTATAAATTTACAGCATTCCTAAATTAGGATATGAACAAACTACATTCTTATACTCTTTACGTCTGGAGCGTAAAATTTATAAACTGTTTTGTTCACAATCTAAATAGTCTTGCTGTAGGTTGCTTTGATGTTAGAAAATCTAACAGAACCCAACTTCAGGTATTATCTGCAACTTTGCTAATCACTAACCACCATCTGAATGTCGAGGACGATCATGCTCCTCAAGATTTTTATCAGAAGTAGATATGGTTGGTTGCTTGTGGTTGTCGAGATAAACCTCTGTTTCATAATTGAACCCGTCGTACTCTAAATTACCTGCTGGTACTAAACGGGTACGACGATTAGACCAGAAAGCACCTCCCATGAAAGCAACTGTTGCAAGTGCTACTCCTCCACCTGCTGTTAACCACAAAGGTAGTGGGAAACTGTTAGTTTTAACTTCAGTTTCTTCTGCGTGAGAACCACTTTCTTCGTTGGGTTCTTCTTCTTTTGGTTTACTATCACCCCGCAATGATTGAGCATAAAGTTGGGGCGCACGTTGGGTGACGATCGCATCTCCCTCAAACAAACCCGTCTTCACTTCAACCATGTCCCCAGAGGTTTGACCCAAGGTCACTTCCGCAGATTGGAAAGCATTCCCATTTTGGACGTAGATCATTTTTTTCCCATTCGCATCGACTACAGCCGAGCTAGGAACCGCCAAAATAGGTGCGGATGATTGGTTTGTTAGTACCTCTAATTCGGCGAACATTCCAGGTTTGAGTTGTCCGCCTGGGTTATTTACTTCAGCTTGTACTGGGATAACCCGTGTTTCCCCTTGAACTACCGCACCAATCTGTGTAATCCTTCCAGAAAAGGTACGGTCTGGTAAGCTAGCAACTTTTAGACTTACTCTTTGACCTACTTTTACTTTGTCTAAATCTTTTTCATAAATATTGGCTGTGGCAAAAACCCGACTATCATTGACAATAGTCATGAGTGTGCCACCTGCATCATTAAAAGTTTGACCAAGGGTAACTTGGCGATCGGCAACTTTACCGGAGATGGGAGCAGTCACTGTTACCAATCCCTTGGCATTGGGACGGTTGCCTATTTGTTGCAGTCTAGTATTATAAGCAGAATCACTAAGACGTAAACGCTCTTGTGCTACTTGAACAGCAGACTCAGCGCGTTTCATTTGGGCTTCGCTTTCAATGATATCTCGTCTGCTGTTAGCTGAGGTGAGTTTGGCTTTTGCTTCCGCTAATTGTGTTTGAGATTCGAGCGCGTTGCGACGTGGTAAAGCGCCTTCATTAGCTAACTGTAAATCCTTATTATATTTTTCTTCAGCAAATGCTACCTGGCTTTGGGCTTGGGCAATGTCGGCGTTAGATATTTGTAAATATCTTTGATAATTTTGTTGAGCTAATTTGGAATCGGCTTGCGCTTGCTGCAAAGAAGCTATAGCTTCCGCTCGTTTTTCTTGGGAACTAACCCGTAACTCCACCAAGTCAGGACTGGTAACAACGGCAAGGGGTTGACCTTTTTTGACTACAGCACCGGGTTCCACCAACAATTCAACCACTTTTGCCCCTGTAATTGGGGTATTCACTTCTACTTTTTGGCTAGGTAAGGTTTCAATCTGTCCAGTACTTTTAATACCCAAAGCTAGCCGTTGCCGTTTCACTGGCTCGACTTTAATTCCTAGCCTCTGGGCGGTTTCGGCATCAACTTCGACAGAACCACTTGCTTCGCTTCCACTACCCTGAAATGAACTTCCACCAGTATGATCGTGTCCAGCACCAGCTAATACAGCCGTGGGAGTTGTCAGTAATAAAAGGCTCAGGAGTGTGCCGGAAACACAACGAATTACTGTAGGTGGTTGGAGACTGTTAGAGATTCCCATCGCTATTTTGTGTCCTTGAGTTACTATGGTCTGGATTTGTGCTTAGACGTTGGTTGACTTTTTAAGCGGGATTTCGAGAACTGCTTTTGGCAAGCAAGCGGTTTCACTCTTGTAATTTGTTCACGAAGCCAACTTAACCACTTAACTTAATAGTTTTTCACACAGATATGAAATTGAGATGAAATTAGGACGAGCGATTAGGATTCAAGCAAAAGTTATTTGTTGGTAATGAACATATAGCACGGTATCTACTGGCATTTGCTCTCGAACAGAAGCCAGCTTTGACAGCCGAATAAATGTCGCAGTTTCTTTTATCTACACCTAAATTCGTCGATTTTTTTCGTCCCTCTCAAGGTGTAAATTTAGGTAGGATATTTTATAAATCAGCTTTTTTTACGGGTCTTGGCAACTTTTGGTGATGATGAAAGGTTACGCGCTTTAAGGCAGAAGGCAGAGGGCAGAAGGCAGAAGGAGGAAGGAAGAAAGATATAATTAAGATACTTCAAACTTCACTCCATCAAACATTTAAGGGATAAGCCTTAGCAAACCCTATGTCGGTGCTAACTCACCTCTTACCAGATTCAACAAACCTGAAACTTGAGAGTTGCCTTGTTGACGAAATAAAAAATCAGGTAAAGTTGATTGTTTCTGTAATCATAACAGTAGTTAATTGTCCAGTTTGTAATCAACCAACTCACCGAATTCATAGCCGCTACGAGCGGAAGTTAGCAGACTTACCGTGGGCTGATTACAGCATTACCCTACAGTTACGGGTGCGGAAGTTTTTTTGCATCAATACTTTGTGTAACCGACGCATTTTTACCGAAAGGCTCAACAGTGTAACCGCACCAAGGGCTAGAAGGACTCTACGTTTAGCTCAACGACTAAGTGCGATTGCTTTAGCTAATGGTGGTGCAGCAGGGGTAAGACTCTCGGAGCAATTAGGGATAAAAGTTTCTCGCAACACACTATTAAATTTAGTCCGCTCAATCCCACTCCCACCAATCGTAACGCCACATACTCTTGGGGTAGACGACTTTTGTTTTCGTAAATGTAAAACCTACGGCACAGCACTAATTGACCTGGAACGCAGCCGACCAATTGCTCTACTCAAAGATGCAAAAGCTGAAACCTTAGCAGAATGGTTAAAAGCTCATCCCGGTGTCAAAGTCGTCTCACGAGATCGGTCAAAAACTTATGAAAGTGGTATTCGCCAAGGAGCGCCAGAAGCGATTCATGTTGCAGATCGTTTTCACTTATTGCAGAACTTGGCTGAAACTCTTAACCAAGTATTCAGTACACATCATCAAGCTCTCAAAGCCGTCGATGAAGCATACAGTCTTTCATCAGTAACCCAAACTGACGGTACTGTAGTTGTGCGAGTACCACGACCAACCCGTGAACAACAGGCACTACAATTAGCAGAACAAAGTCGTGCCAGACGAGTTGCTATCCATCAGCAAGTTTGGGACTTACATCACCAGGGTTGGAGTGGAAAAGCTATAGCCCGTCAAGTAGGGATTGGTGTAACAAGTGTATTCCGCCATCTACGTACTCCCACCTTTCTAGAACCAAATCGGCGAAGAAGCCGAGGTCGAAGTATTTTAGTTCCGTACCATGAATATATCCTTAAACGCTGGAATGAAGGTTGTCATGAAGGCTTAATTTTGTTTAAGGAAATTCAACAGCAGGGTTACAGAGGAAGTTATGATACTGTCGCTCGTTACACACGACGTATCCGTACTGTCCAAGAAATCAAGCCGAAAAAACGGTATTCGGTTAAGTCTTTACCAAAAATCACTCAACCCAAAAAACTTTGTCTCACGCCTCGTCGTGCTGTATGGCTAGTGCTGCGGAAACCGGAGTCGCAACAGCTAGAAGATGAGGAATTGATTGCACTACTAACAGCACAACATCCAGATTTAGCCGAAGCTATTCAGTTAGCTCAAGGCTTTAGCTGCATTGTGCGCCAACGGCAGCCTTTAGAACTTGATCCTTGGCTGATTCAAGCAGACATGAGCAATCTGACTGCTTTTCGTCGCTTTGCTAAACGATTGCGTGAAGACTACGACGCGGTGAAGGCAGGTGTAACTATGTCAGTTAGCAATGGCCCCGTTGAAGGGCACATTAATCGGCTGAAAATGTTAAAGCGACAGATGTATGGCCGCGCCAAAATAGATTTACTTGAGCGCCGATTCTTATTAGCAACCTAAAGGATATAATTCTTGTACTTCAAACTTTTTTGACTTCAAACTTCCAGCTAAATTATGAGTTACAGAAATCAGTTTATCTGGCAAAGGGCAGTTCAACTTGCTATTAATTGCTATAAGTTTACGCGCCTATTTCCTCAATCAGAATTGTATGGCTTAACCAGCCAAATACGGCGTTCTTCTGTATCTGTAGCATCCAATATTGCTGAAGGCTATGGTAGGCGCTCAAAGCCAGAATACATACAGTTTTTACATATTGCTTTAGGTTCTTTGAGAGAACTAGATACGCAATTAATCATTGCCAAAGAAGTAGATTTGGCAGAAAAAAATCTTTTTACTCCTCTATTAAATGAAGTTGAGGAAATGCAAAGTATATTAGTTGCCAGTTTAAACAAACTCAAAGTTTAAACTTATTATTTACTTCCTTCCTCCTTCTGCCTTCTGCCCTCTGCCTTCTGCCTTAAAGCGCGTAACCTTTCATGATCACCAAAAGTTGCCAAGAACCTTTTTTACGTGCAACCAACCGACTGAGCATCCCAGGCGTTGCAATCTCTAGTTAAATACTATGGTTGTATCGTTGTATACGCCAAAAATTATGATTTTTGAATAATTTGTAGGTAAGTTTTTGCAAGGGGCATTTTTTTGTGTGTTGCCACCTTATAATCAGCAGCTTCCTGTAAAGTTGGTTTGATATCTGATTTCTTTTAATAAGAATATAACCCAAACTTTAAGAGGACTATACTATAAATTAGCTTTTATAAAGATACAAAATATATTAATTAAATGTATGGCTAACACTAAGTCAAGCAAACTAGATGGAATTTATTACTAATTTACAGATCAACAAATATTAGTTAAATGTTGAAATTTTGTTGATTGGCTTTTTAAGTTAGAGCTTACATAATAGAAGCAATCTATATAAAACAGAGTAGTCAGGTTTCATTGAATAATGAGTATTTATTGGCTTCCTTGTATAGCTACTTTTCATGGTAACTATATGAAAATATGAGCATTTTAGAATTGATGCAAGCATGATATTTTTGCATAAGTATACTTCTGATTATTTATTCTGGGAGGATTAATGGAGGGATGCAGTCATTTTAAGTGGTTTACTGGGAACCTGTATCATCAACTAATTTTCTCATTCAATACAATATTGTTTATATCAAATAATTGTCAACTAGTATAAAAGAATTATTTTCTTCTAAATAAGGTTTAGAAGTTTCGATTTACATCAACAAAGTGTATTTGCTTTGTAGAGGATTGTTATGTCTCAAAATAGAAACAATAAGGGTAAAAAAGCCATGTCTGATGATAATATAACCAATAGAAATATTTCGCTAAACACTGATAGTAAACCTCAAAAGCGGCTAATAATTGTCACAGGTGATAAAGGTGGTGTGGGAAAAAGCACCTTTGCACGAGCGCTCTTTCAACTGTACATTAATAAAAATTTACCTTGTGTTACTTATGAAGCTGACTTAAGAAATCCTCAGTTAGAAAGATATTTCAAAAAAGACTACCGACCGATAATACGTTACATTGATATTTTCCATAGAGGTGGTGCTGACGATTTATTAATTAATTTAGATGAGAGTGATTGTCCTATTACGCTATTAGACTTACCAGCACAATCTGGAGGTTTCTTTGAAAGTTATGTCAAAGAACTTTCACTTTTTGAAGTGCTTAAAACCGATATTAATTGTCAAGTTACGATGGTTTCAGTGATTAGTAGGGTTCTTGATTCCATAAATGTTCTAGAAAAACTGCGTGAACTTTGTAAAGATCAAGTAGATTATATTGTCGTCAAGAACTTATTTCATGGTGAAGAAGAAAAATTTGAGCGTTATAATGATGCTTTTCTGCGTCAAAATATGCTTGCAGAAGGTCTAGTAGAACTTGTGATGCCAGATTTATTCTACAAATCCTACGACTTTATTGACCGCCATGCTCTGACATTTAATGAAGGTCAGACTCATCAAGGAACAAATATTGTGATTAAGTCGAGAATTAAATCTTGGCTTACTGAGTTTGAAGCGCAAATTAAGCCAGCATTTAATTTATTTGGCTTTGATATACAACCAGATGATTGTTACTATCCAGCAGTTGTTGAAAAGTCTAAAGAGCTTAGAGAAAATGAAGACAAAGAAAAAGCTAAAAACCAAGATTCAAATTTACAATCTTAAGACATAGCTGCTTAACCCTGTTTTGTCAATCTGGGAGAAACCAATCCATGAAAGCCTTTCGGAGCTTTACTTTTCAGCTTTTGGCTATAATTTTTAGTTTCTGCTAGAAAATAAAGGCTCAAAGCTTGATTAAATCAAAGTTTCAGAGTTTCGCTTCGATTATTATTTTCCGAAAGTGATAAAACAGGGTTAATTCAATAATTTGCTTAGTTTATTATGTTTAGAAAGCGTTTTGTAATTACATCAGGTGATGCTCGTGTAGGTAAGTCTACAGCTTCTAGGCTCTTGCTAGAGTTGTATTTGAAAAATAAACTCAATGTGCGTGTTTTCTACCACGGGCATCGTAATAAGCTATCGATGTATCAAACACAACGCTTTGAGATAAAGCATTTGGGATTCTCTAGAGGTGATTCTGATAGGTTATTACTCGACTTAGAAATGTTTCCGAAAATTGAAGTGATTTTGACTGATATGCCAGGCCAAAACCTCCGAGATTTTAAGTTTTTTGAGAGGGATGTTTCACTGATAGAAAATCTTAATTATCTGGGATATCGTGTTACTTTCTTGCACCCGATATCACACCGTAAAGACTGTGTTGAAGATTATCTTCAGGATTTATATCAGCATTTTGGTAGTCAGGTTGATTATGTTGTTATCCAAAATCATTACTTTGGCAAGCAATTTAGACACTATGATGGGAGTCAATTCCAAGCTGATATTAAAAAATTAAACGGCTTAGAACTAGTTTTAGGTGGATTGCATAATGACTTTTACCAGTTGCTTGAGGATACTAGTTTACCTTATACTCAACTGATTGAAACTAACTCTCCTCTTAATACTATCCAGCGTTCGATAGTATTCAACTGGATGGAGAATTTTCATAACTCTATTGTTTCCAATGGAATAGCTTCTAATTATCTAGGGTTGAGTATCAACTGTGCAGAATTAGTTTCTACGGGTGTAAGTAAACAAAGTCCTTCCAATCTTGATGTAACTGAAGATATTGAATCTGAGAAATGGTAAGTATTGGCTTTACCAAATTGAAAGTGAGATTTCAAATTGACTGTTTAAAAACAACCTATGACTAATATTGCAAAAGTTGTTGAAAAAGTTGTTGCAGAATATTCTGAAGAAAAAAAAGCAGAGGTTACTGATTGGATACTGAAATTGGGTATTCGGCCTGATGACCCCTTGTTTAACCTATACGCCGAACTAGGTACAACCCAGTTTGCGTTGCAGCAGCTACCAGGTAGGCTTGACTCCCTTGTGGTGGGTTGGACTGACATGGTAGACGATAAGCTTAATAGTGCTTCTAAAGTGGCAATACAACAACAAAAGAGTGCGATCGCAGAAGCGGCGAAGGATCTGGTTAAGATGACTAAGCAAGCTGGCGGGGCTTTGCCTCACTTGGATGTAAGTAATTGGCGATTGGCACAAGTGGCGGGGATATTGGGTTTTGTACTGGCCTTAGGGACTGCAATTGGTGTTTTTACATATAAGACCATTGCTGGAAGTGTAACTTTTCAGCAGGCGGCTTCTGGATCTGCCATCTTACAACCCGAAGATAAAAAGCTTCTAAATTGGGCTAAATCCAATGAAGGTAAGATAGCACGTAGTATTTATTTTAAAAACGCCGCCATCATTAAAACTTGCCGCCAGCAGAAGAAGTATTCAGGTGGCTGCATAATTGCAGTTGATTAATTTTCTAGGCAACCCAGCCTTTGTATCCCTTATTACTCGTTTTAGCTGTATCTTTTTGACTTTTGTGGTTGGTTTTGACTCTTGTGTGGGTTTCTTGAGTAACTTCTTCAATTTTCATGTCTGTAAAGCTGAGGATTCCCAGACGGATTGCTTCGCGGATAGCGTTTAACCTATCTTTAACTCCTAGCTTGATAAATGAATTATGTAGATATGACCTTACTGTACCTTCGGAAACATACATTACATTGGCAATTTCATTATTTTTCATGCCTCCGGCAGCTAATTTAAGAACAGTGATTTCTTTAGTGGAGAAATCACTTAAAAAGTCTAGTGCATTTCTATCAGGTGTGTCATTTGACCTGAGACTATCAATTAGAATGCGATTAATAGTTGGGTCAATCCATGATTCGTTATTGTATGCAGCCATTACTGCTTCAACGAATCTTTCTCCTACTTCTTCTCTGACGCTATTTTTACAGTAATAGCAGTCTGCGCCATTACTAATGGCTGCGTTAATAGTATCTCGGCTGCTATTTGCAGTCATAACCACAATTTTAATTGATGCGTGTTTGGATTTGATTGTACTGATTACATCAATGCCATCGATATCAGGTAAATCAATATTTATAATGACGATATCTGGCTTTTGCTTATCAACAATTTCTATCCCTTCTTTCCCGTATTTGACAAGGCTACATACCTGGATTCTACCAGTTTCAGATAATATTGTTGCCGCGCCAATCCTAGATATGTTCTCATTTTCAATGATGACAACATTAATAGGTTTCATATTATATGCTTTTTTGGTTTGGTATTGTCCTTGATAATAATACTTATAGCACTTACTATTTTAAATTTTTTAATCTTTACAATTACTATAACTTAATTGGCTTATTTAAAATTTTTACTATTATTCGTAAAAACTTTACAAAGTGATTGGGTGGTTTGTGTACTTTTCATTAAGCAATCTATTTACTAGGTGATTTTATTTATAAGTCATGGGTTTAATAGTTATTAGCGAATTGATGGAGGAATAGATAATTTTTTATGAATAGCGATAAACTTTTAGGATGGATAGAAAAGATTGTTGTTTGGTCTTTGATAGGAATGCTATGTTTGGTCGGATTAGGCAGATTGCCTATTAACCCGACGAGTTTGTTGGACTTTACTGCGTCTTTTTACTATTTTGCTGTTGCGGTTGTTATTTGTCCCAAGACCCCCCTGAGTTTTAATAAAAAGCTGATTTTTGGATTTATAGCTTTTATGTATGGCGTGTGCTTTGGGTTGATTTAATCTATAGCAATCCGAAATGAAACGTGAGAAAATACGGAGATTAAAAGTACCTATTTATAAGCTTTTCAGCGATTTTCTCTCTCACAAATGATTTAGGATTGCTATAGCTCTTTAGCAGAATCCTGGCTTTTGAATTGTTGTTGACTCTGTTCCCGGCGTGCTTGTTGCTCATTGAACAGAGTCTTGAAACGTTCAAATTCTTCTTTAGTGAGATTATTAATGGTGATAGAGTACTCTTCTGAGTTATTGTCACGAGATGCCAAGAGTGCTTCTTGACTTTCTTCGGAATTAGGTAAATTTCTATCAAGGCTAAGAGTTTGTAAATCTTCTTCTAATTTTAGACTTGCAGTATATTCTTCACTTTCATAAATAATACCTTGTGTCTCTTTATCTGATTTTCCAAATATATCTAAGCGGTCTAAAATTATAGGAATAACAAACTGTCTAATTTGAAAATCTGCGGTAAGAGATTGTACTTTATCTTCTGGAGTTTCTTCTACTGGTTTGCCATTATTGTCGTCATTTTTAGTGGTGAGATTTTTTAGAATCTCTGGTTCAATTGTATTTTCTTTAGACTGGCTTACTTTGGGTTGTAAAGATAGTTTTTGACTAACTGAATTAACAGAAATGATAGGTTCAATTTCTGTCGAGCTTAACTTTACTTCCTCTTGCGCTATTTCACTGATTCTATTCATTTCTGAATTTAAGTTTAACACAGCCTGTTTTCGTTCCTCAGCAGTTGGAGGCTTTTTTGCAGATTCTTCAAATTTATCATTAGGAATGTTAAGCTGTTTGATCAATTCTCTGAGGATACTGGCTTGCATAGCTGGAGTTAAACCTTCTACTGGAAGTTCGATTAGTTCTTTCATGCTAAAATTACCTCTCCACTAAATCTTTTCTTACATCTTTGAGAGCATTATTGATACGGGAATTCATGAGTTGAAAATCCTGTAATGTTTCATCACTGATGTTACTTACTTGGGTTTTCCCTTCTTTAACATATAATAATATGTTGTCATTTTTATCTTTAACTAAGTAAGTTTTGTCTTGGACTTTTGTAGCAATTTGGTATTTTTCTGTTTGTACTGACATAATGCCATTGATATCTTCCTGTCCAATGATTTTAACTAAACTTTGGGAAAGACTGGTCATTTCATTAATTTTTTCTAGCTCCTTAATATCTTGCTCCATTGCCTTAAAAGCGTTCTCAAGACTGATATTTTCTTTGATGTATAAATCAGTTACTTCCTGAATTCTCTTGAGATATGTTTCTGATTTACCGAGCTTTTCAGCTGCTACATACCAGTCTCGAAGATTTTGCACTGTATTAGCTTTCATCCGCTCGATAATGCTATCCATCGCTCCAACCTGCTGTATTCTGGGTTGAGAAGGTGATGCAAGTGCTTGGTAAATATTTGGTTTTTGACTTTGTTGTGGAGACAAAATGCTCTTGTCATTAGTAATAAATGGGTTATGTGATACTTGTATATTGGAAGAAATAGTGTTGATATTAATTTTGATATTTTCTATAGGATTAAATACAGCGTATCCTTGGGAAGTTTGTTCTACTTTGTAGCCTTTTTCTTGAAGATAATTTTGAACTAATTGATCAGTTCCTTGTGCGTTTCCGACTATGAAAGAGCTTTTGGCTTCTATTACCTTATTAAGTAACGGTTTGTAGTGATTTTCAAAAGTTTGGGCAATTTGCTCGCTTGTCACTCCGCGCCACGGGCCAGACCCGGATACCATAATGATGTCGTCTTTTGAGTAATTTCCAGTGTTGGCGCGTTCTCCCCATGCTTGCTCGTAATTACGGGTGCTTGAAGGTGTTTCAGGTGGCGCAGCTGATTTACCGATAAACTGGGTAGCTATTTGTGCCATCGCAATATCTTTTTTCATGTGTTCAGCGACGGCGGCGTTTATCGGTTCGAGTTGGGATAGTGGATTTGTCAGCGGCCGATCAGTCTGTTCGGACTTTTCCTGCTGGGTTTGTACTGTAGTTTGTTGTGACTTTTCAGTTATATTGCTGTATGCTTCGCTGAGGGCTTGAATAAATGCGGATTCTTTACCCTTACCCTCCCACTGTTTATCCTGGGCGTTAGTTATGTTGGTGAGGCAGTGCGTTGTGGAGGACAGTCGCGTGGGCGGGTTTCCCGACTTGAGCGAACTGTCCGTTGGGGTTCCCCCCGTTGTAGCAATTGCCGTACAGTTTTCCAGCCACTCACTTCCTCCGCGTTTGGCGATCGCCTCAGTTAGTCGGGGGTGTTGTTCCAGTTTAGCCTGAAGCACTTCTACCATTAGCTTGTATTCATCAGCCGATGGATGCAACTGCTTTTGGTGGTTAAATGCGTGTTCGGCGGATGCGTATGCTACTCCTT